>Ga0115002_10000141_pt1 | contig 99499 bp, 86 predicted proteins | sample ArcticOcean_MG_C_8_FD_89576 | JGI IMG/M metagenome (GOLD analysis project Ga0115002, IMG submission 89576) | Marine microbial communities from western Arctic Ocean - ArcticOcean_MG_CB11_86 | ecosystem: Environmental > Aquatic > Marine > Oceanic | place: Arctic Ocean: Canada Basin | collected... | reverse complement strand
TGCCAACAGGCCGCCAGGGCGCAGATCGGTCTCTTCGAGAATCTCTCCAGTCATTAGATCGTATCCGAGATAAAATCGATCCATCTTCAAGTAGAATTCGGCTTCTTCTCCTGTCAACGTCTGCGTCAGAACATCGAGGCAGTCAGCCCAAAGATTTAACGAATCCCGATTTGCCACCGCATTTCGCAAGGTACTAAGTACCCGTAGTTTGAGGCTGAAGAAATCAGCCCGATTCGTTTCTATCCTCAGAGAAGCGCTTGGATCGAGTTCGGAAAACGAATCCGTCTCTAGGTAGCCACATTCCGGGGTATCAATTCCTTTGAACTCGCAGCATTCCCCGGTAGTGTTTACGTGGTAACAATTAGCTTGATATTGGTCGATGGGTAAGTGGTGACCGCATGGGTCGAGGCTGAGCCCATCCTTCTCTTTAGCTACTCCTATCTGGACATTGCTGACATATGATGGAAGCTTGGTGTAGTACAGATTGGTGAGAGATGCGTGCAACCACTCTGAGCGTCTAAAATCAATCCTGTATCGCCCCGTCCGCACCAGAACATCTCGATTGCACTGGAGGTGATCTACGAAAGCGTCAATCAAGTCCGCCAGTTCGGCGTGTGTGCACAAGGGGGTGTCTTTGTCGGACAGGTACGCGACTGCGGCATCGCGCTCTTCGAGGATCGTATTCATAAATCAACCCTGGAATCGAGCTTAGGGGAGACTCTCAGGAAACCGGGTCGAATGTGCCTAGGAAACGCTCGGGAAAATTAGAGATAAGACCAAAGGATTTTCCCTTGCCGTTTCTCCAATATCGATTGATGAATACCAGGGGTCAATCATCAATCCTACAACGGCACATCTACCCTGAAAGGAACCCCTTTTATCTGCCGGAGTTTATCACCATTGAACAAACATCGGCATGACGACGTGGATATAGTCATCGGAGTCGGTGGGTTTAAAGACGCCGGGGCTGGAGGACGTGGTGGTTTCCAGGGCTACTTTGCCTTTGTCCAACACGGCCAGTACGTCGAGTAGATAGCGGCTGTTGAAGGCGATCTTGCCTTCCTCGCCTTCTATCTCGTCAAGGTCGACCACGTCTTGGTTGTCGCCTACTTCCTCGGAACGGGCGGAGATTTCTACCTTGGGCGGCTCGGAGTCGGCGGTGGCCGGCATCAGGTGCATCCTGATGATGTTGCTGCCGTCCTTGGCAAAGATGGAGGCCGTTCGCGCCGCCCGGAGGACGGTCGGCAGGTCCATGACTGCCCTGGTGGTGTAGCTCTGGGGTATAAGTTGTTCGTAGTTGGGGAAGGTCCCTTGGAGCAGCTGAGACACGATCTCTATGGTATCGCCGCCCTGAATCCGGAACATGACTTGTCCCTTGGCCGGGGTCATCAGTATCTCCACCGGTTCTTCCCGGTCGCTGATCAGACGGCTCAGCTCGTTCATCGTGCGCGCCGGGATAATCACACTTACTTCTTCCAGCACCGGTTTGAGTAAAGCGCCGTGATGGACCGCTAGGCGGAAGCCGTCGGCGGCGGCCATGGTGAACTTGCTCCCATCCAGCTTAAGCTCGACGCCGGTCAAAACGGGGCGAGATTCCTCGGTGGCGGCAGCGAAGGCGACGCGGGCGATGGCGTTCCTCAAGACCAATGGGTCTACTTCAGCGGCGACACCGTCGTCTACGGTGGGTATGGGCGGGAACTCCGAAGCGTCGGTGATGTTGATATGGGCGTTGGAATTGCCCGATGATATCTGGAGGAGACCGGAGCCTTGGTCCAGCTCCAAGTCTATCTTGTCGTTCGGCAGAGAGTTGACGAACTCGGTGAGGAGGCGGGCCGGCACCGTTATGGAGCCTTCCTCTTCGATCATCGCACCGACCCAAGTGGTCATGGCGATCTCAAGGTTGGTCGCTGACAGTTTCAGCATCGACTGATCGACACTGAGTAGCACGTTCTGGGTAACCGGCAGCGTGGCGCGGCTGGCTACCGCCCGTCCGACCACGGCTAGACCTCTACTGAGGTTCTCTTGTAAACACGATATCTTCATCTTCCGCCCACCTAGTAGTCCGCTTGGATTTGAAATCAGGGAGCTAAGTATAGTACATCAGGAAGGCCGCTTCCCAGAGGCACGCGTATTATGTCATTCAACACGTGCAAAAACAACTGAAATTGCCCGGCGATTACAGGCTCTTAGGCACCTTTTCCCTGTTGGGTATCACCATGCGACAAAAAAGCTCGACAAGAACCCTGTCTGCTATAATATGGCCGCGCTGGAATCAGGGAATTTGCCCGGGGATTTGCCGAAGGATTTGCTAGGGGCTTACTAGGGGTCTTGTCGGAAATCCCGCATTCCGCAGATGCCAACGATCGAGTCCAAAACCCAACAGCGGATGTACCAATGACCGAACTGCTTTTCCATAAAGAAAGCTACTTAAAGGAATTCGAAGCCACCGTAACGGACGTGGTCGAAGGCGGCGTGGTCTTAGACCGTACGGCCTTCTACGCGGGCGGCGGCGGCCAGCCATCCGATACTGGCACGCTTACTTGCGAGGGTCAGGAATACCAGGTTACCGGCATCAAACGGGCCGACGGCAACTTGGTCCACCAGATATCGGGAGACGTGCCTGTGGCTGGCGCAACGGTCACCGGTCAGCTCGACTGGGACCGGCGGTACCTCCTAATGCGTACCCACACAGCCCTCCATATACTCTGCGGCGTGGTCTGGCGCGACTACGGCGCCCCTGTGACCGGCGGCGACATGAAGCCCGGCGAAGGCCGCATGGACTTTGAATTCGAGAATGTTTCCGCAGAGTTCGTCGAGGAATTAGAGATCAAGGTAAACGCCGAGGTGGCTGAGAACCGGGACATCCACGTCAATAACCTCAGCCGTGAAGAGGCCGACCAGGTGCCGGACCTGATCAGGACCAAGATCAATCTCCTGCCCCCAAACATCCAAGAGATCCGTACCATAGACATTCACGGATTGGACCTGCAGGCGGATGGCGGGACCCATGTGGCCAATACCAGGGAAGTGGGCGTCATCAAGGTCGTGGGTCACGAGAGTAAAGGCCGAATAAACAAGCGGATCAGGATCGCCCTGGAAGACTAGATGTACCTGCCTTCCCCACCTGATCTCCAGTAAAGCAATCACCTTCCGGAGGCTTACTGCCCAATGCCCAACAACCCCGGTACTGACACCAACGCCCATCGCCGCGTCGTGGGGATCGATGTTGGCGGCACCTTCACCGATATCGCAGTCTTGGAAGATGGCAAACTGACCGTCCACAAACTTCCTTCAACACCGGCTGACCCCTCCAGAGGGATACTCCAGGGAATCAAAGAAACCGGCGTCACCTCGGCAGAATTCGTCCATGGTTCTACGGTTGCCACCAACGCTCTGCTGGAAGGCAAAGGCTCCCGGACGGCTTTGGTAACCACCATGGGGTTTGAAGATGTTTTGGAGATCGGGCGACAGGCCCGGGCCGAACTCTACAATTTTGAGATGGACCGCGCTCCAGCCCTGGCACCTTGGGAACTGCGGTTTGGACTGCCCGAGCGAGTTGACCATACCGGCACCATCATCGAAGACTTGACTCCCGAGGCGATCGAGACTCTGATTGGCCTGCTGGAAGAGAATAAAGTCGAAGCGGTGGCCATATCCTTCTTGTTCTCCTTCTTGAACACCACCCATGAAGAGATGGTCTTGACCGCCCTGCAGAAGATGAAAAACCCGCCCTATATCTCTGTTTCATCGCGAATATTGCCCGAGTTCAGAGAATACGAACGGACCAGCACCGTGGTCGTCAACGCCTACGTCGGCAAGATCATGAGCCGGTACCTGGGGGAACTGGAAGGCCCCTTGGGCAAGGGGCTGCGCATCATGCAGTCTTCGGGGGGCAGCATCACCGCCCGGCTGGCATCCGATCAACCTGTGCGCACGATCCTCAGCGGACCGGCCGGCGGCGTGGTGGGCGCATTTTACACGGCCATGCAGGCCGGCTACCCAGACATCATCACCGTGGACATGGGTGGTACGTCGACCGACGTGTCCCTCTGCCCCGGTGAGATCAAAGAGACAACGTCGGCGAATGTCGGCGGATACCCCATCGGCGTGCCCATGATCGACATTCATACCGTGGGCGCCGGCGGCGGCTCCATCGCCAGAGTGGATACCGGAGGAGCTTTGGTCGTCGGCCCGGAATCTGCCGGCGCTGAGCCCGGCCCGGCCTGCTACGGCAAGGGCGACCAACTGACGGTCACCGACGCCAATCTGCATCTGGGACGTCTGTTGCCTGACCGGTTCTTGGGCGGACGCATGACCCTCGACCGAGACCGGGTCAAGGGCTTGATGCAGAAACTGGCGCAACAGATCGGCACGGACGCCAACCAGACAGCTTTGGGGATCAACCGGGTGGTCAACGCCAACATGGAACGGGCCATCCGCGCCATCTCCTTGCAAAGGGGTTACGACCCTCGTCTGTTCACCCTGGTGCCCTTCGGCGGCGCCGGGCCCATGCACGCCTGCGAACTGGCTCAAGAATTGGGGATACCCAGGGTTATGGTCCCTTCCCGGCCGGGGATACTATCAGCGCTCGGGGTCGCCATCGCCGACATCGTCAAGGACTACTCACGTACCGTGATGCTGCGGGGAGCCGACCTAGACCGCGCCCGAGTGGACGAAGAATTCCAAGGGATGGAAGGGCAAGCCAGGACCGAGATGGCCGGCGAAGGTCTGGCTTTGGACCAGATGACCGCCCGCCGTTTCCTGGATGTCAGGTATGTCGGCCAGTCATTTGAACTCACGATCGATTATCCGGCCCGCCCGAGTAAGTCGGACCTGGTCAAGATAATCGGCGACGCATTTTATAAGGCCCATCTCCGCAGATTCGGCTACGCCGACAAGAAAGAGCCGGTGGAAGTGGTTAATCTGCGCTTGAAACTGGACGTAGCCATGGATAAGCCAGTCATAGAAGAGCAGGCTGTGGGACCGGCAGACCCGTCTGCCGCTTTGATCGGTGAGGCTGAAGTGGTTTTCCAAGAAGGTGCATTGATGTCACCTGTGTACCAGAGGGAGCAATTGGTCTGCGGAAACCGGATCTCTGGTCCGGCCTTGGTCATCCAGATGGACGCAACCACGGTCGTGCCGCCAGGCTGGGGCGGATCGATGGACCCCTTCGGCAACCTGCTGTTTGAGCCGGAATAAACGGGCGATGCCCAATATCACCAATATATTTGGAGTGCCAAGATGACCCAAGGGTCGCAAGAAAGCCCAAAACTCACAGTCCTCTCCATATTCGCTCACCCCGACGACGAGGCGTTTGGCTCTGGAGGGACTCTGGCCGAGTTGGTGCGGAAGGGACACAAGGTGACCACGGTCTGCGCCACCAACGGTGATGTAGGCGAGATCAGCGACCCTTCTCTGGCCACCCCGGAAAACCTCTGGCAAGTACGGCAAGAGGAGATGCGGTCAGCAATGACAGTGACCGGCATCACCGACGTCCGGTTTCTGGGCTACCGGGATTCTGGCATGGACGGCACGCCGGATAACGACAACCCTACCAGCCTCTTTCAGGCCGAACCGGCCAAGGTCGAGTCGCAGGTATTGGCCTTGATCGAGGAATTATCGCCCGACATCGTTTTCACCCATGACCCCACTGGGGGTTACGGACACCCGGATCACGTTACGATCCACCGGCGCATCAAGGAGGCAGTCGATTCGCTCTCCGGGAAAAAACCTCATCTTTACTACGTTTGTTTCCCCAATAAACACTTCAAAAAACTCTGGCAGGATATGACCGAGGCCGGCATCACGCCTCCATTCGCCAAGGAAAAATTAGACGAGATCGGTTCTCCTGACGACTACGTGACCACGGTGAGAGACGTATCGGACCATGTGGAGATCAAGAAAGAATCGCTGAGCCACCATAAGACCCAGCTCGACCCCAATGGCCCGTTTGCTTCGTTGGCCCCGCCAGTGATGACCGCCTGGATGAGTACCGAATATTTCTATCTAGACCAACCTACCGGCGGCGAGCTTCATGAAGATATCTTGGCGCACCTGGCCGACCAAACTTAAGGGGAAATAGATGCCTGTAGACGCGGTAAGCCTGCAAGTTTTCAAGAGCAAGTTCGAATCGGTGGCCGAAGAAATGGGAGTCGCCCTGCAGCGGACGGCGTACTCGCCAAACATCAAGGAACGCCGCGACTTTTCCTGCGCCGTGTTCGACCCAGAGGGCAACATGGTCGCCCAGGCCGCCGATATTCCGGTACACCTAGGAGCCATGCCCGCTTCGGTCCAGGCGGCGTTGCAGGTATTCCCAAATGCCCTGAACCCCGGCGACATCGTGATCCTTAACGACCCTTATATGGGCGGAAGTCATCTGCCTGATATCACGATGGTAGCGCCGATCTATGCCGATGAGAATGGCAAGAAAGCGCTGGCCGGGTTTGTAGCCAACCGGGGCCACCATGCCGACGTTGGCGGCATGACACCAGGCTCTCTCCCTTTATCCACCGAGCTCTATCAAGAAGGGACGATAATCCCGCCGATCAAGCTGGCCCGGCGCGGACGGTTGAACCAAGAGATCATCCAGCTGATCTGCCGCAACTCCAGGACTCCCGAAGAACGGAAAGGCGATCTGGCCGCGCAGACCGCCGCCATAAAAGTTGGCGAACAACGCATGCGGGAGGTGACGGAGCGCTACGGCTTGGCCGACACCCTAGAGCACATGGCCGCCCTACTCGATTACACAGAACGGGTGACCAGGAGGGCCATCAGCAAGATCCCCGACGGCCGTTATGAGATAACCGATTACATGGATGACGATGGGCTTACTCAAGAACTAGTACCCATCACGGTGGCAATCACGGTTGCCGACGATGAAATGACCATCGACTTCACCGGGACTTCGCCACAGCGGCCTGGCTGCATCAACGCCCCGGTGGCGGTGACAAATTCAGCCTGTCTGTATGTGGTGCGCTGCTTATTGGACGAGCAAGCCCCGGCCAACCAGGGCTGTTTTCGGCCATTGAACATCATCACACCGCTGGGCAGCCTGGTTAACCCGGAACCGCAACATGGGGTGGCCGCCGGCAACGTGGAAACCTCACAGCGGATAACCGATGTCTTGCTCGGAGCACTGGCCCAAGCGTTGCCGGATGTCATTCCGGCGGCCAGCCAAGGCACCATGAACAACATGATCATCGGCGGCCACGACCCAGTCCGGAACAAGCCTTTTGTCTACTACGAGACCATCGCCGGCGGCATGGGCGGTAGACCCGACAAGGACGGCATCTCCGCCATCCACACCCACATGACCAACACCATGAATACCCCGGTCGAGGCCATGGAATTTGCATTTCCCCTGCGGCTCAAACGATATGCTGTACGGCGCGGTTCCGGAGGCGACGGCAAGTTCAGAGGTGGTGACGGTGTTATCCGCGAAGTGGAGTTTCTCGCCCCGGCCAGGGTCACGTTGATGTCGGAGCGGAGAAAGCGTCCACCCCCCGGATACCACGGCGGGCATCACGGTGAACTGGGCGAGAACATCTTGCTCAAGGGCGGCTACGAGGAGATCAAACTGGCCGGTAAAGAGTTGGTGGATGTCGAGGCCGGAGACGTTATCAGCATCCGCACTCCCGGCGCTGGCGGCTGGGGCGCACCCGAAGAGAAATGAACCTCCTAAGAAGTCGCTAAGAAATCCCTAAGAAATACCCTATGAAATACCTAGCGCAAAACAAACGCCTGATGTCCGTGGCAGCGGCTGCCCTGATCGCCGTGCTATTGGCAGCCTGTTCGGGTGACCCGACTCCGCTGCGCGACCTGCTGTTGGACCCTTCAGACTTCCCCGGAGAGGTTTTCACCGAGACCAACCTAGAGGACAGCGAATCGAACCTGAACCAACCGGCCGTACAGGTTGAATTGAGCAGCCCAGGTTTAACCGTGCTCGAAAGCCTGGTGCTCTTTGAGACCGAAGAAAGAGCGACGACCATCTTGGCTGGGATCAAACAGGAACAACTGGCCCAGGGTGTGGCGTCGGTCCCGGTGGATGGCTTTTACGATAACTCCGGAGTGATGCAGATACAGCTATACGGAAAAGAAGCCTCGACTCTGTTCTTCGTTGAGGGGCGGGCATTGGTCCGGATCACCGTCAGCGGGGACGGGCAGGCTGATAGGGTATGGGAGATAGCCGGGCTGGCCCGGGAAAAATCCGGCGCCTAACAAAGTCCAGTACACAACCTGTGGACGAGTTGGGTTCTGTCGAGTAAACTAGGGCCGAAAGTAATGAAGCGGCTAGGCTAAATCGTGGGTCTATAAGCCCTGATTTCCGCATGATTGCACAAGAAATTCGCCGAGTAGGTCAGACTCTTTAGTCGGGCCACACACAAAAGGAGATTAAGTAAGATGGTTAGATTCGCACGTTGCAACGCCCTTCTTTCGTTGGCTTTGGATGCTTCCGGAAAGGGTTGCCGCTATGTCGCCAAGGGTGAAAACGATGACGCGGTCGTCTCGGACATGAATGAACACCTGACTTCGGTCCATCAGGTGGACCCAGGTGACATGAAGTTCAACATCTTGGCGTCGACCAGGACTCACAACGGCTAGTCGTCGTCTGCCGGATGGTTCCGGCCGAAATTTGGAATAAAGAAAAGCCCGGGCGTTGTCCGGGCTTTTTTTATTGATACCGCGCCTATTGATACCGCGTCAGGTTATACCGTCTCAGGTTTAAGCCGGTTCGACGAAGACCCGTTCAGGGGTGGTGGTCGGATAGATGGCCAACACCTTGGCCGGCTTGTCCGACTGGTTGGTGATGGTGTGTTTGGCTCCCGCAGGCGCCAGCATCACGTCGCCTGGCCCCAAGGTACGGGTCTCACCTTCCAAGATCGCCTCGATGTTCCCTTCCACGACCAGGGTTACCTCTTCGTAACCTGGATGGACGTGCAGGGCCAGACCGGCGCCAGGGTCGATGGCGGCATTGACCACGGTCAGGTTCTCCCCACCGTTATCCTTGCCAACCAGGGTCGTTGCTTGAGTTCCCGAGGTGGAACCGCCGGTTTGGGCATCGCCTTTCATGACGAATGGCATGATTTACTCCGTTGGGCTTGTTTAAGAAATTTACTTGCCGTCGTCGAAACTAACGATGATCACGGCGTTGGCGATGAGCAGGCCATCATTGCCGTCAACGCTGGGTATCTCGAGTCCGCCGACGACAGCTTTGCATGAGCCTTTGCCGTTGCCGTGGGGAAGGGAGGCCTGGACAGCCTTTGTGTCTACCTGGTCCGGCTTGGTTACGCCGATGGTGACATCAACGGTCATTTCGTCGGCGGTCTTGCCGATCATCCTTTGAAAGCCAAGACTGCTATGATGAATGGCGTCGAAAACAGCCCGGGTGGCCGCCTTGGTGTAGTCCAGCCCATGGACGTCCACGCCCATTCCCATCTCGGTGACACATCGTACCATTGCCATGATTAACCTCCAGTTCGCGTTCAGATTGATCCCGCCGTCATTACAACCCAGCCGCCCGAGCCAGTCAAGTTCGTGGGCAAGCGGATGGGATTAGGCAGCTGGAGATTGAATGCCCATGTTTGAGGTGTCGTAGCCGCCCAAACTCTCCACCCTGCGGTGCAGCACCGGCCAGCGGAGCAGGTCCAACAATACCTGGACCGGACCGTGGGAAAGGAAATGGTCGGGTATTACCAGGTCGTAACGCTCTTCTTCCAGAGGCAAAAAATCCAACCCCATAGCCACCGCCGCCGCCTTAACCCCGATACCGACATCGGCGTTGCCGGATGCGATTGCCGCTGCCACCGCCAAATGCCCCCATTCTTCTCTGTCGTATCCCATCACCATTGCCGGGGTGATACCTGCCGTAACCAATGACCGGTCCAGAAGTGCTCGGCTACCTGAACCGGCCTGGCGATTGACGAACCGGATACCGGGGTTGGCCAGGTCGGCCACTCCCTGCAACTGGTGCGGGTTTCCGTAGGCCAGGATCAGCCCCTGCTGCCAGGAGGCGAATGTGACCAGCGTACAGGGGAAGGGGACGAGCTGCCGGACCCATGAGTTGTTGTAACCGCCTGTCTCATCGTCCAGAAGATGACAACCGGCAACGTGAGCCTCACCGTTGGCCAGCCCCAATAGTGCTTGGCTGCTGCTTTCCTCGCCGGCAACCAATGCCACGCCCCTAGAGCGAAGGCCCGACTCCAACAGACCAACCGCCGGGTCGCAACCCAGCATGGCCAGGGTAGGAGACTCTACTTCCTCCGGGTCGAACGGCTGCACACTGACCCGCCGCCCCTGTTCGCCAGGAGCCTCGCCAGAGGTTCTGCCGGTGGATTCGCCAGAGGACCCGCCAGCAGACCCGCCGAAAGACCCGCCGGAAACTATCAGGCCCTCCGCGGTGACCACGGCGTGGCGGGTGTTGTCGGCCCCAGCCAATGGCCGGGCGAACATCTTGTCGCCAACACGGAACAACCGTGCCCGTTGAACTGAGTCCTGAGGGGAAGTCTCCGCTGTAGATGTCGTGACCAACTCCGCTGTAACGATAACTGGAGGTTGGTCCGGCAGAAAGAATAACGACTCCACCCTTTCTTTCAAAGTCTGGGCCAGTCGCAATGCAATCTCGGTGGACGGGTTGGCGGAGCCTGACTCTAGAGATGAGTAGGCCTGACGGCTGATACCGGCCTGTCCGGCCAGTTCTCCCTGTGTGAGACCGACCTTGGTACGGGCCTGCTTCAGGTTATTTTGGAGGTTACTACTATTGCGAGGCATGCCATAAAAGTACAATAACCTTGATAAAATATCAAGCTTACTTTACAATCGGCCATTCTGAAATATGTTCAACTCGACCCATCCAACACCCCCGATTGCGCAGGCCAAATACCTACTCGCAGCCTTGTTATTCGTAGCAGTTTCCTGCGGCGGAAACCCTGGTGTCACCCTCCGGGTAATGGCCGCATCTTCCTTGACCGAGGCTTTCAAAGAGATCGGTCAAGCCTTCGAGGCCGCGACCCCCGGGGTTGAGGTGGCGTTGGACTTTGGCGGCAGCCAACGGTTGCGTTCTCAATTGGAATTAGGGGCCAAAGCAGGCGTTTTCGCCTCAGCGGACCATCTTCAAATCGACCCGCTTATGAAAGAAGATTTGATATCGGGATTGCCTCAGAATTTCGCATCGAATACGTTGGTGGTGATTTCAATGACCGATGGCCCAGTGACTAACATCCCCGGACTGGCGCTTCCAGGAGTCCGGCTGGTGCTGGCCCAAAGCAATGTCCCGGCAGGCGGATACTCTCGGCAACTATTAAAGTTACTTGCGCAGGATAAAGCATTGGGGTTAGGCAGCCAGTTCGAAACAGATGTCTTGTCGAACCTGGTTTCTGAGGAACCTAACGTCAGGAACGTGGCCCAGAAAGTCGTACTGGGCGAAGTGGACGCCGGGATCGTTTACCAGACCGATGCTGCGGCGGCCCAAGCAGAGGGTGACATCACGGTGTTTGCCCTCCCGCCAGAGCTTAATGTGAGCGCCCGGTATCCGATCGTTGTTTTAGAGAGTGCGGCCGACAAAGAATTAGCCCAGGCATTCGTCGAGTTCGTCTTGTCTGAAGAAGGTCAGAGTATCCTCGGCAAGCATGGGTTTGGCTCGCCATGATCCGAGCCGCAAACCACCCTGCCGGCATATTGGGCACTGGTGGCGCACTCCTATTCGTGCTCTTTATCGGTCTACCGGTGGTCGCGCTGTTGGTCCGGGCTGCGCAGCAGAGCGATTTCCTAGGCGCGATCACAAGTGACTCTGCCCTGACAGCCCTCAGGTTATCCCTGATAACCAGCGTCATAAGCATGGCCGTGGTGGTGGTCTTGGGCACCCCTTTTGCCTACCTGCTGGCACGGAGCGAAAGCCTGTGGGCCAGGGTGGTGGACAGTCTGGTGGAACTCCCTCTGATACTGCCGCCGGTGGTGGCCGGTGTCGCCATGTTGATGGCCTTCGGTCGAAATGGGCTGATTGGGCCGCCGCTAGAAAGTGTCGGAATCACGATCCCATTCACGACAATGGCCGTGGTATTCGCACAGATATTTGTCGCCTCGCCGTTCTTTATCCGTTCGGCCAAATTGGGTTTCCAGGCTGTACCCAAGGACTATGAAGACATCGCCCAGACCTTGGGTGTTTCGCCGTGGCGAACCTTCTTCAGGGTGACGCTGCCGTTAGCGAGTCCGGCCATGCTCACTGGGCTGGGTCTGGCTTGGGCCCGGGCGCTCTCCGAATTCGGAGCGACCATGATGTTCGCCGGGAATCTGACCGGCGAGACCCAGACCATGCCTCTGGCGATAATGTCGGCCATGGAGACGAGCCTGGACGGCGCATTAGCCCTGTCGGTGATGCTGTTGGCCGGTTCTATCGTTGTACTGGTGCTCCTGGGTCTGCTCACCCGGCGAAGGTGGCAGAGCCGATGACCGCCCAACCGGCGCATGAGGCGACGGCCAGGGGCTGGGTCCAATGCCGCTTGGGTAACTTCAACCTGGAAACAGAATGGGAGGTCGCCCCCGGCGAGGTCTTGGTGTTGTTCGGCCCGTCCGGCGCCGGTAAATCGAGCACCCTCAGGGCGATCGCCGGACTCCTGCACCCGGTGGCCGGCCATGTGGAAGTTGGCGGACGGGTGGTTTATGACAGCCAAGATCAGGTCTGGGTTCCCACCCACGAACGGAAGCTTGGTTACCTCACCCAGCAATACAATCTTTTCCCCCACCTCACGGTTGCAGGCAACATCGCATTTGGACTCGAAGACCGTAATTCTTCAGCTGCGAAAAAACGCGTCACCAACCTTTCTGACCTTTTCCAACTGGATGGCCTGGCTGACCGGTATCCCTGGGAGCTCTCTGGCGGTCAGCAACAAAGGGTAGCCTTGGCCAGGGCATTGGCGCCCGAACCGGCCATGTTGTTGTTGGATGAACCGTTCGCATCGTTGGACGCGGAACTGCGGCGGACCCTGCGGCGGGAGATCAGGGCGATGTTGGTACAGTCGCCGGTGCCGGTGATGTTGGTGACCCACGACCGGGAAGAGGCCTTGGCGCTGGGAGACTCGGTCCAAGTCATCGATGAAGGCCGCACGCTGGTTACGGGCGACCCATTGGAAGTCCTAGGACAACCGGGCCAAGGCCGTGTGGCCCGGCTGGTGGGAGTCGAAAACCTCTTCGACCTCATAGTGCACGAGAGAAATCCTCGGGACGGGACGATGACCTGTATCGGCCCCGGTCTACAGCTAGAGGTGCCGTTGGACGCGCACATCACCGGAAGCTCCACCCCGGAAGGACAACAAGACCGGGTTACCGTCGCTATCAGGGCGTCAGACATCATCTTGGCCAAAGAAGACCTCTCCGGTTCCTCGGCCCGCAACCGGCTTCCCGGCCACGTCATCTCAATCGAGTCCCGGCCACCTGGTTACGCGGTGACGTTGGACTGCGGCCAGCCGATGCGTTGTCACATCACCGGTGCGGCGTTGGAGGAGATGGGTATCCAGACCGGGCAGCAGTTGTGGGCCGTCTTCAAGGCGTCGTCGTGTTTCTTGGTCGACGAGGGTCAAGGCCCCCGTTCTGACCTTCCGGTTGACCAGCAACCGTTGTAATTTCGAGAAATTCCAGGTATTCGATAAGTCCGGTGTTTGCCACGTCTGCCGTTGATGTAAAAACCAGTTGAACGTTTCGTTTATGTCAACAATGGAACACCGCCAACCGCCGCGAAACCGTGGTTCCTTACCGGTCACCGTGCTGACGGATTCCGTCTACTATTTGCAAATACAATATTGGATTACCCTTGCCAACGCATTTAAGGATAGGCGCAAAAATCGGTTGCAACCCCGTTCCTAATAGGTATAATGTGCCCCAAGCAAATCTAGGGTCAGGCTGGACAGATTACCAAAACCCTCCAGGAGGGTGGGTGGATTCTAACCAGCACAAAATGCCCGGGGGAGCCAAATAGGGGAGAATATCCAGGAGGTGGTTCAGTGGCATTGTCAGACAAGACTTTAAATTGTGTGGAGTGCGGTGGGGAATTTATCTTTACGGCGGGTGAACAGGAATTTTTCCAGGCAAGAGGATTCGGCAACGAGCCCAAGCGCTGTCGTAGCTGCCGGGCTGTTCGACGCTCCGAGCAACGGTCTGCTGGGATGTACCAAGACGGCCCCAAGGAGATGTATCCGATCAATTGCGCCGAGTGCGGCAATGATGCCATGGTGCCTTTCCGACCCCGCGGCGACAGGCCGGTGTACTGCAGCGATTGCTTCAGCAAGATGCGCACCGAGTCGTCATCCAGTTTTTAAACCAGACTGGACAAGGGTGAATCTTAAACAGGGCTGGCGAGTGCCAGCCCTGTTTTTTGTTTGCCGGCAGCCAGGCTTAACTATTAGTCATTCCGGCGAAGGCCGGAATCCAGGCAAACACGACTGGCGGCAATAATTTGGCTTACTGAGAACCGTTGCTCCCACCTCCGACTACGTTGAGAGTCTCGACTTAGTCGGACCTAATCCTCCCCCATTCTTCTGCGGAACGATGGGGGAGGGGATTTATCTCGTCATCTCACTGACAGCTAAAGCCTACCGGCAGAGTTAGGTTGCTCATTAGATTGAAGCCATGACTTTCCAACAGCTACAATGTCACCGTGCCAACTGAACTATTTGAAGCCTGTCAGATACGCTGGATATGAAATTTAAAGACCTGCGAGAGTTCATAAACTTTCTGGAAGAGAAGGGTGAGCTGCGCCGTATCACTACGCCGGTCAACCATGAGTTGGAAATCACGGAGATCGCCGACCGGGTTATTAAGTCCGGTGGCCCTGCCCTGTTATTTGAGAACGTCACCGGGTTCGACACTCCTGTGATCATAAATATGTACGGGTCTTTCCAGCGGACAGCCTGGGCTCTTGGCGTGGATAGTCTGGACGAACTGGTCGGCCGGGTAGAAGGAGTTTTGGACCTGATGCACGGCCCTCCCAAAGGCCTGCTGAATAAACTCCGCACCCTGGGCAAGCTGGTGAACATGGGTTCTTACCAGGCCAAGACAGTGAACAGCGCGCCCTGCCAGGAGATAGTGCTGCAGGGGGACGACGTCGATCTCTACAAGTTCCCGGTGCTGAAATGCTGGCCTCTGGACGGCGGACAGTTCGTAACCCTGCCGCTGGTCATTACCAAAGACCCGGTGACCGGCATCCAGAACTACGGTACCTATCGGATGCAGGTCTACGACAAGCAGACCACCGGCATGCATTGGCAGACCCATAAAGTTGGCACGCACCACTACCGCATGAGCCACGAACTGGGCCTGGTCAGAATGGACGTTGCGGTTGCCCTGGGCGGTGATCCAGCCACTATCTGGACAGGATCAGCGCCACTGCCGCCGGACATGGACGAGATGGCTGTGGCCGGGTTTCTACGGGAAGAAGGTGTGGACCTGGTCAAAGCCAAGACCAGCGACCTGATGGTCCCGGCGCAGGCGGAGATCGTGCTGGAAGGCTACGTGACCCCGGGCGAAGAACGTGACGAAGGCCCCTTCGGCGATCACACCGGATACTATTCTATGGAAGACCCCTACCCGGTCTTCCACATCACCTGTATCACCCACCGGAAAGACCCCATCTACCCGGCCGCCATCGTGGGCCGGCCGCCCATGGAAGACTTTTACATGGGCAAGGTGACCGAACGGATATTCCTGCCTTTAATGAAATTGATCCTGCCCGAGGTCGTTGATATCAACATGCCGGCCGAGGGCTCGTTCACCAACCTGGTCATCGTATCGATCAAGAAAGAGTTCCCAGGCCACGGCCGCAAGGTGATGCACGGACTCTGGGGGCTGGGTCTGATGAGCCTGGTAAAGACCATCATAGTGGTGGACCACAACGTAGACGTCCACAACATGTCGGAGGTCGCTTGGCGGGTGACCAACAACATCGACCCGTCCCGTGACTTCGTTTTCTCCGATGGCCCGATCGACGACCTGGATATCGGCTCAGCGACGCCCAAATTCGGCGGCAAGGTCGGCATCGACGCCACCATCAAAGTCCCTGAAGAGGGCGGCCGGCGGCGGGAATGGCCCCCGGACATCATCATGGACCCGGCGGTAAAAGACCTGGTCGACCGGAAGTGGAACGAATACGGCATCTCCTAACCGTCAGCGAAAACCGGAATAACATCACCACCGCGCACTCCATGGTGATGTGAGAAGATACTGAACATGTCGGCCGCCAACGCCATAACAACCCCCGCTGGAATCATCGCTACAAGGATTCCACGTTACCTCAGCACCATTCGGATCTGGGAGTCGCTCTACGCCCTGCCATTTTGCTTCATGGGCATGATACTGGCCGCCGACGGATGGCCCGGTTGGAGCGTTTTCATCTGGATCACCGTGGCCTTAACCGGGGTCAGGACACTCGGTATGGCCGCCAACCGGTTCCTCCACCGAAAAGAAGACGTACACAATCCACGGACAGCCGGCCGTCACCTTCCCACGGGTAAATTGAAACCGTTTGAGGTTTTTGGGTTGATGGTTGTCGGCACCGGGGTATTCTTCTACGCGGCGTGGCAACTGAACGGTTTGGCCCTCGCTCTCGCGCCGGTGGCTGCGGCGTACGTCGTCATGTATTCCTTCGCCAAGTACTACACCTGGGCGTGCCACTTCTTCTTGGGCTGGGCGCTGGCCATATCTCCGTCTGCCGCCTGGATCGCAGTTACAGGACGTCTCGACCCAGAACCAGTGCTGATCTCGGTGGTGGTTGCGCTCTGGGCCGGTGGCTTTGACATCGTCTACGGCTGCGCGGATTTAGACTTCGACCGGAAATACGGCGTGAATTCATTCCCCAAACGCTTCGGGATCGCTGCTGCGCTGCGGACGACCAAGGTCATGCACACTGCCGCCGCCGCTGCGTTATTGGCCCTGGGCTTTTGGATGGACCTGTCTTTCTACTACTTCATCGGTTGGGCCATTGCAGTCAGCCTTCTGGCCTTTGAGAACGGACTGCTCAAGCCGGACGACCTGTCCAAATTGCGTTCGCCGCTCTTCCAGTACAACAGCGTGATCTCTATGGTGCTGCTGGTCTTCACCATACTGGGCGTGGCGCTATGACCTCTGTGAATTCCAACCCAGTGGTGGTCGGTATCACTGGAGCCAGCGGGGCCGTGATGGCCAGGGCAACGGTGGATGAGCTGTTGCGCCGTGACATACCCACGGTGGCGCTCTGTTCCAATCCGGGCCGCATGGTCTGGCAGGAAGAGCTGGGAGAGAATTTCAACGAAACGCTGGTGGAATGGCAGGAACACCCGTCATTCGTCCATTACCCGATAAATGAGCTGAGAGCGCCGGTGGCCAGTGGCACCTACCCCACCGCGGGCATGGTGATCGTCCCGGCCAGCATGAACAGCATCGCGTCCCTGGCCAACGGGCTCTCCGGCAACCTGCTATTGCGCAGCGCGGATGTCTGTCTCAAAGAACGGCGGCCTCTGGTGCTGGTGCCCAGAGAGACCCCGCTGCACAGCATCCACCTCGAGAACATGCTGACCCTCAGCCGCATGGGCGCCATAGTAGTCCCTCCGGAGCCGGCCTTTTATCTCAAACCCCAGGGAATCAGCGACATCGTAGATTTCGTGGTGGCTCGCATATTCGTGGCCCTTGGCTTGGACCGTACCATGCCTGGTGAGATGCAATATCAAGGCCCCGACGCTTGATCCTCCCCCAATATGGCTGAATTAAAAGGCGCCGAAAAACAACGATACGTAGCCGACCTCTTCTCTCGAATATCGGGCCGTTACGACCTGATGAACGACCTGATGACGCTGGGCATGCACCGCCGCTGGAAGCGTTACACAGCAGCTTTGGCTACCCAAGGGCTGAGCGGAAATGCCATCGACGTATCCAGCGGGACCGGGGACCTAGCTCTCGAGTTGGCGCGCAGGCCGGGGATCGAACATGCTGTCGGCCTGGACCTGCTGCAGAGTATGGTCACTAGGGGCAGCGCCAAGGCAGCGGCACGAGGGATGGGCGACTCGGTCACAATGATCGCTGGCGATGCACTTTCTCTACCCTTTGCCGATGACAGTTTTGCCTGCGCCACCGCTGGCTTCAGCCTCAGGAATATGCCCGACGTCGAGAAAGCCCTGTCCGAGATGGTCCGCGTGATTCGCCCAGGTGGACGGGTGGCGATATTAGAGCTCTCACCGATGAAGCCCGGGTTGCGGTCATCCCTCTTCCGGCCCATCTTCCACGGGCTGGTCCCGCTTATCGGCCGATTGGTCACGGGCGATGGAACCGCTTACTCGTACCTACCCCGGTCGGTTGATCATTTTCTAGAAGCCGGACGATTGGCGGAGATGCTGTCAGGTTTGGGACTCGCTGACGTGGGGTACCTCCGTCTTGGTTTTGGGACCGTAGCCGTCCATTGGGGAGTTAAGAGAGGTCCGGCAACATAGCCGGATTTCCATTCGTCCTAAGGCCAAAGGCCATGTCTCGCTAGAGTTCGCTCCTCTAGTGAATCAACGTTATCCAGCTTGTTTCTCCTGGATTCCTAGGTTAAAATGGCTTCAATATTGCGGTATTCGACACAGCTATTCTGGCTATAATCTAGCTGATTGAATATCAAGAAAAGACTTAATAATGGCAACAATGCTCGACAAATTAGACCCGGTGATTGCCCGCTACCACGAGATTGAAGAATCTATGGGAGACCCTGAAGTTGCGGCCAATTTCGATCGCATCCAGGCGCTAGCTAAAGAACGGGCATCGCTGGAAAACCTCGTCAAGATCGGTAGCCAATATAAGAGTATCGTCGGCGAGATTGACGACCTTGAATCCATCATTCGCGAGGCTTCCGAGGCGGAACTTGTCGAGATGGCCAAGGAAGAACTGGGCGGCACTCAGAACAAGCTGGTTGAATTGACCCAAGCGCTCCGCTTGGCGCTGCTGCCCAAAGACCCCAACGACGAACGGGACGTGATCATGGAGATCCGGGCGGGGACCGGCGGGGCCGAAGCCGGTATCTTTGCCGCCGATCTCTACCGCGCCTATTCCCGGTATTCCGTGAACCAAGGCTGGAACGTCGAGATTATGGAGTCCAACGCCACTGAAGTTGGTGGGTTCAACAAGATCGTATTTGAGATACAGGGCAAAGGCGTGTTCAGCCGCATGAAATTTGAGAGCGGCGTGCACCGGGTCCAACGGATACCCAACACTGAGACCCAGGGCCGGATACACACCTCAACAGCCACGGTGGTGGTGTTGCCGGTGGTCGATGAGGTCGAGGTTAAGGTCGACCCCAACGAGCTTCGCATCGACATCTTCCACGCCGGCGGACATGGTGGCCAGAACGTTAACAAAGTGGCCACGGCCGTGCGGATCGTCCATGAACCATCGGGGCTTACCGTGGTCTGTCAGGACGAACGCTCGCAGCACAAGAACAAACAGCGTGCGATGACCATGCTTCGGTCCCGTTTATTCGAGGCCGACCGGCTACGAAAAGAGGCCGATCTCAGCGAGACTCGTCGCTCTCAGGTGAGTGGCGCGGAACGCTCCGATAAGATTCGCACCTACAATTACCCTCAGGACCGGATCACCGACCACCGCAGCAATGCCAACTTCCATGACATACCCCGGCTCATGGACGGCGGTCTGGAAGACATGTTCGACCGCCTCAGCGCCTGGGAAGAAGAACGTCTGCTGGCCGAGGCGACCGCCTAAGGCCTGCAAAGGCGTTTTCTTATCGCCGTCATTTCCCTCGTAAACGCTTCCCTAGTAAACGCTTCCTTGGTAAACGTTTCTATAATCAACGCTTCTATGATCAATGCTGGCCAGAAACTCTCACACACCAAGAGGATATAACTACGCCCATGACCGTACTACGTACCGTCATTCAAGATACCCATCGTAAGCTGGAAGAGGTCGGCATACCCGATGCTCGTCTTGAGGCCGAGGTGCTGGTGATGAACGTGATGCGGATGCCCCGCCAGAGCATCTTCGCTGAGCAGGAGACCGAAGTCTCAGCCCTGCAGCAAGAGTCGTTGGACGCTCTGCTGGCACGCCGGTACCAGCGTGAACCGTTGGCTTACATCATGGGCATGCGCGAGTTCTACGGCATCAATGTGGTCCTGACTCCTGCAGTGCTGATACCGCGCCCGGAGACAGAAGGCCTGGTAGAGCACGCCCTGTTCATGGCTATGATGGGCATGGAGTCCGTTGACCTGGTTATCGCCGATGTTGGTACCGGCAGTGGGGCTATTGCCATCAACCTGGCGATCCACCTGCCCAACGCCAGGATTTTCGCGCTTGACGTGGCCGATGCTGTACTCGACGTGGCTGCCTACAACATTCGGGTCCATAGCGTCGCCGACAGGGTGACCCTCGGCATTGGCGACCTTCTTGATCCTGTCCCGGAGCCGGTAGACCTGATAGTGGCCAACCTGCCTTATATTCCCACCGACCGTATTCCAACCCTTGAGCCAGAGGTCCAGCAGGAGCCGGTCCTGGCTTTGGACGGCGGGGCCGATGGCCTGGACCTGATCAGGCGCCTTCTTATTCAGGCTGAAGAAAAACTCAAGGACACCGGCATAATCCTGCTTGAGATGGACCCGGAGCAGATTCCGTTGGTCCAAGAATTGGCCCTACAGCAATTCCCCCAAAGCTCAACCAGCGTAGAAAATGACCTTGCCGGTATGGCACGCATCCTGACCATCTACCGGCAAGCCCCCGAATAACACCTGCTTGTAAGCCCGCAACGGCTGGGTCCAAATGGGCTTTACCTTGGTCTGATGTTGGTGTTCTTATGCGTCAGCTAAGCGGTCTCTTTCCTAGAAGTAAGGTTGATGAGGATCCATAAGGTAACCGAGGCCGCCGCCGCCGACACGGTGTCGACCACCACATCTATCAACGTGGCTGTTCGGCCATCGACGAACGATTGATGGAATTCATCTGAGATTGCGTATAGCAAAGAGCAACCGACCCCTAGGATCACGCAAAGGGTATTCGGTCCCACCCCCATAGGGCGCAGAGAATCAAGGCGCCTAACACCGAGTAAAGCAGGACGTGCCCCGTGTAACTTATTCCATTGCCCAGCCAGGAAATGAACCCTGACTCAAAGATACGAGATGTTTCGTCTCCCGATAGAGACGAGAAGTAGAAGATAAGACCCATCCACCCCGCTGCGGCGATGGTTGATCCAAAGCCAAACGACCTGCGAGAACTAAGGGAACTATGGGACAGCAATCTTCACTTCTTCTATCATTGTCATTAGGGAGTTACTGCTTCGAGCCAGCTATCAGAGTCCGATGATATCGAGCGTAGAGACGACTCCAGATGATATGTCCGCCACTCTGATGGCGTGATTATTTGTGTCGGCTATGTACATCTTGCCGTTGGTGAAACTGATCCCGCTGGGTTCGGAGAACTGTGCTTGGTCCGAAGCCCCGTCGACATGGCCGGCCGCTCCGTTCCCGAGAACCGTGAAGGCGCTGCGGGTTACGGGCAATACCCGTTTTACTTTGTGATTGTAAGTGTCGGTGATATATATCACGCCCTCATAGTACGTGATGCCGATGGGGTGCTGCAGCCTAACGTGGTGGTCTGAACCATCCACATCTCCAAACACAAACAGGTCCAGACCCACGATCGTTCTGACCTTTCCCGCCGGGTCGATATCGGCTGAACGGACCGAACTGGTCTCGCTGTCGGCAAAGAACAGTTTCGCGCCGTCCGTGGTGATGCCGCAGGGCTGGGCTAGCTCTGCGGTGGCCAATGGCCCATCGGTTATGGCCTCACCGCCCGTACCCGCAAATGGACCGACGATGCCGTCTTTCAGGTCCATCGACCAGAGTTGGTGTATCCCGGCCATGGCGATATAGAGTGTATCGTTGTGGTGGACCAGGTCAAACGGCGAGCATAGCTCCGTGATCAGACCCGGGCGTCGTCCCTCCCTGCTGTGTCCCTGTTCGCCGGTCCCTGCGATCGTCTCCACTGTTTGGGCGGCCAGATCCACTCGCCGAATGGCGTGATTCTCGGTATCGGCCACAAACAGGGTTTCACCATTGAGTGCCATACCCTGTGGGTGGTTGAAGGCGCAGCTTGTAAAATCGCCGTCTGCCAGCGCCTCCTCACCACTGCCAATCACCTGTTTCACGGAACCGCTTAATGACGTGACGACGATGCGGTTGTGGTTCGTGTCGGCGATGAAAAGCCGGTCGCCCGGGCCATCGGCCAATACCTTGCCGGGGAAGCTGAGCAACGTCTCTTCAGTCGGTTTATAGGTGGACTGAAAGGGCTTGTGGTTCAGGGTTCCTTGGGAGTCGAACTCAACGACCATTTTACTGATTAGGCTGTCGAAATCGGCGAAAGACATCTCGCCTTCGTGTTTGCCCATCACGTTGCCCTGAGGATCGATGAACATCAGCGTAGGCCACGCCCGGCAGGAGTATTGCTGCCAGACCTGAAACTGGCCGTCATTGATCACCGGGTGCTCGAGTTGGTACCTACGGACAGCCTTGTCCACGTTGTAGGTGTCTTTCTCGTTGGGAAACTTGGCCGAGTGGACCCCGATGACCGTCAGTTCGTTGGCGTATTTCTTTTCCAGTTTCCGCAACTGCGGAAATATATGGGCGCAGTTGATTCAACAGTAGGTCCAGAAGTCCAGGATCACGATCCGGCCTTGGAGTTCCTGCATCGTTAGCGGCCGGTCCGAATTGACCCATTCCAGTCCTTCGGGGAACTCTGGTGCGGCCAGCTTCCCGGCGAACGATTGACTGCTCATGGCGCCTCCGGTAAATCCAACCGGCCGGCAGCCCGGTTCGTGGGCCGCCGGCCGGATAACATGGTCTCAGGATAGGGCGTAGGGGGATTAAGCGCCAGGAGCAGGCTCGAATGCCAGGGTGGCGTAGCGCATGAAGATGGTGCCCACCGGCGCACCGAGCGGGGCGTTGGCCACCAGGACGGCAATGGTATGTTCTGTTCCGGGGACTGCCGGGTCTTCGATGAGAACCCGTTTGGGGGTATTGTTACCCGTAACCACCCATTTGTCTCGGTCGATGTTGCCGTCGACGTAGACTTCTCCGTAGTTGTCTACGTTGGTCTCGAACCAGACCCGGCCTCCGCCGATCTTCTCGCCTTTGACCTCGGCGGGGATGGTGATCTTGATGCGGTACCAGGCAAAAGTGAATCCAACAGAGCGGCGTTTCTGGATGTCCGAGTCGTGTTCCCAGCCTGAGTCATCGTATTCGGGTAGCCGGGCCGGGCTGTCACCCATCTCGGCGACCAGTCCCTGATTGGGTTCGCCGGGTACCAGGCCGGGGGCGATCCTCCAGCCGTCTGATTTTGCGACCGCTCGGTCGTTTGCTAACTCCAAGTCCAGTGATACGCGGGGCATGGTTACTCCTAAAATTATGTGTGAATCATTCGCAGGCCGGTCCGTCATAACCGGAAGCCATAGGGCCGCTCAGGTGCGCTCCAAAGAAATCCAGAGTACGCGGCCAAGACATCTCTGCGGCGATCCTCTGATAGCGAGGTGGGTTGGCCGGGTTCATGAAGGCGTGGTTTGCGCCTGGATAGGTGTAGAACTGGTGGGGAACGCTGTGCGAGGAAAGCTCCCGGTCGAACACCAGCATGTCGGCTTGGGAGGGGTTCTCGTCGATCTCCCCGAAGTGGAACAACACCGGGCATTTTATGCCGGACGTCAACGCCAGAGGGGCTTCAGTGGCATCGCCCCAGGGGACCATGATGTTGCCGCCGTAGTAGGGCACGGCAGCCTTGATAGCCGGGTTGGTCGCCGCCGCCAGCCAGGTTACCCGCCCACCCATGCAGAACCCGGTGATGCCTATCCTGTCCGAGTCTACAGACGGATTGGCAGTGAGAAAATCCACAGTGGCGTTGATATCGGCAATGATCAACGGGTCGCTTAGTTGGTCACGCTTCGTCTTCCCGGTGCTCTCGACCATCTCGTCGGTGATCCGGTGGAACAGGTCTGGCGCAACTGCGGCATAGCCCGCAACGGCCAATTTGTCGGCCATGTCCTGGATGAACTTATCGACGCCACTGGCGTGTTGGGCCACCACCACGGCGGGGAAGGGGCCGGAGCCGTCCGGCACGCTGGCGTAGATATCCATCTCGGTCCCGTTCACCTGCACCTTTTCCCAAAAAGACGGCATACAACCCCTCTAAGCTCAGTTATATATTCCAAGGCAAGCGCCTCAGCTCAACCTTCCTCCGCAGACGGGGGAAGGGATGTGCAATCACCAGACTACAGTTCTACTTCAGATGCTTGTTGAAGAACTCTACGGTCCGGGGCCAGGCGGCGGCGGCCGATGCCTCATGATGGCGGTCCGGGTTGGTGTAGTCCATGAATGCGTGACCTGCACCTTCATAGGTGTGGAATTCGAAGTCCTTGCCCAACTTTCTGAGTTCCGCATCGAAGGTATCGCGGTCGGCCACCGACGGGTTGCCGTCATCGGCGCCGAAGTGGAACAGCATCGGGCAGTTGATGTTATTAGCCATGGAGAACGGCGTGTCGCCGGGGCCCCAGTTGCCCATGATGTTGCCACCGTAGAAGGGTACAGTGGCTTTGAATATCTGGTTGCTGGCGGCCATCATCCAGGCGATGCGTCCGCCCATGCAGAAGCCGGTGACACCGATGCGGTCGTTGTCGATCGCGGAGTTGGCCGTGAGGAAATCCACCGCGGCGTTCATGTCGGCGATGATGTCGGCATCTTTCAGGTGGCCTAAACGGTCCAACCGCGGCCCGTCCATCACCTCTTTGGAGAACCGGTGAAACAGGTCGGGCACCACGGCTACGAAGCCGGCTTCGGCCAACTGGTCGGCCATCTTCCGGTCGAAATCGTCAAGTCCGCCAATGTGAAAAGCGATCACCACGGCAGGATGAGGGCCGGACCCATCAGGTAGAGCAGCGTACATATCCATCTCGCTGCCGCCAACGGTCAATTTATCGGTAAAACTGGGCATGATGATTCACCTCGTTATGTGCAGTTAGCCTTGGATTTGGGAATTCTACCAGAATCGAGAGGCGTGGGTAACAACGGCCAACGCGAAATGGACCAAGAAGGGTTAGCTAGATTGACACAAACATCACATATCTGGTTATATATCGTATTCATTACAACTCTCGTAATGGTAAGTTTTCCATCAACAGCCGCCTCGCTCTAGATGGCTTTGCGTCTGGTCGGACTTCCGAGCAGATTGAAGCGCAACTCGTGCACCTGACTTCTGGGACAAAGATGTTGGCCGGACTCAAGAAAAACTAGCTGGAGCCCTTTATGGACCGCGACAGACGAAACATCGGACCAAAACAACTAGCCTCGATCACGGCTCTGGGCCTAGCTATTGGGGTCGCGACCTTCATGATATTGTTCAATTCTTTGCTTGCGAACTCCGATCCAACTCGCCTGGATGATACCTTGGACCGATTCTGGGCAAAGATATCAACTGACCCAGATCAGGGCCTAAGTTCTGCTGGTTTTTCTGCTCGTGTATCTGAACTCACCCAAGGGGTGACCGGGGGGTCTGCCACAGTCACTGTGCCGCTGATTACGGAGATCGGACTGAGTGTCACCGGAGCATCGGTAACGATACCGATAAACGTTTTAGATGTGCCTTCCGGAGACCTAGGGGCATACCAATTCAAGATCTACTACGACGATTCTGTAATCGAAGCTAGCACGGTGTCTGGCGGAGAGGCGCCATTCAATGGGGTGACCGCATTCAATGTCACGACAACCGTAACTGGTGGCGTAGTAGCCTGGAACACCTTCCAGGGTGGATCGATTCCCGTCCCAACGACGATCACAGTGGCAAACGTGGTCTTTTTAGGGGTTGGCTCAGTAGGCGAGTGTAGTCCGTTGGACCTGGCGGTAGAGGAACTGGTGAACAACGCTGCCGTTGCTATCGACAACGGGCACCAAGACGGCGAAATATGCTTGGTGGCAACTTCTGCGGATGCCGAAACAGATCTGGTGGCAGCGCAAGATGTTGACGACGTAGCTTTGCCCACCGGGGTCAAACCAACCATCGACCTGATTAAGGATTTCGGCTCTGGTGACCCACTGCCAACTCGAAAGATTTCAAGCTACGAAGCGAATATCACTTTCCCGCCATCTCAGGCCCAAGCGACCGATTGCCGGTTAAAGGCCCCGTTCGACGAAGGCGTAACCGATTGCGCCATCAGTTCCGGGTTAGTGCATATGCAGGCCACCAGCTTCGCGTCTGGCTCTGGAACCGCAGCGCCGATCGACCCGCTGGCATTCGTAGCGCTCAGACTAACCGGTTCCAATAACCCTGTTTCTGGACTAACAACGGTAGACCTGAATTTCGTAGAAATCAAAGATGAATTCGATGGCCTGGTGAACCAGGAATCGCCCCCGGATACTCGGACCTTCCTGAGAGGCGATGCGCTAGCGAATGGCAACATATCGATCAGCGATGCGTTGTTCATCGCACAGCACTTGGTGGCCCCTGTGTTCAGGCCGGCGGGAGAGGCCGGTGGTGAAGTCAATCCAGTGAACGCAGGTAGCGTCAACGACGACTCACCTAATGATGTGATCAGTTTGGCCGATGCTATTTTGATCGCCCAGTTCTTGGTTGGCAACGTGGACGAGTTCTACGACCCGGTTCCTTAGCAAAGAAGGTCTTCCCATCGAGACATCATCGAAGTCACCAATATGTTGGCGTTCTTATAGATTGATCTTGCTAGTGTTGTTCGGGTTGGTCGCCATGGTAGCAATGGGCACCTCGACCTCTCGACCGGTTTTGGCTGACCATACCACGCTAGTACTGTCGCCTTCGCCACTCTTTTTGGACCCCGGCGACCAGGCCGTATTGGACGTCTGGCTATTTGACCTAGATAGTCCAGAGCGGATAGGTGGGTATGAGTTGTCATTGGAATATGATTCAGCAGCAATCAATGTTGATTCTGTAATCGGGGGGGGGCGGCCAGAACCCTAAATCCATCATAGACAATAAAGCTGGCCGCGTTACGTTAAGTCGCCCTCGAATGCAGGTCGGAGACGCTGAAGACCTTCTCCTAGCCAGGATTAATGTCACGGCGGTCGGAAGCGTGGACGCATCGACTGCACTGACGTTCGCCTCCGCTGAACTGACTGATATTTTAGGCGAAACGGTCGAGATTACGACCGTAACGGGCGAGCTTGCTGCCGCTTCCAATATCGCCGTAATGGTTGGTACGTCTGTGGTCGCTAAAGGAGGGTCAACCACGATTCCGGTCACCATAAGTTTCACTCAGGAAGGCGGATTAGCCGGTTATAACATCTCCATTGGATATGACCAGTCCATTATTCAAATCGACGACGTATCTGCAGGAGAACCCCCATTCGGTGGGCCTCCGGTATTCAGTGTTAACGAGGAGGAATCGGTCGTTAACATCGTTGGATTTCACGGTGAGAGACCCGGCCCGGTTGGCCGTATGAATACGTTCAACCTCCAGGTCACCGGTCTCACAAGAGGGGTGAGTCCGTTAGAGTTAATCGTGAAAGACTTGGTCAACGCCATAGATTCTACGAACTGGCCAGCCACTACATCCGACGGTGCGGTGAGGGTTGTATCAGAATCGGCCGGGGGGCCGCTCGGTTCAACTTCGGCTACAGAAGCATTTTCCATTGCCATTGATAGAGATTCAGCTTTGGAAGGCGCCGTTGTGTCAGATATCACACCGGCCACGGGAGCGATAGTCGCCTTGCCAAATAACATCGTGGTCCTAACGATTCCCGCCGGGGCCGTGGAGGAATCGGGTTTCGTAGCATTACGGGTGGCCAGTGATAATCCGAGTCCTCCTGTACCCCCAAACCACGACCTTGGCAACACGATCGAAGTTAATCTCTTGGATTCAAACGGCGTCCTTCTGAGTGATGTGCTGCTTTTGGAACAAGCAGTTCTTAAGATGGGGTTTACCAGTAATGAACTGTCGGCATGGGGATCAAACGGAATATTGATCCAGCGCTACGAACCGGCATTGGACCGGTGGTTGCCCCTGCATACGACCATCGACGTAGATGACATGGCGGCATCGGTACTGACGAACCGGTTCAGCGTTTTTGCATTGACGTTCAACCGATCAGAATCCAACGCCGAATCCCAGACGAAGCAAGAACAGCCTGCTACCCAACCAGCGATAACACTTCTGGCTCGCCCGCTGGTTCTGGCGATCAGGACGCTTCGGAATCACCATCCGACCAGGGATATTCGCTGGTCATGATCTTGCTGGCGGTTTTGGTTGCCGTTGGAATCGTTGGTGGAATTGGGTATGGGTATCTAAGAATGAGAGATTAGGAAATGGACCGCAGATGGCGTTGAAGTAAGCAGCCTGCCGGTTCGCCGACCTATCAGTCATTACACTCAATCCGACTCATAGCCTAGGCCATAGGTTTTGCTACCCTCAGACGAGCTTTGCGGCTGAGACCTTAAATCAGGCCGTCGGCCCTTACTGCCGTCATGGTCTCCTGGAAGGCGTTAAGGGTGAAGTCGATCTCTTGCTCAGTGTGGGTGCTGGAGACCAGGAAAGTTTCTCGGCTCATGATGTCCACGCCCCGGTTCTGCAGGCCGCGTTTCATGGCTGTAACCGCCGGCGATGCGTTGGCCTCGGCAATCTTGGTGTGGGACATGGTGCAGAGCTCCCGATCGCAGTCACAATCGGCCAGCACCACGTGGAGCATCGATGCGATGCCGTGGATGTGGCCCGGAATCTCCAAACGGCCCAGGATGTCGTTAAGACCGGTCTTTAGTCTGACGGCCATGGCGTCGGCCTGTTGGTTTATGGGTTGGGACGCAATCATCTCCAGGGCCGTATAGCCGGCTGCCGCAGACAGTGGGTTACCGTTGAAAGTACCCGGATGGTAGACACGGTGGTTATTATCCCAGTCCGGGTCGTTGCGGTGGGCGATCATGTCGATGATTTCAGCCTTGCCGCCGACAGCTCCTCCGGGCAGACCACCGGCCACGATCTTGGCCATCGTCGTTAGGTCGGGCCTGATGTTGTAGCGTTCCTGCACGCCGCCCGGCGCGGCCCTGAACCCGGTAACCACCTCGTCGAAGATCAGGATGACCCCGGTCTGGGCAGTAAGCTCCCGCAGCCCTTTCAGATAATTCGGGACGTCGAAGGGCAGTTGCCCGAAGTGGGCGCCGGTGGGCTCCAGTATGATTGCGGCGATGTCAGGGTCCCTCTTGATGGCATCTTCCACTGCGCTCAAGTTTCCGGCAGGGACGACCACCATGGTGCCCCAGCTGGCTTCGGGGATGCCGGGAGCGGACCGGTCCGAACCGGCCATGGCGTAATCGTGCCAGCCGTGGAAGTGGTCCTGCAGCTTGATGACTTTGTCTTTGCCGGTGTAGGCCCGTGCCAGGCGCATAGCCATCAGAGTGGCCTCGGTGCCTGAGCTGTGGAATCGCAGTTTCTCGATCGAGGGCATCAGCGCCTTGATGGCCTTGGCCCATCGAATTTCATCATCAGTGGACGCGCCCAGATGGGTGCCCAGCAAGATCTGCTTGGAGACAGCCTCGGCGATGGCTGGGTGAGAGTGGCCCAGCAGCAAAGCCCCGTGCCCCGATACGTAATCGATGTATTCGTTGCCGTCCACGTCCCACTTGCGGGGACCTTCACCGCGCGTCATGTACAGCGGGAAAGGCTGGGCGTAACGGGTGTCATGGGTTACACCGCCCGGGAATATCTGTGAGGCTTCCAGATACCGCTCGGCTGAGCCGGGGTGCTTGGCGATGTAGTCTTCAAGTATCGTTGCCATGGGGCCTCCTTACGTCTCGAGCAGCTACGGTTGAGGGCGTATTGTACCGTGAACAGTTACCTTACGCCACGGCTGCCGTAGGCAAATAAAGAGGCGGTCCGATGATTCGGGCCGCCTCTTTTTGAGCACTATTTTGTGGTTTGTTTTAGTCGTCGGCGCTGGCCGGTGCCGACACTTCAGTCGGTTCAAACTTGACGTTGGGTAGCCATTCCAGCCAACCGGGCAGATACCAGTTCCATTTGCCAAGGAGCTTCATGGACGCAGGCACCATCACACAGCGGACGATCGTGGCGTCCAACAAGATGGCCAAGCCCAGGCCGAAGCCCATCTGCTGTAGACCGATCAGTGAGCCCGTGGAGAACCCCCAGAACACGGCTACCATGATCAGGGCTGCGCCGGTGATCAGGCGCCCAGTAGACCGGATGCCAAATGCAACCGCCTCTTCTGTGTCCCCTGACTGGTCATAGTGCTCCCGGATTCGAGAGAGCAGGAACACGTGGTAGTCCATGGACAACCCAAAGAGGATCGTGAACAGGAATAACGGTATCCACGATTCGATGGTGCGCGATTCCTGCAGGCCAAAGAAGCCGGCCAGGAATCCTTCTTGGAAAACCAAGACGAGTATGCCGTAGGCCGCCCCCACCGCCATGAGGTTTAGGATGATGGCCTTGATCGGCAGGACGATCGATCGGAACACTACCAAGAGCAGCAGGAAGCTGATCCCCAACACGAATGGGAATACTATCTTGGCGGATTCGGACGAGATGTTGAAAAACTCAATGTTGAAAGCCGTCTCACCGGTAACGTAAATCGTAGTATCGGTGCCAGCAAAGGCCTCTTCAACGTAAAGCTCATCCAACCGGGTAACGGCTGCGATCGAGAACTCTCCAGAGGTATCGCCCGCCACTGGGACTGCAAGTAGCGCCAGCGTCCCGGCGTCGGACACTTCTAATTCGCGGGGTTCGCCAAAAGCGTCTTCAGCATCATTGGCAATTAATTCCTTGAGTCGCTCGATGCCAGCCTGGACCGGGGCAGATGCGATATCGCCTCTGATTACGATCTCGACCGGAGTTACCTCGCCAAAGGAGAACTTCTCATCTAGTACCAGGAACGCTTGTTTGGACTCAAGTTCGTCCGGGTAGGTGGAGATTCCTGCAAACCCGGTATTGATGTTGAAGAATGGGATGATCAGCACGATGAGCAGCCCACCGGTCAAGAACAGGCTGATTATCGGCTGGGCCATCACCAGGCGGACCAGCTTGTCCCAGAACCCTCCGGCGTTGTTCGGCTCAAAGTTAACTTGCCCCTTGCCGATGAAAGGCACGCGTAGGGAGTTTACCTTGTCTCCCATGATGCCCAGAATTGCTGGCAATAAGGTCATGGCGGCCAACATGGCGCCAAGCACCACGAATATGGCTCCAAGGCCGATCGATATGAAGATGTTGAAGGGTATCAACAGCATGCCGATCAGTGCCAGCACAACGGTCATTCCGCTGAAGACCACAGCCCGTCCGGCAGTGGCCCCGGCCTGAGCGATAGCATCAACCTTTTCCATCCCGCGTCCCCGCTCTTCACGGTAACGGGATACAACGAACAAGGAGTAGTCGATACCGACTGCAAGGCCGATCATCGTAATGATGTTGGTTACGAAGAGAGAGAGCTCGAAGAACGTACCGACCAAGGCTGAGATTCCGATGGCCACTACTATGGACACTATGGCCATGACCAACGGCACGAATGCTGCCGCCAGCGCTCCCAGCACCACGACGAGGATGATCAACGCGATGGGGACTCCCAACATTTCGCCCTTTTCGAGGTCCTCTTGGCTCAGTTCCCGGTTGTCCAGGCCAACGGTGGCTTGACCGGTGATTTTGATGGTGAAATCGCCCTCTGCCGCTGCCGCCGATTCATGGACAACGTCAACCACGGCACCGATGTTATCGGCGTTCTGGTCGAAGTCGCCGGCCATCACTAAAGTGATTAGGGTGGCGCCGCGGTCTTCAGAGACCAAGAACGGCAGATTCAGGCTATAGAAATTGCCCAGCGTCTCCGGGCGAATTATCTCGGGCCCCAGCGCCAAGATGTTGGCGGTAAGAGTTTCAACAACCTCGCGGTATTCCGGGTCATCAACCGTGAATTTAGTTGATTCGAATACCACGGCCTCGTTGGTTCCCGTGGGGCCACGAATCTCGTCTTCTAGGAAGTCGATCCCCACTTTGACCTCAGAGTCGTTTGTAAAAACGAATTTGTTCGTCAAACCGTCTTCTAGAAACGACGCGATGAAGAACATACAGGCTGCTAGGACCACCACCCATATGCCGACCACTCGCCAAGGGTGGCTTGCGCTCGTTCTAGCCAGGGTTTCCGTCGAGAGATTCAATGCCATTGTTCCTGTTCCTCCAGATATTCGTTGTCAGTTTTAATCGGACGGGTATTTTACGCGGCGTCCGTTGTTATCCGAAATAGACCTTGGTACATAGCCCGCATGGCCTCGCCGCAGGCGCTGATGTCTATCGTTGAATCCAATGATTTATGCAATACCAGACCATGAAACGTCCCCATCAGCGTGATGGCCAGCGCACCAGAATCTAGTTTGCTGTCAACTTGGCCTTGTTCTTGAGCTTCTAGGAAAAGCTCGGAGAACGCCTGTTCCAGGGTTCCGATCGAAGCCGCCAAAAGCGCGTCTCTGATCTCTACACTCCGCAAGGCTTCAGACCAGACCTGGACGTTCATCATGCTGACTTCGAGAAAAGACTCCCCACTGAGCATCTCCAAACCGTGGCCTATGATGAAATCCAAAGTCTGCAATGGAGAACCGCCCTGAGACCTAGCCAACTCGATCAAGGCTATGATCCCCTGTTGGCAGTCCAAACAAGTGGCGGCGATGATGTGTTCCTTGCTGGGGAAATACCGGTAGACCGCGCCCGGACTCAGCTCCGCCTCTCGGCAGATGTCCTGGACACTGGTCTGGTGGAATCCCTGCCTCGCAAAACAAGCATTTGCCGCCTCCAATATCTGCTGGCGGCGGGCCTCGATGTGAGCTTCGCTTACCTTTGGCATCTGTCACCTAACAAAAACGGTCATTCGTTTTTAACATTGAATGATCGTTCGTTTGTATACCCGTATCTTCGGTCTGTCAATATCCAGCAAACCGGTCGAAACCCTTAAAGATTGTCTGAAATCCCTTGGCTGACCACGAGTGCTATTAGCAGTAAAATAAGATATTCGAAACACGATTACCTGCCTCGCGAGGTCTTCGCATTGCGGCACATCATCCATGCCGACCTGGACGCCTTCTACGCTGCCGTTGAGCAGTTGGACAACCCGGAACTGGTCGGGAAGCCCGTACTGGTGGGCGGCCGGCCCGAGAACCGGGGCGTGGTTGCCACGGCTTCGTATGAAGCAAGGGTCTTCGGCGTTCATTCGGCCATGCCCATGCGTACGGCAGTCCACCGGTGTCCGCAGGGGATAATAGTCCAGCCTAGGTTCACCCGCTACAGAGAGAAGTCCGGCGAGGTCATGGGCATATTCCGGGACCTCACCCCTCTGGTAGAGCCCCTTTCTTTGGACGAAGCCTATCTGGACATCACGGAGATGGTGGAGGCCGGAGAGAAGCCGCTGGCTGTGGCCTTGGACCTGAAGCGGCGCGTGATCGAGGAGACCGGACTGATCGTGTCAGTGGGCGTTGGCACCTGCAAGACGGTCGCCAAGATCGGTTCGGACCTGGACAAGCCCGACGGCTTGGTGGTCGTCCAACCTGGAGAGGAAGCGGGGTTCCTGGCGCCCCTGGCAGTCAACAAGCTCTGGGGTATCGGACCCAAGACCGCCGAACGGCTAAACCGTGAAGGAATCGAGACAATCGGACAGTTGGCAGAGCAGTCACCGGAATGGCTTACCAGGATGTTCGGCAAACGCGCAATGAGCGTCCGCGCCCAGGCCTTGGGCCAGGACGACGGGGCAGTCCACACGGAGAGCGCAACCAAGTCCATCTCCTCCGAGAGCACCTTCACCAACGACGTCGGCGATGAAGCCGAGCTCAGGGATGTCGTGGAACGCAAGGCCGTCGGAGTAGCCCACTCCCTGGAACGAAACGGTCTGAAGGGCCGCACCGTGAAACTCAAGCTGCGCCTGGCCGACTTCACTACATTCACACGCCAGTTCACGTTGCCCTACCACACCAGTGACGAAGAACCGATCAAGGAAGCCGCCTGGGCGTTATTGGCGGCTGAACTGGAGCCGGGCCGGACATTCCGTCTGGTGGGAGTAGGCATGGCCAACTTCGGAGAGGATGCGGAGGTTGAGGAACCCTACGTTCAGCAACTGCCGTTATTTGTTGATGACTCTCCGCAGTCAGCCAGTTCTCCTGAACCCGCCGCTGAAAGCTCACCTGAAATCTCCCCTGAACGACTAGAAGAATTCTAGAACTTCTCGGTGGCCACCGCTGTCATGGATTGCACCACCGGCAGATGGCACAGACCGTTGGCTTCGATGCCGAACACCGGGTTGAATTTGCTCCGGAAGTTCTCATAGGCGATGATCGCGGCAAGCTCCACCAATTCCTCGTCGGTAAACTCTTTCTGGAGTTTCTTGAAGAACCGGTCGGTCACACGCTTACCCGTATAGGTCATGCGCTCCGCAAGTTCCAAAGCCAGCTTCTCGCGGACGCTGAAGAGGTGGCTGTCTTTATATGAATCCAAGTGGCCCAATTTCTCCGCTGAGCCGTTCTCTTGCGCCGCCCGCGACGCATTGATATCGATTCAAAAAGGGCAGCCGTTGATCCAAGCAGTCTTGGTGTAGACCAGGTATTTCAGCGGTGGTTCGATAAGACCGGAAGCATCGATGCCTGCCGCCAGGGCCGTAGACCCGGCCATGATGGTCGGCCTCATGGCAAACACCGGAGTGGTGTTTAGAACGTCGCCAAACAGGTCTTTTTGGCGCTGGAAGAGTTCTTTTACTTCCGGGGTCGCCTCTTGTTCGGTTAGCCCACGCACTCTGGCCATAGAGAAATCCCCCACTCTGGTGTTTGTTCTGGCGAAGCCTTTGGCGTAATAACCCTACCGGAACAGGTCTTTTTCAGAGCCCCGGAGGATGCGCTCAATGCTGGCGTCTTCCATCGGCACGTAGGGGTAGCCGCGGATGATGCTCACCGGCACGCCGTCCACTTTGCCGCTGACCAGTTCTCCCGCAGCGGCCAGCTCGTCAACGACGGCGATCTCGGTGGTGAACATCTCGTGGCCGAAGCTGTCCATCTGACCCACGTAGCTGTGGATCGGGTCTATACCGGCGACCCCAATCGCCACATCGGCGGCGGCATTTCGCCAGGGCCGGCCAAACGTGTCAGATACGATCACTGCAACTGTTATACCAAGGCGCTGTTTGACCGCCTGCCGGATGCGCCGTGCCGATGCGTCAGAATCGTCTGGCAGCAGCGCCAGGGTATCGTTCCCCGGGATGTTGGAGGCATCGATGCCGGCGTTGGCACAATAGAAACCGTGCTTGGTCTCGGAGATGATCACCCCCCGGTCCATCCGCACGATGCGCTTGGACTCCCGGAGCACCCATTCAGTGTGCCGCGGGTCCCGCCGGTGTCCCTCAGTGATGGAGATAGCCAACGGGGACGCTTCAACGTCGCTGATCTTGACGACCTTGCCTTCTACTTTGGAGATGATCTTTTGGGTGACGATCAAGATGTCCCCATCTTCCAACGGCGTACCCTGGGCCTGGGCGGCGTCCATCATCGGTCCGGCCAGATCGTCGCCGTCCTTGAACTCAGGCATGCCTTCGATACCGATAACCCGCACTTCCGGCGGCATAACATCGCACCTCTCGTGGAGTGGTGGTTAGTATAGCCCCCACCAAACCCCTATGCTACAATTCGAACTGCCTGCAGGCTGCCAGATTAGGCCGTATCACGCCTGATATTTCGCCTTGGGCGACTCATCCAAACCGATACTTCGAAGGTGCTGCGCGTGTCTTCTTCCACATCAAATACATCTGATACATCCGGCGGCTACAGAAAAAAGGTCTATACGAAATTCGGCGATTCCGGGGAGACCAGCCTGCTCTATGGTGGCCGGGTGTCCAAGAACAGCCCCAATACCGAGGCTTACGGTATAACCGACGAAGCCGTGTCGGTCATGGGACTGGCCCGCGCTTTTACCAGCGACCCCAAGGTGAACGACTTACTGCGTGAACTGCAAAGGGAGCTGTTTACCATCGCCGCTGAACTGGCAACCGACCCCGGAAAGTACGAACTGTTCCAACAGCATTTCAAGCCAGTGACGGCAGAGATGGTGGAATCACTGGAAACGACTATCGATTCCTTGGAAGAAGAGTTCGAGATGCCCAAGGTGTTTATCCTGCCGGGTGGCTCCCAGGCGTCTTCGGCCATTGACCTGGCACGTTGTGTGATTCGCACAGCCGAGCGCCGCGTAGTGGCCATGGCCGAGCAGGACTTGCTGACCAACTCCCTGATAATGACCTACTTGAACCGGTTGGGGGACCTGTTATTCGTCTTGGCCCGCTATGAAGACCGGGAAATTCCCATCGAGCGGGCTACCTAGTAAGCCTGAACTACAACTCCGCTCGTCCTGAGCCTGTCGATAGGCGCGCACTAGCCATTCTGCCGGTAAGAGAAGGTTGCCCCACTGACGGTGGTTCGACAGGCTCACCATGAGCGAAACTAAACTGACCTGAATTCCAGCCACACCTTCCGCTCGTCCTGAGCCTGTCGAAGGATGCGCATCAGTCATATCTGACCCAGAGGTCATGACTAAGGCCGACGAGTGGCTCGGCAGGTCTGATACTATCGAGACTCTCAACCTCGGCCGGTGCTCACCATGAGCGGATTTTGTGCAGGATAAATCTAGTGGACTCGACTCAAGAAGCAAAACAAATGAAACTGGTGGTTATCGATTACGATTCGGGAAACCTGCGCAGCGTGTCACGCGCGCTTGAGTCGCAGGGTGTGACCCCCTTGGTCAGCGGTGACCCGGCAGAATTCGACAACGCCGACGCCGTGGTCCTGCCTGGAGTCGGCTCCGGACCGGCAGCCATGGGCGCGCTGAACCAGCGAGGTCTTGTAGACCCGATCAGGGACTACATAGCGTCCGGTAAACCATTCTTGGGCGTTTGCCTAGGACTGCAACTTTTGATGGACCGCACCGAAGAAGGCGACGCGCGCTGCCTGGGTGTGGTTGCGGGTAGCGCCAAGTTGCTGCCGCCGGGACTGAAAGTCCCGCACATGGGCTGGAATAACGTCAGGTTCGAGAACGACCACCCCATTTTGGCTGGCATTCCTCAGGACAGCTATTTCTATTTCGTGCATAGCTATTACGCCGCACCCGCCGATCAAAAAGGCGTCAGCGGCACCACCGAATACGGCATCCCATTTTGCAGCATCTACGCCAGCGGCAACCTGGTCGCCACCCAGTTTCACCCGGAAAAAAGCGGCCCGGCCGGCCTGCGCCTCTATAAGAACTTTATCGCTCTGGCTGGCTAAGTCCTGCCGTTGGTAGCACCTCTAAAGGAACTTTCATGGAAGTAATCCCGGCAATCGACTTGAAAGACGGACGCTGTGTGCGTCTCTTTCAAGGCGATTTCGCGCAAGAGACCGTGTTCTCCGACGACCCACTGGCGATGGCCCTTTCGTGGCAGGAACAGGGCGGTCACCGGCTGCATCTGGTTGATCTGGACGGAGCGGTCCAGGGTAAACCGGTCCATCTGGCAATCATCTCCGCCATCGTCAATGCTCTGAGCATCCCCGTCCAGGTGGGCGGCGGCATTCGCGACATAGCGTCAGCCGATGCCTGGCTGGATGCCGGAGTCGACCGGGTGGTGATCGGTACGGCTGCGGTGCGTGACCCGGACATGGTGAAAGAAGTTTGCCGGAAACACGGGAGTGAGCGGGTTGTTGTTTCGGTGGACGCCAAAGACGGGCTGGTGGCCCTACAAGGGTGGAAAGAGACCAGCTCTGTCACAGTGTTAGACCTGGCCCGGCAAATGGCCCAGATTGGCGTTCTGAGGCTGCTCTACACCGATATCGCCCGGGACGGCGCTCTAAGCGGGCCAGACCTGGCAACCAACGCCAAACTGGCCGGTGAGACGGGACTGGCCATCCAGGCTTCGGGGGGCGTGTCATCGGTTGATGACATCATTGGGCTAGTGCCGACGGGGGTTGAGGGAGTGATTGTGGGGAGGGCGCTCTACACTGGGGCCGTCAGCCTTGTTGAGGCAGTCGCAGCGGTTGCTTAACCAGTAGCCTAGTCAGCGGTCGTCTGGCTGGATGGAGAAGTCTCGCTATCCGAATTGCCCTGGTCCTTGAAGCGAGCTGCCAGGCGCTCATCGCGGGTGGAGAACCAATCGTCTCTGAGTACGTCCATCAGCAGGAAATCGTGGGCCATCCTACGGACAGGCTTCACCGGATTGAACCCGCTCTTGGAGAAGCTCTTTTGGGCACGGCCATTCCATTCCAATGTGTGCAGGTAGACCCGCTTGAGTTCGCGCACGTTGAACATGTGGTCGAGCAGGGTTGTCACCGCATCGTAGCCATAGCCGTCGCTCCAGTAATCGCGGTCGCCAATGACGATCCCCAGTTCGGCTTCCCGGTTGACCGTATCCAGGTCGTAGTACATGCAGTTGCCGATGAATACGCCTTCCACAGTCTCGATGGAGTAATGATGTGACCCGGGCGTGGGGTACTTCATCTGGTCTTCGAACAGTTTGAGGTAGCGTTCAAAAGACATTGTCAGCGGGATCGCCGCATCCAAACGCGCCAGTTCCGGGTCGCTACGCCAACGGTAGTCGTTCTCGGCGTCGTCGGGCCGTTTGTCGCGCAGGATGATCCTGGCGCCTTGTAACGAAGATGCCCCAGAGTCGGTCATTCGATCAGATCCTCTCTCCCGAGTTAGCGCCGTCCCTTTCTTCGATCAGGTCCAAAGCCCGTTGCAGCACATTCACTTCATTGGCATAGGCCAGGGTCTTCAGGGCTTCTTTGGCGTCGAACCACTGGACCACGTCAAATTCCGGGTCGTGCTGGTCCGTAGCGCCGCCCACTGGCACCATTAGATAGAAATGCACGGTCTTATGATAGCGCACATCCTTCTCGCGGTCGGCGAACCAATAGTCGATGCTGCCCAGCGATCCGTCAATTTTGACTTCCAGCCCGGTTTCTTCACGGACTTCACGGAGGGCAGTCTGCTCCAGTGTTTCACCGGCGTCGGGCGTGCCCTTGGCCAGACTCCAACGCACCGGTTGGCTGCGGCCGCAGAGTACGGTTTCGAGGCGGCCGCTGTTCATCTGGCAGACAACGCCTCCAGCAGAAACCGGGTTCTCAACCCGCGAGTTGGAATTCATATCAGTTGATCAGGTCCTTTGGTCCAATGAGGCCTTCTTCGCCCCTGGTGGGCAAGAAGGCGCGGTTTCCAATTGTAAGTGCCGGTATTCTTGACAGTCAATGAAAAATGCGGCTAAATACCGCCGCCAATAGCGGGAACAAAATGGACTTCACTGTTCTCCCCAACTTTCTCCAGCATGCCCATGATTGCCACATCGCCGTCGATGGCGATTGCGAGGCTGGGGCGAATCTCCCCGTCCTCAACGAGACGTTCTTTGATCCCGGGGAACATCTCGTCAAGGCGTTCGATCACCTGGCGGACGTTTCGGGCTTCCATCTCGACCCGTTTCGTGCCTGAGGTCAAGGATAGGAGCATGGTTGGGATGAATATCGTAGACAATTTCCGGTCTCCTTTTCCAAGTACCTTGGTGACACAACGCCGCCGAGTCGCTCTTATTCAGGTTCCGATATGGCGAAGTGGTTGTCAACCCCAGCCGGTGTCAGATTGAGACGAGGGCACGGAAATCCCGCCACAACAAAGCGAGAAAAAACCGTCCTTCCCGGCATACTGCCCGGAAGGACGGTTTCAGTGCTCTTGGTTTTAGGCTAGGTTAGCCCTTGCCGTTCTCCCAGCCCGCCTCCAGTATCTTTCCTGGTGTGATCGGTAGGCTGCGCATGCGGTTGCCGGTGGCGTTACTGACGGCGTTGCCGACGGCGGCCATGGGCGGGCAGATCGCTGCCTCACCAACTCCGCGCACCCCGTACGGGTGACCTGGGTTGGCGACCTCGACGATCACGGTGTCGATCATCGGAAGGTCCAGCGTCGTGGGCATGCGGTAATCCAAGAACGTCGGGTTCATCATCTTGCCCGAGTCGTCGAAGAAGTACTCTTCGTTGAGGGCCCAGCCGATGCCCTGGACCGCGCCACCCTGCATCTGTCCTTCGACATAGCTGGGGTGGATCGCTTTACCGGCATCTTGGATCGCGGTGAAGCGGGTAACGTCGGTCTTGCCGGTGTCGGCGTCGACGACCACGTCGGCCATGTGCACTGCATATCCGTTGCCCTCTCCGGAGGGGTCAACATTGGAGCGGCCCGATATGGCGCCGCCGGTGGTGGCCAACTGGCGAGCCATGTCCTTGAAAGAGAACTTCAGCTCTTCGTCAGACTTGTGCTGCACCATGCCGCCAACGTACTCGACGTCATCTTCGTTGGTGTCCCAGATCTTAGCCGCCCGGGAGACCATCTGGCTTTTAACGTCCTCAGCCGCGTTGATGGCCGCTATGCCGGTGGCGAAGCAAGTACGACTACCACCGGTGATGAAGGTGTAGCCGATGGAGTCGGTGTCCACAACCGTGGGTTTGACGTCCTCGTAGGCTATTCCAAGGGTCTCAGCGGTCTGCTGGGCGATCGACGCCCTGGTGCCGCCGATGTCTACCGAGCCCATGATCAGGCTGATTACGCCGTCGTAGTTGACGGTCATCACCACGCTGGACTGGAAGCCACGGTTGGGCCAGTAGCCGGCGGCAATGCCCCGGCCCTCGCCCGTGCCGAGCTTGGATTTGTAATGGTCATGGTCGCGGGCGGCTTCGAGGCACTCTACGAAGCCAATGCGCCTGGCTACTGGGCCCTCGATGCGCCGGGTTCCTTCCGTGGCTGCGTTGAGCAACCGGAATTCGATGGGGTCCATCTTGAGCTCGGCACAGATCTCGTCGACCAGCGACTCCACGGCGAAAGCCGCTTGGGGCGCGCCGGGAGCGCGGTAGGCTGCGGTCTTGGGCTTGTTGTCGACCACGTCATAGCCGTCGACCTTGCCGTTCTCCACGTCATAGCACGCAAAAGCGCAGACGATGGCCTGCATGACTGGGGAGCCCGGGTAAGCTCCGGCGTCCATGGCCATCTCAGTCTCGACAGCCGTCATTTTTCCGCTGTTCTTAACGCCGATCTTTACGCGCATCCAGGAAGCGGGGGCCGGGCCGGAGGCTTCGAAGACCTCGGACCGGGTCATCAGCGCCTTGACCGGTGTTCCGGATTTCTTGGAAAGCACCGCACAGATGGCGTCCAGGTAGGCGGTGATCTTACCGCCGAACCCGCCGCCAATCTCCATCGGTGTCACCTTGATCTGAGACACTGGCAGGCGAAGGATATTGGCCACGGTGGACCTAACTTGGAAGCTCCCTTGGGTGCTGGTCCAGAGGTTCAACTGACCATCAGAGTTCCAGAATGCGGTGGTGTTATGTGGCTCGATGTAACCCTGGTGAACTGTGGCGGTGGTGTATTCCTTCTCCATCACCAGGTCGGCTTCGGCGAAACCCTTCTCGACATCGCCGGTGGCATAGCTCATGTGGGTGGCGATATTGCTGGGCTTGTCAGCGGTCTGGCCCATGTCATTGGTACGCAGGTCCTCGTGGATCAGCGGGGCGCTGTCTTTCATGGCCTCGCGAACATCGATAACCGCTTCAAGCACTTCATATTCGACTTCGATCAGGGCCATCGCGGACTCGGCCACGTGTGCGTTCACTGCAGCAACCGCAGCAACTGGGTGGCCTTTGAACAGCACCTTGTCGCTGGCCATCATGTGGTCCGATGCGAATTTTAGTCCGCCGTACTCGCCGCCCAATTCGTCTTTGGATAGAGACGCGAAAGGCAGGTCTTTGGCTGTGATGACCGCTCGCACTCCGGGAAATGCTTCGGCTTTGCTGGTGTTTATGGATTTGATCCGGGCATGGGCATGAGGGCTACGCAGCACCTTGGCGCGCAGCGTTCCCGTGAGGTTGGTGTCGTCGCCGTAACGGGCCCGGCCGGTAACCTTGTCAACACCATCGGGACGCACCGGGCGCGTTCCAACGACGTTATATTCCACTTCAGAGAGAACTTGATTCGAGGTCATGTTTTTATACCCCCGTAAATTAAAACCGGAGCCCCAAGTTTAATTTGGAGAGCTCCGGTTGATTGCCATTGATATACGCCTGCTATTTGGCCTTGCTTACCTGCAATACAGCCCGGACGATCTTGTCGTAACCGGTGCAGCGGCAGAGGTTGCCGGCCAGCCAGTGACGGATGCGTCCTTCGTCAGCGTCGGGTTCTTGGTCCAAGAGGCCCTTGGAGGCCAGCAAGAAACCAGGCGTGCAGATGCCGCACTGGAGGGCGGCGTTTTCCAGGAAAGACTGTTGCAGCGGGTGCAGGCCCTCAGGAGAGGCCATACCTTCGATGGTCATGATTTCGGCGCCTTCGGCTTCTACGCCGAGGACCAAACATGAATCTACGATCCTGCCGTCCATCATGACGGTGCAGGCGCCGCAGTTGCCATCGTTGCATCCTTCTTTCGTTCCGGTCATGCCCAGGACATCGCGCAGGCATTCCAGAAGGCTTTGGCGAGGTTCACACAGGAAGTTGACGACCTCACCATTCAAAGTTGTCTGTACTTGGGTAACTCCGGGCATTGTTATCCTCCCCTGGCTCGTTCGATGGCGTTGTTGAGGGTGCGGCGGGTCAATACGCCGATCAGGTGGGTGCGTTGGCGGACGGTTCCGCGCATATCGCTGATTGGCTTCGCTGCGGCCTGGGCCAACTCGGAAGCCTGTTGAATAGACTCCTCGGAGACGGCCTTTCCGGCCAAGCTGTCACCGGCTTCCTTGGCGAACACCGGGGTGGGAGCCACAGATGCCAGGGCGATGCGGGCAGAAACGAAGTTCTGACCTGAAGCGTCCAGGACGACGCTGCTGCCTACTCCGGCAACGGCGATGTCCATTTCATTTCTGGGTATGAAGCGCTGGTAATTGGCGCCCGAATTTGCCTGGGGCACCGGGAGGAAGATCGACACCAGTATCTCTCCGTTCTCAAGGGCGTTGCGACCGGGAGCGGTGCAAAAGTCTTCAACCAGTATTTCTCGTGTTCCCTTGGGACCGGCGACATTGCAGACGCCGCCCAGTGCGATCACCGCGGGAATCGCGTCGCCGCTGGGTGCTGCGTTGCAGATGTTTCCGCCGATGCTAGCCCGGCCCTGAATCTGAATTCCGCCAATCAATGAGGCGGAGTCCATCAGACCCGGATATACCGCAGACAATTTCTCGTCTTGGTAAATCTTGTAACACGGCACCGCTGCTCCCAAGGTAAGACCTTTGGAGGCGTCGTAAGAAACTACATTCAATTCGGGGATGCCTTTGATATTGACAACAAGGGGGGCGGTCCGGCGTCCGGCGCGCATCTGCACCAGCATATCCGTGCCACCGGCCATGATCCTGACGTTGTCTCCATTTGAAGCCAGGGTTTTCACGGCTTCATCGATACTACTAGGTGATACAAACTCAAACGGTTCCAATAGGCCACCTCCTGCGCGTAGAATTATAGCACCGCTAGACTCACGGTCAAGCAGCAATAATCAAAATCGCTACTGAGTTCAATAATGATTGGTTGGGAACCACCATGCCAAGGCTATTCAGGGTTCATGGACACGTATATGATTTATCACGTTTATATCAGCTTATTTTGTTAGGAGGAACACAAATTGACACAGACACAAACTCCCTACCGGGTGAAGGGCGTATTCCTGGAGACATGCAACTGCGACTCCGGTTGCAACTGCAACTTCGGCGGATTCCCGGATCACGGCTCCTGTGAAGCATTGATAGGGATCAAGATCGACGAGGGCAAGATCGGCGATGTTGACCTGTCGGGCATGAAGGTCGTTCTGGCCGCCAAATGGCCCAAGGCCATCCATGAGGGTGACGGCGCCGCTGCAATCTACATCGATGAATCGGCCACTGAAGAGCAGGTTGGCGGCATCGCAACCATCCTGACCGGCCAGGCCGGCGGGATGCCTTGGGAAATCTTGGCCACAACCCTGAGCTCTTTGGACGGCCCTCACATGACGTCCATCAAAATGGACGTCAATGGCCGCAACAGCGGCTTCAGCATCGACGGCATCTGCGAAGCAAAGTTCACGCCTCTATTGAACCCGGTCACCGGCGATGAGAACGAAGTCCACATCGTATTCCCCGGAGGCGGACTGATCTGGGACGATGGCGACAACGCCTGCACTTCGGTTATGAAAGTGGACACCGGTTCGATCAAGTTCGACCACTCCGGCCAGAGCGCCATCTTCGCACCGGTGGAATGGACCAACCAGTAAGACCGGTTAACTCCCATTCTGACTGACTAACCGTGCGATCCAAGACTGATCCAGGCAATCGAGGGGCCGCGAGAGATCGCGGCCCCAATCGTATAAAGACACATGCAGACAACTGATCACATAGAATCGCTCATCAAGAAAGACCGGATGATTGTCATCGCCGGCGTGGTGGCTGTTGCCGCCATCGCCTGGGCATACACGATCTACCTGGCCCAGAGCAATGCCGACATGGGGACGTCCATGGGCATGGCCATGGGCAACGTCCGGTCCTGGAGCGGTGTCGATTTCTTACTGATGTTCGTGATGTGGTCGGTGATGATGGTGGCCATGATGGTCCCCAGTGCCGCCCCGATGCTGCTAATCTTCGCCGCAGTTAACCGCAAACGGCGTCAGGATTCGCGGCCGTTCGTATCCACTGGGGTGTTCTTGTCCGGGTATCTGGTGATCTGGGCCGGGTTCGCCCTGGGCGCTACTCTAGGCAATTGGGGCCTGCATCAGGCGTCATTACTGACTTCCATGATGGGTGGCAGTTCCAGCGGATACCTGGGAGGCGGGCTGCTGATCATGGCCGGCGTTTTCCAGTGGAGCCAACTGAAGTATGCCTGTCTGACCCACTGCCGCAGTCCGCTGAGCTTTCTAATGTCCGACTGGAAAGAGGGGACCCGGGGGGCATTCATGATGGGCCTGCAGCACGGCAGATACTGCCTCGGTTGCTGCTGGATACTCATGGCATTGCTGTTCGTATTGGGTGTGATGAACCTGGTGTGGATCGCTGCCTTGGCTGCCTTCGTGCTGGCAGAAAAAGTCGTTCCGGCCGGGCAAAAAGTTTCCAAGGTTACAGGAGTACTGCTTATTGGCTGGGGCGCCTGGGCCGTCTTGGCCGCAGCGTTCTAGTCAGGCGGCTTCTACCTCAAGCTTCACCCGCCCCACAGCCTCCGCCAAAGTCTCTCCGGAGACGTTCATCCTCTCCAATCCCTTCACCGACCCCAGCGAAGCGGTAACTCCGTCTTTCGCGGACCGTTCGATCTCGGTCAATGCCACCCTCCAGGCAACCGCTGCGCCATCTTCCTCCGTCTGGCCGTCTGCCAACGAACCAGCCGGCAGCCGGGTGCTATGGAAGACCATGCCAGCAGCATCATTAATCAAGACCAGAGAGGGTGTGTCCAGGCCAGACAACCCCAGGCCCTGGATCAAGGCTGCGCAGGTGGTGGACATACCGTGTTGGCCGAAGATCACCAAGTCGTGGAAGCCCGCGTCCAATGCTTCGAAAGCCGACCTATAGACGCGGAATATGTCGTGGGCCCGAGTGTCCTCACCAGACGCCAGGAACAGCGCACAGACAGGAAATCCCCGGCCAGTCTCTGCGTTCAGGCCTTCGTGCCATCTGGTCAGCTTGCCCAGGTCATGGCTATCCGGCGTTTCTTCTGCTTCGCTCAAACTGAAGTCCCCTCTTGACTGCTTTTTAACATCGCGTAAATGACATCGTTTATTGGGGTGGCGACGCCCGTTTCGATACCGGCCCGGACGACCGCGCCGTTCAGTGCATCAAGCTCCAAGGGACGGCCGGCCATCAGGTCGGTGTGCATCGACGCTTGTAAGTCAGCCAGGTGCTCTTCTATAGAACTCACCGTGTTGGCCACTATATCCGTGGGCAGACCAACGCCACTGGCCCTGGCGACGGTGTCTATCTCCGCCAGGCAGTCAAGCACCACCTTCCGCCAATGATGTTGGGGCATCAACTCGGCCAGCGTGGCTCGGGCCATGGACGTGACCCCGGCCATGGCGGCGATGAACAAGAATTTCTCCCACAGCCCAGCACGGATATCCGGCAGTATCTCGGCATGCACTCCGGAAGCAACAAATGCGTCACGGATTGCCTGGCAACGGGGCGACTCAGCGCCGTCGCTCTCCCCCATGATTATCCGCACGAGACTCCCGGTTTGTTTTATCTTTCCTGGCCCAAGCACGGCGGCTTCTATGAACGCAGCACCGGGCAGGACTTCCTGCTCTCCCAAAATTTCAGCTGCTTTCAGATAACTGTCCACCCCATTTTGTAGGCAGAGCACAGTCGTCTTCGGCCCGACCAACGGCTGCATCAGTGGCAGAGCAGCGTCATTCTGGTAGGTCTTGACGCAGATTAGCGCCAGGTCGACGTGACCAACCTCAGACGGGTCATCCGTGGCTTGGCATTGAACAGTGAACTCTTCATGGTCTCGGATGATTGTAAGTCCGTCTGTTCTGATGGCGTCCAGATGTGCGCCGCGGGCGATGAGCGTTACCTCGTTGCCGCCACGGGCCAACATGCCCCCGAAATACCCGCCAGTGCTTCCGGTGCCCATGACCGCGATGCGCATACGTACAAGTTCTCCTCGTCAGGTTACACAGGCAACGTTACTCGAAGGCCCCATCAGGGCGCAACACTCCATTCAGACCGAGTATTTTCTTAAATGTTTTTGGGCTTGAATCGTTCTTGACGCCTGTAGATTTTGTCCCTATTCTTTTGATGGCATTGCCCCGGAGCCGTTCACGTACCCGATCACAGGAGTGGTAGATGACCCAGCAGCAGTCTTCGCCGCCGATTCCGGCCCCTCAACCGCAACCGGAATCCGATTACTATTGGGAAAAATGCAAGGAAGAGGAATTATGGCTACGCCACTGCAAGGCCTGCGATGTTTCTTATTTCTATCCCAGGGACATCTGCCCCGAGTGTTTCTCCCGGGACACAGATTGGATCAAGAGTAGCGGCAAAGGCATCATCCACACCTTTTCGATCGTCCACCGTGGCCCCACTCCCCCCTTCCGGGATAAAGCGCCTTATGTGCCGGTGATCGTCGAGTTGGAAGAAGGCCCCCGAATGCCCAGCAACCTGGTTATTGACGACCCGGACCCGGCCAAGATCAAGATTGGCATGGCCGTGGAAGTGGTCTTTGAAGTCTTGGACGAAACGATCACCCTACCGAAATTCCGCCTGACCGCCTAATTGATTACCCCCGGATGTTGTAATCTGGCGGACGGCTTCACGGAGTAGATATGGCTGCCTCAGATGAACTGAAAGGGAAGGTGGCCATCGTGACCGGCGCTAGTCGTGGCATCGGACGCGCCATTTCTCTGGCCTTCGCCGCTGCCGGCGCCCAGGTGATCGTCGCCTCCCGCACCGAGAACGAACCTCCCTCCGACTCCCCCTTCATCCAATACGGCTCAGGGACCATCAACGACACCGCCCGGCGCATCGCCGAGGCCGGCGGTGAGGCCCTGGCCATCCCCTGCGACGTGACGAAGTCGGAAGACCTAAAGCACCTGGCTGACCGCACGGTGAAACACTTTGGCCGCATCGACATCGTGGTCTCCAACGCCGGGGTGGACTGCGAGTCTCCGGTGGTCGACCTGGAAGAAGACCTGCTCGACCGTTGTCTCACCGTCAATATCCGTGGGCCGATATTGCTCTGCAAATACGTCCTGCCGGCCATGATCGAACAGAAGGGCGGTGGGTCTATCTTCTGCATCACCTCAGGCGCATCCCAGGGCTACCGGGAAGGGCGTGTTGGCTATTCGATGAGCAAAGCCGCACTGGACCGGGCCTATTTGAGCATTGCGGAGGAAGTCCGGGAGCACGATATCTCGGTCAACGTGCTTAGCCCAGGCCGTGTCGACACCTGGATGAACCGTCGCGGCGACTGGCCCGGAACCGGCCACATACCAATGGAACAACCCGACTCGATCAACGACGCCGCCGTTTGGCTGGCCGCCCAGAAAGCGTCCACCTTCAGCGGAAATCGAGTGGAACGGGCTGAATTCGGCATCAACTGGGGTCCTGGCATCGCCGTGCCGGCCCCGTAGCTAATTCGATAAACGATAAGAGAGGCCCAAACAATGTCGACAGGACGTAGCGCGATGCGCGAGGTATCGCCCAAATTAGAAGAGATGAGCGCCGAGGTTCTATTCGGAGATATCTGGGAGCGGCCGGAATTATCCAAGCGGGACCGCAGCCTAATCACGGTAGCCAATCTGGTCGCCCTCTACCGCACGGACCAGCTCAAGGGACACATCGGCCGCGCCTTGGACAACGGCGTCACCAAGGAAGAGATCGGCGAAGTGATCCTGCATACCACGTTCTACGCCGGTTGGCCGGTGGGCGCCAACGCAGTCAAAGTGGCCAAAGAAGTATTTGACGAACGGGGCATTTAATCGCAAATCAGACACTCGCGCAGTTATTTAGATTGAAGTATTTGACGAACGCGGCATTTAATCCCGGACTCTAGCAACTGACAACTTTAGGTGTTTGTGAGGAAGAATCATGCCTAGGATGACTGGGGCCAAGTATCTGGCCGACACCCTGAAAGCCTACGGAGTATCCCACGTGTTCTTCGTGCCGGCGGTGCTTCGAAGGAGCCTGGCGGAGATGGACGTGGTGGGTATCAAACGTGTGGTGACCCACGGCGAAAAAGCTGCAGCCTACATGGCTGACGGCTATGCCAGGGCTTCCAACAAGGTCGGAGTCTGCATGGCCCAGTCGGTGGGCGCTGTAAACCTGGCTGCGGGACTCCAGGACGCCTACTTGGGTCTGTCTCCCGTATTGGCGCTGACCGGACACAAGTCCAATCTCCAGCAGAACCGCAACGCCTATCAGGAGATCGAGCACTCCAAGCCGTTCGCCTCGACGACCAAGTTCAGCGCCGTCGTTGACTCTGTGAATGAACTACCCGGTCTGCTCCGGCAGGCCTTCCGGGAAGCCACGACCGGCGCCCCGGCCCCGGTGCACCTGGACTTTGAAGGCATCAGCGGAAATGTCGTTGAAGACGGGGAAGCTGACCTTGAGATATTACTGGAAGAGTCATTCACCCAGCGGCCTGCGTTCCGTCCCGAACCGGAACCCGAACGGGTGCGGGAAGCGGCCCAGTTGCTGGCCAACGCAAAACGCCCAGTCATAGTAGCCGGAGGCGGTGTAACGTCGTCCAGCGCCCAGCGAGAAGTTGTGGAACTGGCTGAACTGCTGAATATCCCGGTGGCCACATCGCTTAACGCCAAGGGCGCGATTCCCGATAATCACCCATTGGCCGTCGGCGTTGTCGGATCCTATTCACGCTGGTGCGCCAACCGGGTGGTACACGAGGCTGATCTAGTCCTCTTCATCGGCAGCCACACAGGCAGCCAGGTGACCAACGAATGGCGAGTGCCGGCCATGGGCACTCCGGTGATCCAGATCGACATTGACCCCTCGGAATTGGGCCGCACTTACTCCGCTCAGGTGGCGCTTCAAGGTGACGCCAAGGCGAGTACCCGGCGTTTGATCGAGGCTTCAGAACCGGTGGGCGACCGGTCGGCTTGGGTATCCAGAGCACAGGAATTGGTCCAAGAATGGCGAGACGAAGTGGCGCCATTGGCCAACTCTGACGCGGTCCCCATCATCCCTCAGCGGCTCTGCACAGAGATAACCAAATGGTTGCCTTCAGACGGAGTGCTGGTGGCTGACACCGGCCATGCCGGTATCTGGACTGGCTCGATGGTGGACATGAACGAGCCGGGCCAAAGCTACCTCCGCTGCGCCGGTTCCTTGGGTTGGGGGTTATCTGCCGCCATGGGCGCCAAGTGCGCCCTGCCCGACCAGCCGGTGGTCTGCTTCAGCGGCGACGGCGGGTTCTGGTATCACATCGGCGAGCTGGAAACTGCGGTCCGGAATAATATCCCGGTGGTAACGGTGGTCAATAACAACCACGCTCTCGCCCAGGACAAACGGGGCGACGAACGGGCCTATGAGGGCATCGAGGGCGGGTCGCCCGGAGAACTCTGGCAGTTCACCGACGTCGATCTGGCCAAGGTAGCCGAGTCCATGGGCGCTTTCGGCATCCGGGTTGAAAAGCCTGGCGACATCCAGAGCGCTATCGAGCAGGCCATCGCATCGGGCCGGCCGGCAGTGGTGGACGTTGTCACAGACCAGTACAACAGCGAAGCGCCGGTCCCCTGGGCGCCGTAAAAGCTTTCAGCAAAAAGAAGGCCACCGGTAAAACCGGCGGCCTTCTTTATTTTTTGACTATTTTGCTTAGGAATTCTTTGGCGGCTTCGTAGTTCCGGGCGCCGCCGCGTTTTATGGGGGGCATCAGGTAGATGTTGTTGAACCTTGCCTCCTGGAATTTCTCGTAGACCTCCAGAGCGATATCGGTACCAGACCGGCCGCCTTCCAGTTCTTTCCGCACCGATTCGGGTACAGAACTGAATACAACGCCGTCCTTCTCCAATATCTGCAGGCCGAAGTAGATGGGCAGAGTCCCAGCATTGCCGACGTGGTGGGCGTAGGACTCTCGGAAACGGGCCACCTGGTCCACATCGAAGATTGGCTGGGTGATCAGAAACTCAGCCCCGGCCTGCACCTTACGCGCCGCAAGTTGGGCTTCTTCCACGATGCCACGGGTCAGGTCAACGGTCGCTCCGATGCAGAAATCTGTCGGCATTCGCAGGTTGCTTTGTTTGAAGTCAACGCCCTGGTTCATCTGCGCGATGGCCGCGATCAGGCCGGTGGGCTGGTAATCGTTTACCGAGACCACTCGCGCCCGGTCTTGCTCGCCGAATGGGTCGCCCTGTACTACCACCACGTTCTGAAGCCCCAGCATCTGAGCGCCCAACAATTGGGACTGCATCGCCAGCTTGTTCATGTCCCTGGTGGCCAGGGTGAACACCGCTTCTTTGCCAGACCGTTGGATAGCGGCGGCCAGCATGGGGGAGTTTGTCCGCACGGCCCGGCCGGGGTTGTAGGCCACGGAGATGAAATCAGCGTCGATCTGGGCTTGCTCCACCACGGCCGAATCCCCGGAGCGAGGTGGGGAGAAGTCGCAGATGATGGACGTGTGGCCCGTGGCTTCGAAACAGCCATCGGTGATCTTCACGACGGGCGCACCTCCGGCATTAAAGGTGGAATACGGCGAGCAGGGTTACTCCGGTAGGGCTACTCGGGCAGCTTGGCCAAATATTCCTTGAAAAGATCGATGGATTTGCGTTCGGAGAGGCCGACGAAGTACCGGTAGCCGATGATGTAGTCCACGATATCCCGGGCCATCATCAGGAGATGGTCTTTGGGGTCGGACAGGTGGAACAGGCTGTCCACACCGTCCTCCAGGCCAACGTATAGTGTGTCTTCCACCAGCAGTGTCTCATCGTCGTTCAGTTCTTTGCGGGCCATCCAGCGGGCGAACACGAACGGCAGACTGGTCATTGTGTGCCATTCTTCGCCCAGGTCATACCGGTGCTCGTAACCCCTGGCTCCCCGGCGGCGGCGCAAGGCATCATCTCCGGAGATCACGAAGGCGTCATGATCGTCGGGCATGGTTACGTAAGAACCAGGTTTACCATTGTGTTTCTCAGCCAGTAAGACCTGGAACAACTTTTGGGTCGTCGTATCAGCCGTCGCGGCCGCGATGACCCCTTCATCCAGTTCTTCCATTGGCTTCTTGGAGTAGAGCAGGTTGCTTCCAGCCCGGTTTGAAGCCGACAGGCAAAAGCCGGCCACCGGCTTACAGATGTCTTCAAGAGCGAAGCTGTCGACCAGGCTTACCGGCCCGGCGTTGACCTCTCCGTCGCGTAATGCCTGGGGCATGTCACTGAGACGAACGTTCTGAAGGACGATGCCTCGCCGCACCATGTCGATGTAAAAGGGCTCAAAGTTAAGGTCGATCACCCGGCCGACAGTGATTGCCATCTATCTGCACCATATCTAAATGTTGGTTTTTCCGTGGCAACGCCATGCTGCACTCTCGACCAGCTCAGGGTTTCGGAATTAGCCCCACACGAAAAATCGCTACTGGTCCCATGTGCCTACCCGGCAGCGCGATTAATTCTAGGCGTATTGAAAATCACCGTCAAGACAAGTTCCTTTGGTTTTCTACGCGCGGTATTCCACACGCCCTGGGAGCCTCGCTGGAAGTCCGTTTCATCGACAACTGCGTAGCACTAACGTAAACTTGTTGAAAGAGGCACACGTGCGCAAATTCGTATTCGTAACAAGTCTGATATTGCTCGTCGGGATGGCGTTTTCATCTTCAGCGGTCACTCAGGCCGATGAGGGGAATATCAACGTCGTTGAGGCCAAAGCCGAAAGCCAATTCCCCGATGGCATCAAGTTCTCGGTCATCGCCAGCAGCGTTGACGAGATCGACGATATCCGGGTCTTTTTCAGCAAGGTGGACCAAAAAGGACGCAGTGCCTACCGCTCAGTCGACTTCGAACCAGGCAATAGCGTCGAGGGGGAGTCGATCCTCCCCAGTGGCACCGGTGGCGAATATTATCCTCCCGGAACCAAGATTGAGTTCTCATTTGAAGTCCGCGACAAAGCCGGTGCAGTGGTGCGCACGGAGCCTGAGGAGTTCGTTTACCAAGACAACCGATTCGAGTGGGAGACGGTTGTTGAAGGCCTGATCACGGTCTATTACTACGGTGAATACGTCGTTGACCGTGCCAATGTTGTCCTTGATGCGGCCAAGGCAAACCTGGAAAAGATGCTGCCGGTGCTGGGCATCGCTCCCACCGAACCGTTGCGCATCGTTTCCTACAACAACTACCGTCATATGGCTTCCGCCCTGCCCTTCCGGTCCCAGGCTGTCAGTGAAGGACTACAGACTCAGGGTATGGCATTCAGTAACGAACGGGTCCTGCTGGTGCATGGGTTCGACCCGACTGTGACCGGCACTGTCTCCCATGAATTCACCCACTTGTTGGTTGGTGAAGCCGCCGGTTCAGCCCTCAGCCAAGTGCCCTCGTGGCTCAATGAGGGATTGGCCGAGTACGGAAACGTTGACCCGACTGACGACTACGAAGCTGCCTTGCGCTATGGAATATTCACCCGCCGGATCAAACCGCTGTGGTACCTCAATTCCTTTGGCGGCACACCTGAAGACATCATCATCGCCTACGGCCAGGGCCGGTCTGTAGTCCAGTACATGATTGATTCATACGGCGAGGCGCGGATGGCCGCCCTGTTCCCCGTCCTCCAACGCACCCTCGACATCGACCAAGCCCTGCTTGAAGTCTATGGCATGGACCAATTCGGGTTAGATTCGGCTTGGAGAGAATGGCTAGGACTGGAGCCATTGCCGCCTCCCAACGAACTTGCAAACCAGAACAATGAAGATTCCGATTCCCAGACCGAAGGAGCGGATTCCGAGGGTTCCACCGGCGATTCCGGCGCAGTTGGAACCGCCATGCCCGAATCTACTCCCGAGTCCGATGCCCGCCCGGCCGGAACAACGGGTGATGAAGACACAGATTCGGCCGGCGACGCAAACTCTCCGAGTTGCAGCGCCCCTGTCGGCGGCAATGCCCCCACTGGAGCAGGTATATTGCTGCTGCTGGCTGCCCCATTTGGCCTGATTGCCTTCCCTCGTCTCCGCCGCCGCCGGCCCTTCCGCTAACGAGGGCACAGACCAAACCAACTTTTCACTGCGTCAGATCTGTGCCCATCATTCAGGTTGAGTAGTTTCGTTCCCATCGTTCATCCTGGACATATCGAAGGGCGCGCGTAGGCCATGTTTATGCTGAAGATGGGTAGTAAGCCGACCTGACTAAGAGGACTACCGGGCGCGGGGGTTGAAGGCGTCGTTCACAGCGTCACCCAGCAGGTTGAAGGTGAAGAGCAGCAACGACAGCGTGAGCACCGGGAACAAAAGCAGGTGAGGGTCTGACCGCAGGACCGAGATACTCCCGTTCTCAAAGATCATCAGCCCAAGGCTTGGTGTCGGCGGTTGGATGCCGATGCCCAAGAAACTGAGCAGTACCTCCGAGCCTGCAACGCCCGCCAGTCCGGCCGAGACGGTCACGATCACCGGGCCCATCACATTGGGCAGCAGGTGCCGCCAGAGGATCCGCGGCGTGGATGCTCCGATCGCCCGGGCAGCCTCCACGTATTGGTTCTCTCTAGCCTGAAGCACCTGACCTCTGACCAGCCTTGCCATACCGAACCAAGAGAAGATCGCCAGGGCCAGCGCCAGTACCAGGTAATCCACCACACCCAGGCTCACTATCTCGAACCCGACTATATCTTCCACTGATCTAGCCCACCTGGTCATCGGAGCTTTCATCGTGGATATTATTATCAACACAAGGAAGATTTCCGGGAAAGCAGACGACACCTCCCCCACCCGCATGATCAAGGTGTCTACGAATTTTCCGAAATAACCAGCGAGCAATCCCAGCGTGATCCCCAATGCTAGGCTCCCGGTCACCAGGGTTATCACGGTGATGATAACGGTGGTCCTGAGACCGTAGATGATGCGGGTCAGGCTATCCCTGCCCAGCCGGTCGGTCCCGAATGGATGGCCGACGCTGGGTCCTTGTTTAGCCATCGACAGGTCCTGGTCATTGTAGCCGTAGGGTGTGACCAGGGGTGCAAAGATGCCGGAGCCGTACATGATGACGATGACTGTCAGGCAGCCCACTCCAATCTTCTTCCGGAGCAGCCTGCGGATGGAGATCGCCCAATAGCTGGGACTGGTCGTCTGCCGTGTCTCCAAAGCCTGTTGAGCTTGCTCAGGCAGCATAGGAGCCCCCGAGTCTGATCCTTGGGTCGAGCCAGGGGTATATCAGGTCAACGATCAGATTGGCGAGCACAAACATCGTCGTGCCGATGATTATCACGGCGTTGATGATGGGGAAATCCCTGGCAAATATCGATTCTATGAATAGGTTTCCGATGCCTGGAATGCCGAAGAATCGCTCAACTATGAAGGACGTGAAAGCGATTCCGGCTAGGGAGAAGCCCAACATGGTGACCACCGGGATCATCGCATTCCGCAACACGTGGCGGCGTTGGACGGTCATTTCTGAAAGCCCCTTAGCACGGGCAGTGCGAATGTAGTCCTGGCTAATGACCTCCATCGTGCTGGCCCGAGTCAACCTGGTGATGATGGCGATCCCCGGAACGCCCATGACTAGCGCCGGCAGGATCACACGGGTGTCGAAAAGCCCTCCCCAACCGTGGGTAGGCAGTATATCTAACTTTAGGGCGAAAATAATCAACACTAAGGGCGCCGTCAGGAAAACGGGAATGGACTGCCCTAGTAACGTGAACGCCACGGTGCCTGTGTCCCAAGCGGTGCCTTGCTTCAAAGCTGAGAATAGCCCCAACGGAACGCCTACAGACACCGATAGAAACAGAGCGGCGATATTTAGCTGAGCTGAGACCCACATCTTTTTCCGCAGGAGTTCGCTGACTGTGCGGCCACGGTATTTGAAGCTCTCACCGAAGTCGCCGCGGGTGATGTTTTTGACGTAGCGGCCGTATTGGACAAAGATATTGTCATTGAAGCCGCGTTGTTCGCGGATACGCTCGACAACCTCAGGGTCGGCATACTGGCCCATGAGAACTTCGACCGGGTCTCCCGGCCCAAACCGTCCCAATGCGAAAGTGATGAACGAGACGATCAACAAGATCACTGGCAGCCAGGCCATCCGGCTGAGTATGTATCGTCCCACGTTTGTCTCCGGCCCTTATTTGTCCGTCAGATAGACGTGCCTTAGTTTCGGGATGATGAGCGGTGTCTGGAAGAAGTCATGCACATTCGGCTTCACCAGCAGATAGCGCTCGCCGCTGTACCACAACGGGATCCAAGGAGCGTCATCCAAGATGGTCTGCTCCACTTCGTTATAGATACTGAACCGGAGCGTCTCATCGGTCTCGACTCTGGCTTTTTCCAGAAGAGCGTCAACCACCGGGTTGTTGTAATTGGTGTGGTTATTGCTGCTGTCGCTGTAGAACAGGATGTCCAGGAAGTTCTCCGGGTCCGGATAATCTGCGATCCAACCGATGTCGAACATCTGGAAGCGCCGCTTGTTCAGGTCTTTCAAGAACGTGGCGAACTCGGTCTGCTGGAACTCGGTCTTGATGCCGAGGTTCTTCTCCCACATCGCCAGGACAACTTCCATGTCCAGGCTCACGTTGGCGCCAAAGCTACCGGGCGTGGTGATGGTGATTGGGGGTAGGTTTTCCAGGTCGTCGCCGTACTTGGATTCTTCCAGTAGCCGCTTCGCTTTCACGGGGTCGAACTCGTAGCCGGATACCGACTCGCTGAAACCGGGGAATCCAGGAGGCAGGATACCGGTCGCCGGAACGACCTGGTCGCCCAGCACGATGGTCGCGATCTCTCGTTTGTCGATGGCCAGGTTCAGCGCCTGACGGACCTTGACGTCATCTAGGGGTGGTTCATTCACGTTAAGGCCGATGTATTGGACACTGAACGACGGAGCGGCGGTCACCAACTCGGCGTTGAGACTGTGGGAAGGGTCACTCAAGCGGTCGATATCAGCCAACCCCACGCCGGCGATGTCGATCTCGTCGTTCTCATACATGAGCATCGACGTCCCGCCGCTCAGGATCAGCTCGACTTTGGCGAGTTTGGCCGCGCCAAGGTGATAGCCATCATGGCGGCTGAGAATCAGGGTTTCGCCAACTTTGTACTCGGTCATCTTGAACGGGCCGGTGCCATTGGGCTTCCGGAACCAATTCTTGGGATTGGCCTCAATGTTGAGTTGGTCCAAGACAAAGGCCGTCGGATAGGTGAGTTTGGCCAGGAAGAAAGACTTGGGCTGGTCGATGGTGATCTCGATGGTCCGTTCGTTGATCACCCGCACGCCAGATATCTCCAGAGCGTCACCGGCCAGTTTGGTGTCCACCCCGACTATATCGCCCAGGTATTGGTCAACGTTGGGAGATTCAGTAAGGGGGTCTGTGGCCCGTTCCAAAGACCAACGGACGTCCTCAGCGGTCACAGGTTTGCCGTCGTGGAACACCGCGTCGGGTCGGATCCTAAAGGTGTAGACACGGCCATTGTCGGAGATGTCCCAGCCTTCTGCCAGGTCCGGGACCACGTTTAGGTCTTTATCTATCGTAACCAGTCCGCCAAAGATTTCTACGATGATCTGAGCGGACGTGGCATCGGTGGTCAGGTGGGGATCAAGGGTCGGAGGGTCCACGTAAAGCCGGACGAAGCGCCCGCCTTCAAGCGGTTCGCCGCTGCCTGAGGAGTCACTGGATGCCTGTCCGCCGGATACCGACGTCGCTTCAGGCGACTCGGGTGCGGACCCGCCAGATTCGCCATCCGAGGATCCGGAGCAGGCCGCAACCAAGAAAAGAAGTCCAAAGGCTAACAGGAGTGTCTTCCAACCCATATCGTTGTTCCTCAATAACCGGGATAGAGCGCTCTAATCAAGCGCGGACAAGCGCGGGCATCAATCTACGGCTTACGGCTTATGGCTATTTTAAGTATCCTGACTCCACTATTTCAATGGAACAGCCAGCGAGACTGGACGATACGTCGCAGGAATTTCCAATTTCAGGCCCTCTCGCGCAAGCTGCGGCTCCTTGTAAGAGCCACACCCATTTGCTAACATATTCAAGCTTAATCGAAACTGTGTCGGCTGGGTCCTACCCTCTTCGCACAGCAGCTTTCAACATGGCGAGCGTAGCCAAGAGGCCTAAGGCGCCTGTCTGTGGCACAGGAGATCACGGGTTCGAATCCCGTCGCTCGCCCCAATTACGATTTTACTCGATTCACTCTTAAGATGCGCCCGTAGCTCAACGGATAGAGTACTGGGCTTCGAACCCAGGGGTTGTGAGTTCGAATCTCGCCGGGCGCACCATTATCTGGAATTATTAGACCCCCGTTTGAAACCGGGGGCCTTTTATATTTCAAGGGCGCAAACACGTATGGATATACGCAGCCGATATGTGGTTTGGATGTTAGCCGGAAAGCTCGGGCTGCCCGTCCAAAACCTAAGCAACCCACATCAGCGTTGCTGGATCAACCGCGCCGGCGGGTCACAAAGGTGCTCCCCATCAATACTGCGGACGTACCAAGGCCGCCGACCAATGCGATGACGGCGATCAATAACGAGCCTGAGGTTTTCTTACCGACGGCAAAAATGAAAAATGAACGTATGGTCTTCTCCGGATCGATACCGCCGACCGTGTAAACACCAGCAGACTCAATCTTGAAATTCACCACCGAATAACCGGCCCGGCCGTCAAAGTCATACGTCTTATTGACGGTAGGCGTATCGAGCGGCACTCCGACCTCTTCAGTGTCGGCGACAAAGAACCGCAGGGCAGGGACGATAGGGTCGGTTATGAACACGGCTCCATTGAAAATACTGGTATGTTCGTAGAACAGCGTGTATTCCCCTTCGTCCAGTTCAATATCCTCTTTGCCAGGGAACACGACGCGATAATCCGGGTCGGTCTTGCTTATCTGAAGAACGACGAATACGGCAATACCAGCCGCAGCAAGAAGCATTCCTAACAAGTACCACCAATTACTTGGGATGTTTGGCGTGGTTTGTTCCAACGGTGTTCCTTTGCCAGATCGAACCGATTCAAACGAATCGGTGGGAACAGAATTATATGGAACCGCCCAAATGTTGGTCAACCACGAGTATCAACCGTTCGGAAGTGGTGGTAGCAAGGGGTGGCGGACGGGCTGTTGGGGGAAAAGCGGGTGGAATGGCGGTTAGGACGTGGATATCAGGACGTGGCGACTAGAACGTGCCCCTTAAAACGAAAGCTGATTTAAGATCAGCGCGGCGAAAACGGGGAGCAGGCCGAGGTTGCTGCCCAAGAAGACCAATAATGCCCAGTTGGAGTCATACTTTGCCGGAGGTTGCATGGGAGGTTGCATCAATGTAGCCATAGTCTTATTTTCTCAGATGAGACTCTCGCGCCAAGTACGCTCGGTGCCATCGCGCCCGGCCTGTTTGGGCCATCATTCCGTCCTGCGAAACAGGTGATCGGTGCCTAAAATACCGATAGGGAGTTAGTTGATTGCAGTCGGGTCGGCGGGAAACTCGACCACGCCCGACACCCCATCGATCAGGTGCCTCGGCATGAAATACTCCCGGCTTTCCGGACCACCGAACCCTTCGATAAATGACTGGACCACGCCGTCTGATTCCAAGGCAGCACGCACGATCTGCTTGTTGAAATTGCTGATTTTCTCGGAACCGATGAACTCGTCTACCGGCATCCAAAGGCACTCTTGGATCTCGTCGGTCTGCATGGTGATCTCTTTGCTCAGGGGCCGCAGTTTGCCAACGAAATAGATGTCCGACTTCCCGTACCTGTACCCGTGCCATTGGCGGAAGCAGGCGATGGACTCGAACACGGCTTTGACGCCCGTCTCCTCAAGTACTTCCCGTTCTACTGCCTGTCCCAGGTGTTCACCAGCCTGGAGGGCACCGCCGGGCAGCTTTAATGTCGGCTCGCGGCCACCCACTCCGTACTTCTCTCGGACCACCAACAAGTCTCTCTCGGGCGTCAGTACAACGCCGCCGATGCCGATGTAGTGAGTCGCGAAGGGCGGGATATGAGCGCCTCCAACCAGAAGGCAGGTGAGCAAGATATAGTCGTCACCGGTGTGGTGGAAATCGAACCCACCGTCGATGGCCTTAGGGATCAATTCCGATTGGTTCTTGGGTATATTCAGCCAGACCGTCAGGAATCCATCGGCCGCCCATTGGGTCATGGACGCGGCGAGCCGGGCATCAAAGTCTTCCGGGTCGCTGGGCAATGCCGTCTTGTCGACCACCGCTCCATTGAAAGGATTGGGTTTGAACTCCAATATCTCTGCCATGTTCGCCTCTACTCCCTAATTCCTGGTCCATGAATCCTGTTTATGGGCCGGAAATCGGCTACGTTTTTAACGCCGATCAGTGATCCCCAACCAATACCGAACCGGAAATATAGCATACTCAATTTCAATACAGGAAAACACCCGGTACAGCGGCCTAAAAATGACAATCAGGCATAGCGTTGTACTCGATTAATGACCATTATGTAAAGACTCTCATCTCAGGCGCTGTGCTAGAATTTCGACATGTCCCTCTCTCGGTTCCATCCCCTCGTTCAAGAGTGGTTCAAGAGCCGGTTCAACGAGCCTACCGAAGCTCAAGTCGACGGCTGGCCGGCCATCGCGCAGGGACGGCACACGCTGATCGCCGCACCCACCGGATCAGGCAAGACTCTGGCCGCGTTCCTCACCTGCATCGACGGTCTGGTCCGTCAGGGGCTTTCCGGCGAGTTACCCGACACCACGCAGGTAGTGTACGTATCGCCGCTAAAGGCCCTGTCCAACGACATCCAGAAGAACCTGGCCACGCCATTGGAAGAGATCGCAGCGCTGGCAGAGGCCGCCGGGACTCCACTCCCCGAGATTCGCGCTGCCGTGCGCACCGGGGACACTAAAGCCTCAGAACGGGCCAAGATGGCCAAGAGGCCGCCGCACATCCTGATCACCACCCCTGAGTCTCTGTACATACTGCTGACCTCCCGGAGCGGCCGCCAAGGGCTGACCGGGGCCCACACACTGATACTCGATGAGATCCACGCCGTGGCCGACGACAAACGCGGCTCCCACCTGTCTCTTTCCGTAGAGCGGCTCTGTGCCCTGGCAGATGGACCCGTCGTGAGGATCGGACTGTCCGCCACCCAGCGTCCCATAGAAGAGATCGGGCGGTTATTGGTCGGCAGCGACTCCATAGACGCTGACGGCAGACCCGATTGTTTAATCGTGGACACCGGCCGTTCCCGGACTATCGACCTGGCCCTCGAGCTGCCCCAGCGGGAACTTGGGCCAATTGCCTCTCATGAGATGTGGGACGAGGCATTGGACTCAGTGACCGAACTGGTCAAGGCTCACGGCACGACCTTGGTCTTCGTCAATACCCGCAGGTTGGTTGAGCGCATCTCCCATCAACTGTCAGCGCGCCTGGGCGAGGAAGCCGTAGTAGCCCATCACGGCAGTCTGTCTCGCACCACCAGGCTGGCCGCCGAGCAGAAACTCAAGAACGGCCAAGTCAAGGTCTGCGTCGCAACGGCATCCCTTGAGTTGGGCATCGATATCGGAGTGGTAGACCTCGTCGCCCAGATAGGCTCTCCCCGGTCGATCGGTGTATTACTGCAACGGGTCGGGCGCTCTGGCCATCAGGTTGGTGGCACACCCAAAGGAAGACTGTTCCCTCTTACCCGAGACGAGCTGGCCGAGTGTATCGCGTTATCTCGGGCGATCAAACATGGGAACCTAGATACCCTTGTGATCCCTCCTTGGCCGATGGACGTTTTGGCCCAGCAGATCGTCGCCTCCTGCGCCCAGGAAGAGTGGACCGAAGCCGGGCTATTCGACCTTTGCCGTAGAGCCTATCCGTACCGCGAGCTGCCGCAAGAGAAGTTCGATCAAGTCATTGAGATCTTGTCCGAAGGCTTCACGCTACGCCAGGGCCGGCGCGGCGCCTACCTCCACCGGGACGGCATCAACCTAAAGGTGAAGGGCCGGCGGGGCGCGCCAATCGCCGCCATGACCAGCGGCGGAGCCATCCCCGACAACGCCGACTATGACGTGATTCTCGAACCGGAAGAAACATTCGTGGGCACGGTCAACGAAGACTTTGCCATCGAGAGTCTGGCCGGGGATGTGTTCCTCCTGGGTAATAATCCCTGGAAGATCCGCCGGGTCGAAAGCGGCAAGGTGCGGGTGGAAGACGCCCAGGGACAGCCGCCGACAGTCCCATTCTGGCTTGGCGAAGCGCCGGGCCGCACCTGGGAGCTATCTCAAGAAGTATCAGATCTCCGGGAAGGCATCGATCTACGCCTGGATGATCATTCGAAAGCCCAAGAGTGGGTCATGGCCGAGTCTGGCGTGGACGCGGAGTCCAGCCGTCAGTTGGTCGCCTACCTGGTAGAGGGCAAGCGCGTCCTGGGTGTTATCCCCTCCAAGTCCAAGGTCGTCGCCGAGCGGTTCTTTGACGAAAGCGGCGGGATGCAATTGGTGATCCACGCCCCGTTCGGCGCCAGGGTCAACCGGGCCTGGGGCATGGCCCTCCGCAAGAAGATATGCCGGACTTTTGACTTTGAACTTCAGGCCACGGCCACTGACGACGGACTGAACTTCGCCCTGGGTCCGGGGTTGTCCATGCCCGTGGACGAAGTGTTTACCTACCTGAACGAGAAGACCATCGAGGGCGTGCTGGAACAAGCTATTTTGCAGGCACCTCTCTTCGTAACCCGCTGGCGCTGGAACGCCACCCGTGCCCTGGCGATCCTGCGGCACACCGGCGGGCGCAAAGTGCCTTCGCCGTTGATCAGGATGCGCTCGGAAGACCTGTTGGCGGCGGTCTTCCCTGCCCAGGTCGCCTGCCAAGACAACGCCATGCCCGGCGACATCGAGCTTCCTGACCATCCCTTGGTATTTGAGACCATGCGTGACTGCCTCACTGAAGCAATGGACGTGGAGGGGTGCAAGGACCTGCTCGGCGGCATCAGCGATGGCAAGATAGAGATCTTCGGCCGGGACACCGTGCAGCCATCGGCATTCTCACACCAGATATTGAACGCGATGCCCTATGCTTTCCTGGACGATGCGCCCCTGGAAGAACGCCGCGCCAGGGCTGTTTCGCTGCGAAGGGCGCTGCCTGAAGACTCTCGAGACCTGAGCGCGCTCGACCCCGCCGCCATTGAAAGAGAGTCGGCCAACGCCTGGCCCAGGATGCAGGACGCAGACGAGCTTCACGACGCGTTATTAGTCTTGGGTGTGCTGCCAGAATCCATTGCTATGGCCAGCGCAGCCAAGGACGGCATGGGCGCGGTCGAAGTGTGGTTCCAGTCCCTGATGGCTGATGGCCGTGTTTACCGGTTGGAGTCGGACGGTGTGGCGTACTGGGCCGCTGCCGAACGGCTTTCCCTGCTAAATCCGGTCTACCCCGAAGCCGTCTATCATCCTGAGCCGCCGGCCCATCTCCTGAACACGAAAGAAAATACTGGAGAGACCGCCAGAGAAGACAGCATCCATTCGGTCCTGCGCGGTTGGGTGGAGTCCTCCGGACCCCTGACCGCGACCGAGATAGTTGGGTATCTCGGGATACCGAACGACGATATCGTTTACGCCCTGGCGAGGCTCGAAAACGATGGCGTTGTGCTCCGTGGCAGCTTCCGGACCGAAGTCGAAGAAGTGGAGTTCTGTGACCGGCGCATATTGTCCCGGATCCACAGGTCCACTATCGACACGCTGCGCAAAGAAGTAGAACCGGTGCCGCCCGCTGCATTCATGCGGTTCCTGCTCCGCTGGCAGCATGTCGACCCGTCGGTTCGCCTTCAGGGCGAGGGTGGACTGTTAGCCGCCATCGAACAGTTACAAGGGTTCGAGTCTGCGTCCGGGGCGATCGAAGAAGAAGTCTTGCTCTCACGGGTTTCAGATTACGACCCGGTCATGTTGGACCGGCTCTGCCTGGGCGGCGAAGTCCTCTGGGGCAGAGTGTCATTACAGTCCCGGCAGTCCTACGAACGCCAGAACGGGTCCGGCCACCAATCCGGACGCTCGACTTTCTCCAGGGCCACCCCCATAACAATGGTTCTACGGGACTCACTGGACTGGATACTTGGTCCCACCGGCCAGGACGCTGAAGGCCTGACGGGCGCCGCCAAAGAAGTGGTCGAGTTTCTGAGTCAGCGGGGGGCGTCATTCCTGTCTGACATCGTTTCAGCCACCCAACGCCTGCCATCAGACGTCGAAGAAGCGCTCTGGACGCTGGCTGCATCGGGCCGGGTGACCGTGGACGGCGTGGAGTCCCTGCGACAACGTCTGGGTGGAATCGTCCGGCGGCCCCGGCGCAATGGCCGCGGTGGCCGGGACAACAGCCGCTCCAGCATGAACCGCAGACGCGGCTACAGCCGGTGGTCGCTGCTCGAGTCATTCGATCCGGTGGACGACCGCAGCGAACCCATCGCCCGGCAGTTATTGGACCGCTACGGGATAATATTCCCGGAACTATTGGCCAGAGATGCTCTGACCTACCGCTGGCGAGACCTGGTGCGGGTGTTTCGACGATTGGAAGCTAGGGGCGAGATCAGGGGAGGCCGGTTCGTGTCAGGCTTCATCGGCGAGCAGTTTGCCTTGCCGGAGGCCGTGGAGCTGCTCCGTAAGACCAAGAACTTGGAGCCAGACGGGAGATTCATCGCCCTATCTGCCTGCGATCCCTTGAATTTGGCCGGCATACTCTCCCCGGGACGGCGGGTGCCGTCGGTGGTACGCAACCGGTTGGTGCTCCAAAACGGCCTGCCCATCGCCTCTATGGAGAACGGCTCGATCGTGGAGTTGACCAATGTCGCTCCGGAGATCATGGAGCAGGCCAAGATCGCGTTGAGTGTACCTATCTCCCATGCCGGCTACCCAATGGATCAGCCAGACTTGGTGAGTGTTTAACGACCAAGTTCCGCATTCTGCCTGAGCCACGGCCAGGGGCGTGACCAGAGGCTCTACCAGAGGCTCTAATTGATAATCAGAGGGTGCTATGCTAACGTTGCTAAGCACTTTTCGTGCCTCCTCACCCTCAGTCCAAGCACCGTATCTTGAGGCCGAACAGGGGAAAATTCACAAAGGCGGCCCCATTGTCCGAGTTCCGTTTTTCACCAAACCCAAACCAGGCCCACGCCATAAACTGGCTGCCCTGGGGCCCGGCCGCATTCGCGAAAGCCCAGGAAGAAGATAAGCCGGTCCTGCTCTCCATCTCAGCGGTATGGTGCTACTGGTGCCACGTGATGGACGAGGAAACCTACTCCGACCCCGAAGTTCAGGACCTGCTCAACGACCATTTTGTGGCCATCCGGGTGGACAACGACCACCGGCCAGATATCAATTCCAGATACAATGTCGGCGGCTGGCCGACCACTGCATTCATGACGGCCCACGGCGGACTGATCGGCGGCGCCACCTATCTGCCGCCCGAACAGTTGATCTCTATGATTTCGGAGTTCGCAGAGGCTTACGAGAATGACAGGCCCACCCTTTACACCCAAGCCCGGGACCTGCTGAACAATCGTAAAGAGCACGCCAAGCGTTTCGTCGCCAGCGAGGAACTTGACGTCTCCATGGTCGACCGGGTCTCCCGCATCGTTGCCGGTTCCTATGACACAGCCAATGGCGGGTTCGGCAGCGAGCCCAAATTCCCCAATGCCTCCATCATCCGGTTTCTGAACCACCAGTACCGCACCAGCGGCGAAGAGTTTTTTGCCTCGATGCTCACCAAGACCCTGGACGGCATGTCTGAGGGCCAGGTGTGGGACGGCGCAGACGGCGGAGTTTTCAGGCATTGCGCCCAGGCAGATTGGGGTCAACCACAGCACGAGAAGATGCTGGAAGACAACCTGAACATGGCCCGGGAGTTCCTCGACGCCAGCATCCTGCTTGACCGCCCCGAATACCGGGAGAAGGCCAAGCAGACCCTCGATTATCTGCTGGAACAACTCTATGACCCGGCGGTGCCGGGGTTCCGGGGCAGCCAGGGTGCCCATTCGGATTACTACTCATTGAGCGCCGATCAGCGCACGGAAGAGAACCGGCCCGCGCCAGACCCGTCCTGCTATGCCAACAGCAACGGACTGGCGGTTACCGTTCTCCTGGATGCTGCGTGGAAGCTGGGCGACCCGGAGCTTCAATCGAAAGCGCTCGGAATATTGGACCGGCTGGATTCTATGGAGCAGTCCGGCTCGTTCAGCCACGTTTATTCGGCAGATGGGCCATCGGACGCTCCGGCTTTCTTCACCGATCTAGCATGGTTGCTGACTGCCCTGCTCCAAGCCCACGGCAACACCGCCTCAGAGTCCTACCTGGAGCGTGCGGTCGCCGTAGCTAAACTGATGGTCGACCGATTCTTCGATCAGAACGGCGGTGGGTTCTTCGACATCGAAGAAGATACTGAAGCCATCGGGCATCTGCAGATCAGAGAAAAGATACTCGCCGACAATACGGTCGCGGCCCAGGCGTTGATCCGCCTGCACCAGCCCACCCGTAACGATGACTACCGGCAGATCGCTGCAGCAACTTTAAGCGCCTTCGTCGAGTTGTTCCGGGAGCAGGGCGAGTTCGCCGCCGATTACGGTCTGGCCGTGCACCTGTTGAAAACCGACCTGGTTGAAGTGACGATAGAAGGACGGCCGGAAGACCCCAACTGCCAGGAGATGGTGGCCGCCGCCGCCCGCCTGCCCCAACCGAACCTAGACATCAAGACTATCCTGGCGGCCGAAGGCGACGCCGTGGCCCGGGCTCACGTTTGTCTGGACACTGTCTGTTTACCACCGGTGGCCTCGCCCACGGAGTTGGCCGAAGCGGTGGCCGGGCTTACCCAACAACAAGAGAACCCTTTCCAAGATATATTCCAGGTATTTCCAGGTAATTAGCGTTTATTAGCGTTAATCTGCAGTTTCCCTCGGGCGGTCCGCCCCTGCTGCATATGGCGTATCATCACACCAAAAGATAATGGAGGAATTGCGTGCTGCGTAGCGCGGATTGCGGCTCCCTGAGGGTCGAAAATGCCGGCGATCAGGTTACCCTGGCGGGTTGGATCGGCCGGAGACGGGACCATGGCGGAATAATCTTTCTTGACCTGCGAGACCGGTCGGGCCCAGTTCAGGTTGTCTTCAATCCAGAGACCGCCGACGCTGCTACCCGCATCGCCGAAGAGGTCAGAGGTGAATGGGTCGTCCAGGTCAAAGGCACGGTCACTCGCCGTCCGGAAGGCAGTGAAAACCCGGCCATGAAGACCGGCGAGATCGAAATCATGGCATCGGAAGTTACGGTCCTCAACCGCTCGCTGACCCCTCCTTTCTACATCGAAGAAGACGCCGAGGCTGATGAGGCCCTGCGTCTGCGCTACCGCTACCTCGACCTGCGCCGCCCGCCGATGCTGCGTAACCTGACGCTGCGGCACAATGTGGTCAAGTACATCCGGGATTTTTTGAGCGACCGGGACTTCCTGGAGATCGAAACCCCAATCCTGATCAAGAGCACCCCGGAAGGCGCTCGGGACTTCCTGGTCCCCAGCCGGATGCAGCCCGGAAACTTCTACGCCCTGCCCCAGTCTCCGCAGCAGATGAAACAGTTGCTTATGGTCGCCGGCGTAGAGCGGTATTTCCAGATCGCACGTTGCTTCCGCGACGAAGACCTGCGCGCCGACCGGCAGTTGGAGTTCACTCAGCTTGACCTGGAGATGAGCTTCGTCGAGGAAGAAGACATACTCGACCTGACAGAAGAGCTTTATACCGGGATGATCGAGTCTGTGACCCCGGGGAAGAAGCTGCGGAAGCCCTTCCCCAGAATCAGCCACCAGGAAGCCATGGAACGTTACGCCTCAGACAAGCCTGACCTGCGCTTCGGCCTCGAGATGACCGACGTATCGGAATTGGCCAGCGAGACCGAATTCAGGGTGTTTCTCTCCACGGTGGAGGGCGGCGGACACATCAAGGGCTTTGTAATCCCAGGCCAAGCCGGTTTTGTCACCGGTCAGGTCAAAGAACTGGAAGACACCGCCAAGGCTGCCGGGGCAGGCGGTCTCGTTTACATACGCTACCGGGGCACCAATCCGGTGGGCCAGTTGACCGGGGAAGAGATATTGGAATCAGCCGGGCTCCGGATGCCCCCGGAATGGCACCAACGTCTGGCCGACAAGATGGGTGCCGGTCCCGGCGATCTGATCCTGCTGATGGCTGGCCGCCAGCCCAGGTTGAATGCCTGGCTATCGGTTATGCGGAACCACATCAACGAGTTGTTGGAATTCGCCGACCCCGATGAACTGGCATTCGCTTTCGTGACCAAATTCCCGTTGTTCGATTGGAACGAAGACGCCGAGCGCTGGGACTCGTCTCATCACCCTTTCACCGCTCCAGAAGACGGCCACGAGGCAGACTTGGACGGCGACAACCTGGGGAATATCAAGTCTAAGGCCTACGACCTCGTCTGCAACGGCTCAGAGTTGGCCAGTGGCAGCATCCGAATACACAACCGCCAACTCCAAGAGAAAATATTCGCAATTCTGGGGCTCTCTGAACAGGAGACCCAGTCACAGTTTGGCCAGATACTCGAGGCGTTTGAGTACGGTGCGCCACCCCATGGCGGCATCGCTCCGGGCATCGACCGGTTGGTCGCCATCCTGACTGGCAGCACATCCATCCGCGACGTGATCGCCTTCCCCAAGACCCAGAGCGGGACCGACCTGTTATTCGAGGCCCCCACTCCGGTCTCAGCGGCGCAGCTGGATGAACTAGCGATCCGGGTCGTCGAAAAGCCGGAGTAGTTCATGACTGCTTAGCTACCTAAGCTATTTAAAGCCCCGCCATAACACCGGAAATATTCAGAACGACGAATATAATCCCCTCTCCCACGCATGGGAGAGGATTAGGTCCGACGAAGTCGAGACTCTCGACGCAGTCGGAGGTGAGGGCATCTGTTCTCCACAACCCGTTTGGCACTGGCAGGCATGACTAGCCTGGATTCCTGCCTTCGCAGGGATGACGGCGGCGCCGGAACCAGGGCAAAAACAGCAGGCATCAAAAAAGGGCAGGTTTTAAACCTGCCCCTTTTTTGTGGTATCGGCCTGAGTGACGCTTTGTTAGGCAGTGCCCTTGCGAGCTGCGCCGGTCAGCTTGGCCCTGGTGTAGAAAGCCAAGGCAGCGGCTTCCGTGTTCTCGGCTTTTCCTGCCCAGGCTGCCAATGGAGCGCCCTGCAGGCTTCTACCGAAGGAGAAGCTAAGTTCCCAGGGAGCTTTGGCGTCTTTGGCCTGCTGGTTGATCGCGTTCAGATTAGCCGTGACTGAATCATCGGCCTCACCACCTGACAAGAACACCACTCCTGGGACCGAAGCCGGTAACGTCCGCTTGAAAGCCTCGATGGTCCGCTCAGCGACCTCTTGAGGATTGGCGCGCTTGGCTGCTGCGCCGCCTGAGATAACCATACTGGGCTTGAGTAGCATTCCTTCCAACAAGACTTTCTGCTGGGCCAGTTGTTCAAATACCTCACGCAGGGTCTCTTCTGTAACCTCGAAGCACCTGTCGATGTCGTGGTCGCCGTCACGAAGGATCTCCGGTTCCACGATGGGTACCAGGCCTGCCTCTTGGCTCAACGCCGCGAAACGGGCAAGTGCGTGCGCGTTCGCCGCAACACCATAAGATGTGGGCGTGGTTTCGCTGATGTTGATAACCGCCCGCCACTTGGTGAAGCCGGCGCCGAGCTCGTTGTATTCCTTGAGCCGGTCGCGCAGGCCATCCAAGCCCTCGGTCACCAGTTCGTCCGGCGATTCAGGCAGGGGCACGGTGCCCTTGTCCACCTTGATACCGGGGATGATGCCCTGGTCCGACAATACCTTGACCATCGACGTGCCATCGGCGGCGTCCTGGCGGATGGTCTCGTCAAACAGAATCACACCACTGATAAACTCGTTTACACCAGCGGTGCGAAACAGCATCTCGCGGTAGTTCCGGCGGTTCTCTTCGGTCGACTCCACGTTGATGCTGTCAAATCTTCTTTTTATGGTACCGCCGCTCTCATCGGCTGCCAGGATACCCTTCCCTTCCGCAACCAGTGCCTGAGCGGTTTGGACTAAACGCTGCTTATCCATGAATCACCTCTCATTCCCCTATTATCCTGGTTATGTCTGGTGGCAAGCAAGGCTCTTAGCCACCACTAATCACCGACACAGTCTCCTCGACAACGTCCTTGTTGCCCAAGATCAAAGGAGTCCGCTGGTGCAGCTCCTTCGGAATTATGTCCAATATTCGTTCGTATCCGGTCGAAGCCGCCCCGCCTGCCTGCTCGGCCACGAAACCCAATGGATTCCCTTCATACATCAGCCTGAGGCGCCCGTCTTTGCGGCTGGAATCGGCGGGGTAGGCGAAGATCCCGCCCTTCAGAAGGTTTCGGTGGAAATCGGCCACCAGAGAACCCACGTACCGTTGGGAGTATTTTTCTCGGAGCAGGCCAATCGCTTTCCGAGTAGGCTCGTCCAAGACTTTATTGTTGCCCTCGTTGGTGCTGTAATACGGGCAATCAGCAGGGATCCTGATGTTGGGGTGGGTCACCGCAAATGACCCTGACGCACTATCGAGGGTGAACCCGCAGACATTGTCCTTGGTGGCCAGCACCAATACGGTGCTTGAGCCGTAGACCACGTACGCAGCGGCAACCTGTTGATTACCGGGCTTGAGCAGGGAATCATCATTCACAGTCTCGCCGGGACTCTTCTGCCAGATCCCGAATATCGAGCCGATACTAACGGCGACGTCGATATTGGATGAGCCGTCCAAGGGGTCCATCAGGACGATATAGCCGTCGGCGACCTCGCCTTCGACAATCACCGGCCGTCCGATCTCTTCGCAGCCGATCGCGGCCACGTGGCCTGACTGAGAGAGTGTTTCCACGAAGATGTCGGAGCTGGCGGCGTCCAAGCGCTGGACGATCTCACCCTGGACGTTTGTCTCGCCGGTCGTGCCCAGCGCGTCGGCCAAGGCGGCCTGCTGGACCTGTTGTTGGACGCGGACCGAACCGTTGGCGATGGCCATGATGACGGCCCCTAGGCCCTCATGTTGACCCTTGTCTTGCCACTCGGACGTTACATATTGCTGAAGAGTAGTTCTCTTTTCTGCCACCGACACGCCGCACCTCCCTCACTGAATGACCGAGAATTACCGAGAATTACCGGGAATGACCGGCCGATGCCCATGTTGGGCCGCGCCCGGTATCTAGTCACTTCTACTACTTGTTAAATCTAATCCGAATTACTGGCTTTTATCGTAGTAATAACCGATGAATATGTAGCGAACCAGCAATTATGTTAACTCGATCCGTCAGGCACGTAATAGGCGTGGTTTACATTGCCGGACCGGGACGCGCCCAATTTTAGCAGCACGAATTTTACCCTGTCAATTTTTGGCGATATTTACTTGCTATGGAATCTAGATTGGAAATATCAACCACCAAAACCCTCCCTGGTACGGAGCCTGGGCGCTGCTGGATTGCTCCACAACCGGCGTGTGTGATCTCGCCTGATTCAGCCTGGCGGCTGGCGTTGCCGAGCGACTCTTACGGGTGTATATTCAATGTTAGGACACTCGCCTTTCCCGCAGGCGTCCGGGGAACCCTTAAGGGCATAAATCGGAGCGCTGCGGGTCTTATCGAGGACGTAGAACTTGGCTGAAATATTTCAATACCTAGTGGTATTCCTGCTAGCTGTCTGGACCGCCCGTCTGGCCATGACCAAAGAGCGTAACGCCTGGGCATGGGGCGGAGCCGCCTTGATTCTGGGCCTGCTCCCCTGGCACCTATTCCACCTATTCGGTGTGCTTCCAGCCCTGGTGCTCTTGTTCATCAAACTCCCCAGCGACGCACCTGCCGTGCCAACAGACCGTTTGGCCTGTGCCCGATGCGCCAAGTCGCACACCGATGGTCAGCATTTCTGCACCGGTTGCGGTTGGGACCTGAGCGAATCGTATTCACCTGAACTGCCTGACGAAGGCCAACCCTTCCCGGCCCGGCCCCAGGCTCAGACGACCGTGCCTTCCACCGGCGTTGCTCAACCAACTGAAACGACCGAACCAACGGAGTCGGCTACCGTTGAAACACCTGCCGAGACTGAGTCTCCCACGACTGCAGACGCACCTGTTGCTGAGATTACCCCAGATTCCGTACTGGCGCAGGACGCTGAGCCGATAGCCGCACCAGAGACGCCAGAACCAGAACCCGAGAAAGAGCACGTTCCCTGGGGCACCTTTGACATTGGAGTAGCTCCGACTGCCGCAGTGATGGTCTCTCGAGGGATCGAGCGGTTCGACGCCGGGAAGTTCCAGGAAGCAATCGACCAGTTCACCAAGGCGATTGCCCTGGACCCGAACTACGCCGAGGCCTGGCAGAGACGCGCAGAAGCTTATGCGGAGCTTGGCCGACCTAAACTGGCAGAAGACGACCGCCGCCACCTTCAGGGATTGGACCCCAGCTCTTCTCCCGGCTAATTCCCAGCTAAGACCGATCAGAATAGAAAAAGGACTCACACGAATGTGAGTCCTTTTTATTTAGACGGCGACTGGGTTCTACTCTGGCCGGTTAGACGGCCATGATGTGGTATCCGGCGTCCACCGGGATGATCGTGCCGGTGATGCCACTGGAGAGGTCGCTACAAAGGAACAAGGCCGTTTTGGCTACCTCGTCCACCGTGATGTTGCGCTTCAGAGGGGCTTTTTCGGCAGCGTTGTGGTGCATGTCTCTGAACCCGCTGATACCTCTAGCCGCCAGGGTTTGCAGGGGTCCGGCCGAAATCGCGTTGACCCTGATGTTCTGATCCCCGAACTCGTAGGCCAGTTGGCGGACGCTGTGTTCCAAGGCCGCCTTCGCCGTACCCATCACGTTATAGCCGGGATAGACCCGCTGCGAGGCGTCAAATGTCATGGCAAGCACACTGCCGCCGTCGGTCATGAGCGGTGTGGCGTGGCGAACCAGGGCTAGCAGAGAATAGGAGCTTACTTCGAGAGCCAAGCGAAAGCCGTCTCGTCCGGTGTCCACGAACCGGCCTTCCAGGTCCTCTTTATTGGCGAACGCGATGCTGTGCACCAGGAAAGAGATATCCCCGAACTCTTCTTTCAACGTCTGGAACACCTGAGCGATCTGTTCGTCGTCGGTGGCGTCGCAGGGGAGGGTGAGAGAGCCTTCCATGGTGGCCGCCAGGCCTTCCACGCGCTCTTTAAGGCGGTCTCCCTGGTAGGTGAGGGCGATGCGCGCCCCGGCTTGTGAAAGGGCCTGAGTGATGCCCCAGGCGATGCTCCGGTCGTTTGCCACCCCGAACACGATTCCTTTTTTACCGGACAGGTCTATCGGAAACATCTATCTACCTCCCTAACACTTCATCTCTGCCAAGCCCACGATCAGACATTGTCCTAACACTTCATCTCTGCCAGGCCCACGATCAGACATTGGGCCAAACACTTTGTCACTGCCATTGCCTAGGCGAAGGCCGGGGCCACCTTTTCCAGGAACATCTCTAACTGCTTCTCGGGCTCGAAGCTGGCGAAGCGCACCACCACGGTCTCAGCGCCGGCCGCCACATATTCCGCGATCCGGTCTGCCACTCTCTGCGCCCCGCCGAAAGGCCCCCAACGGGTGCCCCAGATATCGGAGCCGTAATACCCGGTCAGCCATTCGACCGCGTCGGCCTCGGCTTTGGCCAGATCGGAATTCATGTTAACCGTGATATAAAACGTCTTCTCCAGGCTGGCCGGGTCACGGCCGAACTCAGCTGCTTTCTCGTTCACCTGCTCGATGATCTGGGCAAATTCTTCCGGCGTGTCGGAGATCGAGATGATCCCGGCGCCCAAGCGGGCTGCGCGCCGAATCTGCGCTGGACTCTGGGCGCGGTAATGGCTGGCCAGCAAGAAAGGTACGCCGCCGTCTCTGGCGGGAACTGGCCGCATCAACGTCGAATCCAGTTCAAAATCCCGGCCCTGGAAGGTAAACGGCTTTCCCGAGCCCAGGCCCTGGACTATCTCTATGATCTCTTCGAACCGGCGTCCCCGCCCTTTCGACGGCACCCCGGCCGCTTCCCATTCGCGTTTCTGGTCGTCGTTGAAGGCCCCGCCCACTCCGGCGCCTATGACCAAGCGGCCGCCGGATATCAGTTCAACAGTCGCCATGGTCTGGGCCAGCAGCACCGGGTGTCTAAGGGCAGGCAAGAGTACGGCCGTCCCCAATCTGACGCGGCTGGTGCGTGCGGCCAAGGCAGCGAGCACGGCCAGGGGTTCCATGCGGGGTTTGGCGACCAGGCTGTCGCCCACCCAGACCCCGTCCAGACCTGCCTGCTCCACCGTCTCTGCAAGCCCGATGATCCGGTCGATGTTGGGGGGCTGTTCTCCCCGCAACAACAGCCCTCGCGTGGGCAGCAGGATGCCGAGTTTTATTTTTTTACCGGCCAAGATTAAGCACCACTGTCACCGTCTTGATCGATCGGCTGCAACTCAAGCTCTTCGGAAAGCCGCTCCAATAGCCCCGGCTCCATGTGCTGGAACGTCTGTAGATCATCGACCACGTCAAGGTCAAAGCCCAGGCCCTGGCTGGAGTTGATGGCGACAGAGGTCTCTAGTCTGGCGGCTTGGGTCAGGTGTTTCATGAAACTGCCCTGCCCCAACTCGGGCTGCATTTGTACTCCCACCGGCACCAAGATGGAGTTGGTTCCGCCGTCACGGCGGGCCGGGGCCAGAGTAACGTTGCCCTGGCTGCGGGAAGCCTGCAACATGCTGTGAACGTCGGCCGGTTTCAAGAACGGCAGGTCTCCAGCCACATACATGGCGGATTTACCTTGTTCAAACGCTAATTCAAACGCCTTTTTCAGTGTGTCGTTCAGGTCTTCGCCCAGTTCTTCCACGGAGTTCGCTCCCAGGTTCTTAGTTAGTTCCCGGACTCGGTCATCTCCACCGACCACCCAGACTGTGTCCACCGCTGCGGCCTTGATGGCCAGAATCACTCGCCGGAGCATACCCAAGGCAAGGTCGGCCCGTTGCTCGGCGCTCAGGGCCTGCGCGAGACGCGACTTCCCTTGGGAGAGCGGCTTCATGGGGATGATGGCGATTACGTTCCTGGATTCGGTGACCATATTCCTTTGTATCCGGGGCAACGACTGTATCCGGGGCGACGACTGTATCTGGGGCGGCGGCGGTTTCCGGGACAGCGGCCCTAATCAGACAGAGCGAGTATCTCTCTGGCCAGGGCAATTTTATCTTTTTCCGACTCCATGATAGTCGATGTTACCAGCGGAGTTATGCCCATTTCCTCGATCTCTGAAGCCAGGGCCTTGTCCTGGTCGTCGATAACCAACACATCGCAGATGTCTTTGTACTCTCGGGCGATTTCGACGCAGGAGACCTGTTTTCCCAACTCAGCCATGATCTTGCCGGCAGGGCCCTTCACGGCATCTCCGCCGACTATCGGGCTGACACATACCTTTTTGCCGGGAAATGCCCGCATCCGCTGCCTGACGCCGGGCAGGGCCAGTATGGGGCCCAGGCTCAAATAAGGATTGGACGGACAGAGGACCAGCATACCTGCCTTGGCTAGAGCGTCCTGTAGTCCGGGCGACGCGGTGGCGGTCTCTGCGCCCTGATAGAGTACCTCAGTCACCTTCGGTTCGGCTCTACGGCCCACGAAGTAACGCTGCATGGGCAGTTCACCTTCGTCGGTCAACAGCACTGTCTTGACCGGGTCGTCGCTCATGGGAACTACACCGTGGAAGACGCCCAGACTCCGGTTTAACTCTGCCGTGACCTCCGACAAGGTCTTGCCTTCGGTCAGGAGCTGGTTGCGTCTGATGTGGGTCGCAAGGTCGCGGTCTCCCAGGTTGAACCAGGTGTCCACGCCAAATTTGCCCAGCATCTCAAGGGCGGTGAAAGTGTCGCCTGCCAAGCCCCAGCCAGTGTCCTTGTTGGACAGACCGGACAGCGTGTACATCATGGTATCCAGGTCAGGGGAGACATGGAGCCCGTGAAACGTCTCGTCGTCCCCGGTGTTCACGCAGATCACCAGGTCGTCGGGCGAGAGACAAAGCGACAACCCCAGGGCGAGTTTGGCCCCGCCGACGCCTCCGGCCAGGGCCAGTACTGCAGGAGAATCGGGAGTTACCATCTACGGCCAGGCCAAATTGGAGTTACACGGCCGTGGGCGGCGCCAGAAAAGGACACTGTCGGCTATACCTTTGCGCTTGGGCTGTTGGGATGCTCAAACCGGTAGGTGTCCAATTTGACCAACCGGTCATACGACCCAAAGATCTCTTCCACGTTGTCGCCGACCAGGTCCAGAGGATCAAGCTCCTGGTCTGTGTCGCTGAACACCCGGCGGGTCTTGTAGGTGGTATAGCGCTCGGCGGGGATACGGCCTGCCTGCCGGATCATCTGCCTGAACTCGGACGGACGCATGAGCTGTCCGTGTTGCGCTCCGGCGGCGGTGGAGATGCTCTCATTGATCAGCGTGCCGCCGAGGTCATTGACCCCTGCGGTGAGCAAAAGCTGAGACATGCGGGGGCCTTCTTTGACCCACGAAGCCTGGATATTGGGTATCCAGTTGTTGAGCATGATACGGGCGATGGCGTGCATCTTGATCACGTCCATGCCGGAAGGGCCGGGACGGACGCCTTCCACCAGGCCTTTCATGAACATTGGCGCTTCGGTATGCACAAAACTTAAGGGTACAAACTCTGTGATCCCGCCGGTCTGCTTCTGGATGCCTCTGATCAGGTCCATGTGCTTGGCCAGTTGGAGAGGCGTCTCAAGAAACCCAAACATCACGGTCGATGTCGTGGGGATACCCAACTCGTGGGCGGTGGTGATCACCTCGGTCCATTTGTCAACGGTGATCCGGCCGGGGGAAATCTTGTCCCTCAACTCTTGGTCCAAGACCTCAGCCGACGTGCCAGGCAAACTGCCGACACCCGCCGCCTTCAATTCGGTCAGATAGGCTTTGATCGTGCTCTCGGACCGGATGGAGCCGTACAAGACTTCCTCTGGTGAGAAGCCGTGTATGTGCATGTCCGGCAGTTCTTTTTTGATCGCCTCGCAGAGACGGATGTAGAGGTCTCCTTCCATCTTAGGGGGCAGCCCAGCCTGGATGCAGACCTCGGTTGCGCCGTAATCCCAGGCCTCTTTGGCCCTTCTGATGATCTCTTCCGGCGGCAGTAAGTAGCCCTCTTCCTCGCGGAAGTCGCGGCTGAAGGCGCAGAAGCCACAGCCCTTTATGCACACGTTGGTGAAGTTGATGTTGCGGTTGACCACGTAGGTGACGATGTCTCCCACCGTGCGCCTCCGCAATTCATCCGCCGTCATCACCATGGCGTTGTATTCCTGGCCTTCCGTGCCGAACAGCACCACCGCTTCTTCGCTGGTGATGTCCTCTCCGGATAGGGCCTTGTCCAACACTGCAGCCGTTTCAGGCTTCAGCGCGCCAATCATGGTTTCCAGGTTATGTGACCGGTGTTCAGATGCTGCCGACATATCTTTGCATTCCCCCTGCGACGTATCCCTCTGCATCAGCCATGGACAAGACCTTTGCTATAAGGGGGTCGGGTAGAAATTCTTTCGTGCCTAGGAAGTACTCCGGATAGACAGGAAGCCTGGGTTTCAATTGGAACCCGGCGGCCTCGGTTTTATTCTTCAAGTCTGTGAGGGCTGGCCAAGGGGCTTCAGGATTGACGAAATCTGGGGTCAACGGCGAAACACCGCCCCAATCATTGATCCCCGCCTCCAGATATATATGGTAGTTGCTGGCGCTAAGGTTTGGCGGCACCTGAAGATTGGCGTCCGGCCCCAGTATGAGCCTAGCCACCGCAACCGTCCAGAGGAACTCGTCCGTATCTGCGTCAGGTGCATCCTCCATCGCAGTATCCGGTTTGGCCCGGAAGTTCTGGATGATCACTTCCTGGATGTGGCCGTACTGGGCATGAAGGTCCGCGATCGCCACCAGTGATTCTATGCGGTCCCGGCGGCTTTCACCTATGCCGACGAGGATACCAGTGGTGAAAGGCACCTGCAACTGCCCGGCCAGTTCCAGCGTCTTCAGGCGGACCTTCGGGCGCTTGCTGGGAGCGAATTCGTGGGGCCCTCCGACTGCGTAAAGGGTTTTACTGGTGCTCTCCAGCATCAGACCCATCGAGGGGTTGAACGGCTGTAGCGCGGCAATCTCTCTGCGGGCCATGGTGCCGGGGTTCGCGTGGGGCAGCATATCGGTCTCTTCAAGAACCAGCTGGCAGGCGTAGGTCAGATATTCCAGAGTGGTCTTGAATCCGCGTTTCTCCAACCATTCCCGGGCTTCCGGGTAGCGTTGCTCCGGCCGTTCGCCCAGGGTAAATAAAGCCTCGGTGCAACCCATCGCCGCACCAGCATTGGCCACGTCCAGTATCTGCTCAGGGGTCATAAAGAGGTCTTTGCCGGCCTGCTGTGGGTCTTTACGGAAGGTGCAGTAGCCGCAGAAATCACGACAGAGATGCGTAAGGGGGATGAAGACTTTGGGTGAGAAGGTAACGGTGCTGCCCTTGCCTTGTAGGCGCATCTCAGAGGCTACGGCGCAGATATCTTGGCTGGTTTCGGGTCCGGTCGAGACCAGGGTCTGGACGTCAGGTTCTGACAAAGCAGTGCCCGACCTCGCTTTGGCGATAACCTCATCGAGAGGAGGACCGCTTTCTGAGACCTGCGTTGCCTGGCCAGAGCGGGCGGATACCGTCAATTGAACTCCACTTTTGTACTCCACCCTTTTGTACTCCACTCTTTTATGAAAGGGTCGAAAAAGGGTATGAATAGTCAGTAGGCAGGGAATAGTATCGGACTATTCTAGCCCGTAGGTACTCAGTGGGCAATAAGAAGAATCACGCCGGAGTAGGTAAAGGGGTGGAGCCAGGCTCAGAAGCCGTTGAGGCGATTCTGATCGGTGACGTCAGTGGTGGCGTATGGCCGGCCCAGATGGTCGTGGGCGCGGCGGGTTGCCACGCGTCCCCTGGGTGTCCGTTCTAAGAAACCCAGCTTCAGCAGGAAGGGCTCCCAGACGTCCATTATGGTGTCCGAGTCCTCGCTCAACGACGCCGCCAGGGTTTCTAGTCCGACGGGCCCACCGGAGAATTTATCTATGATGCTGAGCAGCAGGCGGTGGTCGGAGATATCCAGTCCCAGCTCGTCAACGTTCAACTGCTCCAGTGCGGCCTTGGCCACTGCACCGTCGACACGGTTATCGGCCTTGACCAAGGCATAATCACGGGTGCGTTTCAAAAGACGGTTGGCTACCCTTGGCGTTCCTCTGGAGCGCGACGCAATCAGGTCCAATCCTTCAGGGTCGGCGTCCACTTCCAGGATGCGCGCGGACCGATCGACTATCACCTTCATGTCATCGGTGTCGTAGTAGTCCAGACGGCATACAGAACCGAAGCGGTCCCTGAGCGGTGCGCTGACCATGGAGAACCGGGTGGTGGCGCCCACCAAGGTAAATGGGCTGATCCTGAGGTTGACGTTGCGCGCAGCCAGGCCCTTGCCGACCATCCAGGAGAGGAAAAAGTCTTCCATCGCGGAATACAGGACCTCTTCGACAACACGGTTCAGACGGTGTACTTCGTCGATGAATAAAACATCGCCGGGCTGGAGGCTGGTTAAGATGGCGGCCATGTCGCCGGCCCGTTCCACCGCAGGGCCTGAAGTAACTCTGATGGCGACGCCCATCTCGGAGGCGATGATATTGGCTAGAGTGGTCTTGCCGAGGCCCGGGGGGCCGTAGATGATGACGTGGTCGAGAGCCTCTTCCCGAATCTTGGCGGCCTGGATCGAGATCGAGAGGTTCTCTTTGGTGTTGGCCTGGCCGACGAAGTCCTCCAGACGCTTGGGACGCAGTGATACGTCCTGGTCTTCTTGCTGGTCTTCTTGTTGGAGGTCGCCTGATACCAGCCGTTCGGCCATCCTATCTCCCCTCACTCTTGATGATCAGCCGCCCTAATGGCCTGCCCGATGGGCTGAAAAAGCTCCGTTCCCAATGGGCTAACAGAGCCCCATCCATTTTAGCCGGGCGTGATACCAAAGGGTCAAGAATCAGATGTCATCTATTTAATAGACTTACTCAACATATTTGCGAAACACCAGGCAGGCGTTCTGGCCACCAAAACCAAAGGCGTTGGAAAGGGCAACTTGGACGTCGGCCGCGCGGGCTTTGTTCGGCACGTAATCTAGGTCGCATTTTGGATCTGGTTCATGTTGGTTCACCGTGGGGTGGATCATCCCTTCAGTGATCGTCTTAACGCAGACTGCGGCGTCCAATGACCCTGCCGCGCCCAAAGAATGCCCGATCATGGACTTAGTTGAGCTGATGGGAATCTTGTAGGCCAGGTCTCCAAACAGCCTTTTGATGGCGACGGTTTCCAGGGCGTCATTCAAAGGAGTGGACGTCCCATGGGCGTTGATGTAGCCAACTTGATCCAGGCTGACTTCCGCGTCGGCCAAGGCTATCTGCATCGCTGCCGCTGCGCTGGTCCCGTTCTCTTCTGGCTGCACTGGATGCCCGGCATCGCTGGTTGACCCGAAGCCTGACAATTCGGCCAAGATATTAGCCCCGCGTCCCAAGGCGTGCTCCAAACTCTCCAGCACCATTATCACCGAGCCTTCTGATGGGATGAACCCATCGCGGCCCGAGTCAAAAGGGCGGCTCGCCTTCTGCGGTTCTTCGTTCCTGGTGCTGAGAGCGCGCATCACCGCAAAACCAGACAACCCCAATAGGCTGATCCCGGCCTCTGTCCCGCCGGCGATCATTACGTCAGCCACGCCCCTCCGAATAACTGATGCTGCCTCGCCCAACGCCTGGTTCGACGCGGCGCAGGCCGTGGTGGCGGTGGAATTGTAGCCGTGGGCGCCGATGTAACGGCTGACAGCGGCTGCAGCCATGTTTGGCAGGATCATGGGAAAGAAGAAGGGAGACATACGCATACCGCCCCGTTCGGCCAGTATCCGGCAGTTCTCCTCCAAGGTCGGGAACCCGCCATTGCCATTGCCCAGCAATACTCCCACGCGGTACGGGTCATCCTTGGAGATATCGTATGAGGCCGCTTCCACTGCTTGGAGGGCCGCCGCAACGGCCAATTGGGTGAAGCGGGCCATTCGGCGGGCTTCCTTGGCATCGAGATAATTAGCTGGGTCGAAACCGGACACTTCCCCGGATATCCGGCAGGGATAACCCTCGGGGTCACAGAGGGTCATCGGGCCGATACCCGACACACCTGCGACCAAGTTCTTCCAATACTCGTCGGGGTTCTCGCCCAGCGGGGTCATCGCCCCCATCCCGGTGATTACTACCCTAACCCGCTCATCAGACACTGGAGACGCTCCTGATTTTTCTTTCCATTCTTCCGGTCTGGGTCGGAATTGTTAGCCTGATGCAGGCAATTCCGGATAGATCTCTGGCTCGATACCCAGTGCCGATTCCCGTACTTCCGCAGTGAGAAACAGCGAGCCTGTCGCCAGGACCAAATCTTTCTTGCCCGCGCTATCTAATGCCATCCTAAGCGCTTCCGCGGGCGTTGCGGCCACTGAGGCCGTCTTACCCGAGTCCACGAACAGTGCTGAAACTTCTGATGGTGTCAGAGAGCGTGGGTGCCGGGAGGCCGTGGCGAAGATGGCATCTGCCTTTTCGCCCAGGGCCTGAGCCATGCCCTCTACGTTTTTGTCCCTGGAGAATCCAGCCACCAGGATAAGCCTGTCGTATTCCAGATACTTGGGTAACGACTTCAGCAAGCTCTCCACAGAGTATACGTTGTGTGCACCGTCGGCCACCAAGAATGGAGCGCGCGATAATACCTCCATCCGGCACGGCCAACTGACCCGTTCAAAGCCTATCTCCATCGCCTTGGCAGTGACTTTTATGCCCTGGCTGCCCAACGCTTCCAATGCTGCCACAGCCGATGCCGCGTTCTCGAGCTGGTGAGACCCCAAGAGCGGCATGTGCAGACGATATTCACCGTTCAGCCCGCGTACTGTGAACCGCTGGCCGTCGGTCCCGGAACCGCCTTCCTCCCAGGTGATATCCCGGCCCACCAATATGGGAGCCGCTTCCTTCTCTTGGCAGGCGGCCAGTATCGGCGACAGGGCCTCGGGAGACTGGGGAGCGATCACCACGGTTGCGCCCGACTTGATGATTCCGGCCTTGTCGGCAGCGATCTCGCCGATGGAGTCCCCCAACACGGCCATGTGGTCGAGACTGATGGAGGTTATAACGCAAACCCCGGCGTCCAGCACGTTCGTGGCGTCCAATCTTCCGCCCAACCCGACCTCGATGACCTGGACATCGGCCCGGTCTTCAGTGAACGACTGAAATGCCATACCAGTCAGGAATTCGAACAGGGTCAGAGGCCCGATATTCGGGTCATTATTAAGTTCTTCGTGCAGCGGCCACAGCCCCTCCACCAGAGCCGCAAACCCGTCTTCGGAGATGGGTTCCGAGTTGCGTCTGATTCGCTCCCGGAATGTATGGATATGAGGGGATGAGTAGAACCCGGTCTTGAATCCGGCGGCGTGAAGGGCGGAATCACACAATGCCGCAGTGCTGCCCTTGCCCTTGGTACCCGCGATATGGACCGCTGGTATCTGATGCTGCGGGTCGCCCAGCCTCGCCAGCAAAGCCTCCATCCGGGTCAGATCATAGATGGCTTTCTGCCGGGGGCCAGTGACCTTGTTTCGTTCGTGGTCAACCAGGGTAAGAAGGCGGGCGATAGACTGGCGGTAGTCCACTTGGCTCCTAAAGGTGAATCGAGGCTAGCACCAAAGCTGGCACGGAAGCTGGCATGGAAGCTGACGCGGGAGCTCCCACGGAGACTGGCCTGAAGGCTAGTGGTCGCGGATGTGGCGGGGCATGGAACCCAAGAGCATCTGGATACTGTCGGCCACTCCGACCGAGTTCACGAAATCAATGTTACCTTCCATCGAGCGAGGGGTAAACCCAAATATCCGCTCCACTTCGCCCAGCTCGGCCACACTTCTGAGGCCTAACATCTTGATCTGATCGGTGGTGATCGGTGGCCTGGCCATCAACCCTTGGCTGACCTTGGCGATGGCGTACATGAGCCAGGTGGGCAGATGGACCCGAAGCCGGCGTTTTCCCATGGCTTTGGCGACCTCGGAAACGAGTTCGTTGTAATTCACACGTTGCGGCCCTCCCAGGTCTAGGGTCTGGCCCTTCAGGTCTTCCCGGCCCAGGGTCGCCGCGATGCAGCGGGCCAGGTCATCGACCGCCAGCGGTTGCATACGGTTATTGCCTGATCCGATAACCGGAACCACGGGGAACAGGCGGACCAACCCGGCCAGGGCGTTTAAAAATTCGTCGCCTTCGCCAAATAGCATGGAAGGCCGGAATATGGTGTAGGGAATGCCACCATTGATAACTTCCTGTTCGCCCAGCCATTTGGTGTATAGATAGGGATATGTCCGGTCATTAGCTGAGCCAATGACGCTCACATGCAGAAAATGTCTCGCGCCGACTTCTTTAGCTGCCGTTAGGACGTTGGCCGTGCCCTCCCGGTGCATATCCTCGAACGAGTCCCGGCGCTTGGGGCGTATCACGCCCACCAGATGCACAACCGCTTCAACGTCATAAAAGGCGCTGCTCAGGGAGACTGGGTCTCGCACGCTGCCGTATTGGACCTCGACCTCACGGTGGGAAAACATCCTTTCTTTCCCCGGAGTGTGGACCAGACAGCGCACCTGATCGCCGCGTTCCAAAAGCTCTCGGACCACCTGCCGGCCAAGAAACCCGGTGGCGCCCGTTACCAAAACTAGCAATTTACTCTCTCCGCCTTGCCACTGGGCGATGGGCGACTGGACTTAGCTACCAGCAATAACGGTGGCAAATCCCCCAGGCCCGTGTCAAGGGAATCTTGGGTGACCTATGGCTTCACTCGGTCTTATGCCGAGTTCGGTTGGAGTAGAATGTCTGCGTCACACAGCAAACCTCGTATTTAGGGAGAGATCTGATGGCGGATTTGGACCTGCATTTCGGCGCTGGCCTGGTTTTGGAGATCGGAGAGACCGCCCGGCAAGCCCGGTGGATGGAAGAATTGGGCTACGAATATATCTCGGCCGGGGAGCATTTCATGCGCGGCGACCCGCCGGGTCCCACCCATGCTGCGTTGCCGGTACTGGCCGTGGCCGCCGGCGCGACCGACAGCCTGCGCGTCTTGTCTTCGATCATCTTGACCCCTTTCTATCACCCGCTGGTGCTGGCCCGCATGACCGCCACTCTGGACGCGGCCATCGGTGGACGGCTGACCCTTGGCGTGGGCATCGGAGGAGAGTTTCCGGTGGAATTTGAAGCAGCCGGACTCCAGGTGAACCAACGTGGGCGTCGTACCGACGAATGTCTGGAGGTGATGCGCAAGCTCTGGACCGGCGAACGGGTCACCTTTTCCGGAAGGCATTTCCAGTTGACTGATGCCATGATCAACCCAACGCCCGTGCAGAAGCCGAACCCGCCAGTGTGGGTCTCCGGAAGGCGGGATGCCGCCATGGCCCGGGCCGCCAAATACGGCGAAGGCTGGATGCCTTATTTTTACGACGCTCCCAGATACGCTGACAGTGTTGCGAAGATCAAAGGATTCGCCGCCGACGCCGGCCGGGACATGTCACAGTTCCAGTGGGCCTATTTTCCCTACATCGCCATCTATCCCACCGAACAGCAGGCGGCCGAAGTGGCGGCCGAGCAGCTTGGTGGACAATACCTTTACGGCGGGGAGTTCCTCGACATCGTCCGGAAGTACTGTCTGTTGGGGACGGTTGAGAACTGCATCCAACAACTCCAGGAGTACATCGACGCCGGCGCGCGGCATATCGTCTTCACCATCAGTTGCCCAAAGGAAGACCGCGCCCGACACCTTGAGGTCATCGCCAAGGAATTGATACCCCACTTCCAGGGGAAATAGTGGCCGGAATGTAGGAATTTCGGCATGATTCCGCGTTTGCCGTGCTCTGGTTGGCCGTGCGGCACCGGATATTATGACAATTGGTTCTTTGTGGCGTAAAATACATGGGTATTTATGTCATGTAGGCAGACCAAGTTCAGAAGTCCATTAAAACTTGTCTGAAACGCCTTCAAAACCGGGCGTCTCAGGTTGTGAAATCCGTTCTTCTGACTCTGGGTTGTCTTGTATAATAGCCCGCAAAGCAATGACTAGCGCCGGTGTGATTACATCTGACCTGCCAAGGACCGCCGGACCATTGGCGCACAGCCAATCGCTTCTCAAATAGAGATCAATACTTGGCGAATTATGCCAACTGACAGTAGCCAATAGGAGCACAAATGTCGCGAATAAAACGAGTGGTGCTGTTTCAACCAGCATCGGCCGGTGGAAACTTTGAATATGTAGCCATACCCAGGCAGGGAATGCTGTTCCTCTCGGGCGCTCTAGCCCAGTGGGAAGGCCCCAACATATATGAGCGGGAGATTTGGTTTGAAGACCGCTCCGGCCTCATGGACCCGGACAAAGACTTAGAAGGTGTCGATATCTTCATGGTCACGGCGCTCATCAATGAAGCGCCCCGTGGTTACCAGATAGCCAAGCAGGCCAAGGAATTCCACCCGAATATCGTCACCATCGGCGGCGGCCCTCAAATGAGCCCTCTCGCCGAAGAAGCGTTCGCCTACGGTAACTTCGATGTCATCGTCCAACGTGAGGGCGAAGATATCATCGGCCAACTGTCCGACGTGCTTTTGGAGCACCGCGGCGCTGACCGGGACCAGTACCTGGCGAAAATACCCGGCATCAGTTACCGCAAAGACGGCGGTGTCGTCCAGACCATGCGTCAGGGTTTGGTTTCACCCGACTTTGTGGAACTCCCTGATTTCCGTTCCATAAAAGACCTTAACTCCGACAACCCAATGGTCGGAGCAGTGATCGAAACCATCAGAGGGTGCACTGAGAACTGCACCTATTGCCAGGTGATCCAACAGTTCCTCGGCTACCGCATGATTTCCAGAGAGACCGAGTTCAAGCGGCTGGCCCAATTGCGCGATCTGGCTGCCGACGGCCTGGTCCACACCGCCAAGAATGGCTCGTTCCAGATATTCATCTCCGATGACTTGCACGCGCCTCCCAAACGGGCGGTCAAGTTCCGTGATGAGCGGCTGGCCCGCCTAGAGGGTTGGAAAGGCCACACCGACGGCATGAACATGATTTGTCAGGTCCGGGCCGAAGTCGGCCAGGACCCCGAACTGGTCTCCGCCATGCAGGAAGCTAACATCAAGATGATGTATGTCGGCGTGGAATCAGACAATGCTGAGAACCTCATAGCGATAAATAAACGGCAAGAACCCGGCCAGATGCACAAGGACCTTAATTATCTGAACGAGGTGGGTATGACCGTTGTGGCCATGACCATCATCGGGCTGCCTTTCGACACCGAAAAGAGCATCATGGACTTGGCGGACTGGGTGACCACGGTCAGCAAGTACCAGACCGTTAACTTCCTCACCCCGTTGCCTGCCACATCCAACTGGGACTCCCTTGTCCCGCTGGACGAGAACGGCGACATTCTCGCCGAGGGTCAGATGCGGCCCTACCACCTGTACACGGGACGCCAGTTCGTCCATCAGGACAAACGCTGGACCATGCAGGAAAGTCGGGACCTGTTCGACAGGTATTCGGCCAAACTCAACCCGGTGGACGATGTTTACCGGCGGGTGTTCCGCATCCTCCGAACTTATAAGCTGCGAATGGCGGCCACCAGCCGTGATCTCAGCGAAAAATTGGCATCAAGTTTGAACGAATCGCTACGGAACTGGTCTGAAACCGCGTCACTGACGGGCCTGGAATTCGGCGAGAACATCACCGTGCGCGTGAACGAACTCGTCGAGCAGATACGCTCCGTCTCGCAGCCTTTGGCCAATGCTAGGAAAGAAGCTGCGGACGCCATATGCGGCCGGGTGGACGAGTTGTCAGACTCATTGACTCAGCTAACCGGCCCGTCCAGCAACCAAGAACTGGCGATGAACATCTCCGGGCGCATCACCGAACTCACCGAACTCATCGATGAAACGGTGACCGTTTCCTCCCGGGGTGGCGCCAGGAGGTAGCGGTCTCTTAGACGCTTACCTATCCAAGTCTTTTTCGATGGGCCCACCTGTGGGCCCATCGTATTTAGTGAATACTTAGTTAATACATATGGAGTCCCTAAGAAGGGACATCGCGTGGGTGTACGGGTTGGGTAATATATGAGTGGAAATCACCGGGTCTTTGTCACTGGAATGGGAATCATCAGCCCCCTAGGATTGGACGTAGCAACAACCTGGGACGGCATCATCAACGGTCGATCCGGAGTGGACTTCATCACGGCCTTCGATTCAGAAGGCTTCGATACCCACTTCGCTGCCGAGGTCAAAGGCTTCGACCCCGAAGAATACCTGGACCGCAAAGAAGCTAGACGGATGGACCGCTTCGCCCAATTCGCCGCCGTGGCAGCCCAACAGGCTTGCCGCCAGGCCGGCCTAGAACGAGGAGCAGTCGACCCCTACCGTGTCGGTGTGATCATCGGCAGTGGCATCGGGGGAATCGGAACGCTCACGCAGCAACACGAGATACTGCTCGACCGCGGCCCCAAACGCGTCAGCCCATTCTTGATCCCAATGATGCTGGGCGACATGGCCTCTGCTCAAGTCTCAATGGTCACCGGGTCGATGGGCGGAAATTACTGCGCGGTCTCATCTTGTTCCAGCGGCGCCGATGCCTTGGGCCAGGCCTGGGCCATGATCCAACGAGGCCAAGAAGACATCGTATTGGCCGGCGGTAGCGAAGCGCCGGTGGTTCCCGTGGCCGTGGCCGGGTTCAACGCCCTCCGGGCCCTATCCCGGTTCAACGAAGACCCCAGCAAGGCCAGCCGGCCCTTTGACATCAATCGCGACGGCTTCGTGATGGGTGAGGGCGCAGCCGTCCTGGTGCTGGAGAGTGAAGAGTCAGCCAAGCGGCGGGGCGCTACACCGTTGGCCGAGATCAAGGGCTACGCCGCTACTTCCGATGCTCACCATCTCACCGAACCGATGGCATCAGGCGAAAGTGCGGCACGGGCGATGAGCAACGCCCTTGAAGCGGCAGGTGTCAGCGCTTCTGAAATTGATTACGTGAACGCCCATGGCACGTCGACACCGCTGAACGACCGTCACGAGACCATGGCCATCAAAGTAGCTCTGGGCGAAGATGCTTTCCGAGTGCCGATAAGCTCCACGAAATCTATGACCGGCCATCTGCTTGGTTCGGGTGGAGCGCTGGAAGCCTGTTTCTGCATCCTGGCCATGGAGAACAGCATCATCCCGCCGACCATCAACCTATCGGAGGCCGACCCGGATTGCGACTTGGACTACACTCCGAACAAAGCCCGGCCCCAAGAGCTCAACATCACACTCAGTAATTCCTTCGGATTTGGCGGCCACAACTCGGTCCTGGTCATGGCTAAACCCGGCTTGGGCAGCTAGGGCTTGGACATCAGCGGCGATGCTCATCCTTGGGCTATGCCTGCCACCGTCGACATTTCCGCCCTTTCCGGGCACGTGCCCGACGCCATCGCTCAGATACTCGTTAAACGCGATATCGACACGCCTCAGAAATTAAACGCTCTATTGAACCCGCCGCACCGGCTGCCCTACGACCCTCTGCGTATCTCCGGTATGGACACCGCCATCAAGCGCCTATACGCCGCGGGGAACAACGGAGAGCGGGTTGGGGTCTTCGGCGACTTCGACGTCGACGGCATCACCGGGACCGCCATCATCTGCGAAGGGCTATCTTCGTTGGGTATCTCCGTTACGCCGTACCTACCGCACCGCGTTGATGAAGGCCACGGTCTGTCCAACGCCGCCGTCGATACGTTGGCCGAACAGGGCGTGACCCTGATCGTGACCGTGGATACTGGGATCACATCCTTCGATGAGGTGGGCTACGCCAATTCCAGGGGCGTCGAGGTCATCATCACCGACCACCATCTACCCCATGATGGCACGCCGAACGCCGTGACGGCGCTGAACCCAAAGATACCGGGTGGCGATTATCCCTTCTTCGAACTCTGCGGCGCCGGAATAGGCTTTAAATTGATCCAGGGACTGTTCGATTTCTACGGCCAGCCGTGGGACCCCGGTCTGCTGGAACTGGCGGCCTTGGGAACCATCGCCGACCTCGTTCCACTACTGGATGAGAACCGCTACCTGGTGCAAGAAGGTCTCAGGGAGCTGGCAAATACCCGCCGCCCCGGACTTAGAGCCCTCTACAGCTCTGCCCGAGTCGACCCGGACGAGATAACTGCCGAGACAGTGTCTTTTTCGATCGCGCCCAGATTGAACTCAGCCGGCCGTATGGGCGACCCCATGGACAGCTACAGACTCCTCACTACGACCGACCCAGAAGAGGCCGGCGCCCTGACCCACAAACTGGAGTCGCTGAACATGGAGCGGCGGGCGGTCTCCGAAGAAAGCTACGTGATAGCCGACCAGTTGGTGGCTGAATTAGGCGAACTACCTTCTTTGTTGGTCATCTCCGACAAACGCTTCCAACGGGGCGTGGCGGGACTGATCGCGGGAAGACTGGTAGACCGCTACCGGCGTCCGGCTGTGGTCATTGCCATGGAAGGCGAATTTAGCGTCGCCAGCGGCCGCAGCATCCCTGAATTCAACATAGTCGCCGCCATGGAGTCCTGCGAAGACCTTCTGGTGCGATTTGGCGGTCATTCTCAAGCTGCGGGCCTCACTATTGCCACGGAGTCCATTCCCCAGCTTAAATCGCGTCTGGAGGCCTACAGCGGGAAGGCATTGGAGTCACAAGAGCTGGTTAGGAACGTTGATATCGACGCGGTCATTACACTGGATGAATTGGACGAGACAATGATCCGGTGGATCAGAGACCTGGAACCATACGGACCGGGCAACACCCGCCCGGCCTTCGCCAGCATGGGCGTCAAGGTCTTGGAGACCTTTCATATGGGTAGGGAACAGCAGCACCTGAGGCTAAGGGTCGAGATGAACGGCGCTCAGTTCACGGCGTTGGCGTTCAATCAAGCTGCCAAATGGCAGGCAAAAACGGAATACGTTGACCTGGCTTTCACCGTCATGAACGACTCATTCCGTGGCAGAGGGGCCATCGCTCTGAGGCTGCTGGATTTCAAGCCGTCTCAAGGCTAACGGACTACCACTAGCACTCGCCTTAGAGTTTTTTCACCCCTCTCCTATACGGAAGAAGAGGGGTGACTTTTTTCTTCGACATTGTGATCCCACCCTCAACGAGATTCCTCGGCTGACGCCTCGGAATGACAGGACGGCTAGCGAGACCTGAGTCTCGCCGGGTTGCTACGCCCGGTTGGTCGTCGGTTTCACCAATTGGGCCTTCCAGACCAGCAGCGGCACCGTGAATATCACCACTATTATCGCCACCACTTGAGCCTCGTTCAGCGCCCCGAAGTATTCGTTGAACTCTTCTCTCAGGAAACTGAGGAAGAATCGGCCTATGGAATAGGTCGCCAGATACAGGGTGAAGAACATTCCGTGAGGCCGCAACCGGTCGCGCAACGGCCAGATGGCGGCCAGCAACACCAGGTCGAAGATAAGCTCATACCCTACGGCGGGATGAGTAGGCGGCCTGAATATACCCGGGCTGTTGGGGTGGGTGTAGATGATCCCCCAGGGTAGCTCGGTCAAATTGGAGAAGTGTTCTCCATTGATGACGTCTCCAAGCCGACCGATGGCCTGGGCAAGGAGCAATGCCGGAGCGGTAATGTCGGCCAGACGCCCGATACCCGGCAGGTTAGCCTTGTGGGCTTCGCCCATGAACGGAAACACCGTCCGCCACATCGACAGGAACCATTCTGAATTGCGGATCATGATATACACCGCACCACCGATGAACCCACCGATGATTGCACCGTAGATCGCGATGCCGCCAGACCAGACTGAAAACACCCTGAAGAAATCGTCTTGGTAGATCTCGTCCCAGAAGTCGATAACGTGAAGGATCCTAGCTCCTATCACCCCGCCGATGATGCACCAAACCGCCACGGAGTAGATGGAGTCAACGATCATGCCTTCTTTTGCGCCCCAACGCGCCACCAGCCAGACCGCAACCGCGACCGCTACGAAGGTCAAAAGACCGTGCCAGGAAAGTGTGATGCTCCCGAAGTCGATCAGGTTGGGATTGATCCCGATTGATATGCTGGCCAGTATGCCCATTGATAAAACCTTCGCTGTTTTGGAGTCGTGCCGACCGCTAGGTGCTCGCCGGAAGTGATCCCAGACCGCATTGTTCGGGCGGGACCGTATTAACAAGGTAAACCCCGGCGCCGTGCGGTTGCAATAGCTCTACTATCCGCTGGTGCTCTTCTTCGCTGGACGGCAGCGCAAAGAAAGCCGGCCCGGCGCCGCAGAGGTGCATCACCGGCCCACCCTGGTCGACCACCTGACGGCACATCTCCTGCAACGCCGGGTACGACTGGGCGGCTACTTCAGAGAACGCATTGAATACCAGCCCGCTCACAGACTCTCTTACGAACCGGCCCGAAGTTAGGATCTGTATCATCTGACGAGTCACGCCGCCATCGCTGAACTGGCCCAAAGTCAGCTTGGAATACATGGCTGCCGTCTTGTTGGCGATGACCAGGTCGGGGAACACCAGGGTGACCGCCAATGGCGGCAGGGGGGATAGGCTGGTGATCTGCTCGCCTCTACCCTGGGCCAACGCTGTTCCACCCCACAGGAAGAAAGACACGTCAGATCCGAGCTCCGCGGCGATCACAGACAGGTCTTCGAGGGACAACCCCAGGCCCCAGAGTTCATTCAAGCCCAATAATGCCGTCGCGGCGTCGCTACTACCTCCGCCAAGTCCCATACCCACGGGGATGTGTTTTTCGATATGTATCTTGGCTTTGGGCTCGATGCCACCGGCGTTAGCCAGCTCTACAGCGGCGCGCCAGACCAGGTTCTGCTCCCCCGCCAATTCCGGGTATTCGCACTCAACCTTGAGTTCGGTGCCGGCTTCTATCCGCAGCACGTCGGCCAAATCGACCGTCTGCATGATCGTCGTGACTTCATGAAAACCGTCACCACGGCGGCCCAGCACTTCAAAGGTCAGGTTCAACTTGGCGTAGGCGGGTATCTCCACCGTCTAGGCCTCTTGTTCCGCAGCCTGGATAGTCTCCGACCACACCTGGTAGATATCAGCCCACTCAGCGATGTTCAGGGTCTGAGGCCGCCTCGTAGCATCCACGCCAGCCTGCTCTAATATCTTGCCGCCGGCGACTGGCTCGATCCGGAGTCCCTGGCTTAATGAATTTCGTATCTGCTTCCGCGGGGCTGCGAACCCTGCCCGGACCACGGTGAAAAAGCCTTCCTCGCTGGCCACGTTGGCGGCGGGGGTTGCTAGGACGTCCAGACGCACCACGGAAGACGTCACTTTGGGCGGGGGCCTAAAGGACTTGGGCGGCACGGTGCAGACCATCTTGGCCTTGGCGTAGAACTGGGTTGCCACGGACAGTATTCCCATGCTGCCTGGCTGCGCCACCATATTTTTGGCGACCTCTTGCTGGACCATCACCACCAGGACAGCCGGTTTCGGTTGAGATTCCAACAACCGCCGGATGATGGGGTTGGCAGCGTAGTAAGGGAGGTTGGCGACGACCTTATACGAGGTCTCCGGGGCGATCAGCTCAGCCAGGTCAACCACGCGGGCGTCGGCTTCCACGCAGGTAAGGTTTGGGGGAAATTCCAGTCTTTCCGGCAGCGCAACGGCCAGGTTGGAGTCAAGCTCGACGGCCACCACACGCTTGACCCTTTCAACCAGTCTCTTGGTCAGGGCACCCCGGCCCGGACCAATCTCAACCACCAGGTCGTCCGGAGAAAGTTCGGCGGCATCGAGTATCCGGCCGGCGATGCGGCTATCGGCCAGGAAATGTTGACCCAGAGACTTTCTGGGGCCAGTTCGATTGCCTGCCGGCTTACTTTGATATGTCATTAACCCAATTCAGGCAACGTCGTATTGGGGTAGGAGAGTTCGAGGCAAACAAAAGACCGCACACCTCCCGTTGTCACAGACCATCGGACATGTCATGAATGATGACTCAGGCCAGGCACTCCCACGGCGCACGCAGGGTCCTGTTTACCGTTGCTTCCTTCCGGATCTGGCGGGGTTCACAAGTCTACGTCGCGCGGGACCCAACCCTCTATATCACCACCCATAATATGGGACCTCTGGACTAGCCGAGGGGAGGAATTCAACTCCGCTATAGCGGATTGCGGATAGAGGGCACCGCTGGCTCCCCGTCTAGTACGGCCTCGTTAACATGGTAGGATTGAGAGAGTGGGCGAGTCAAGAGGGTATGATCCATGTTGGCCCTCTTACACAGAGACTGGCCGCCACTAGAATCAGACCCGCGTAGGCCCCAGCCGCTCTAGTTTATTTATGCAGATACGCAAAGCAGTCATACCCGCCGCTGGCCTGGGTACCCGGTTTCTTCCGGTGACCATGTCTGTCCCAAAAGAGCTTCTGCCCATCGTGGACCGCCCGCTTTTGCAATACGTCATCGCGGAGGCGGCTGAAGCCGGGGTCGAAGAAGTCATCATAGTAACCTCCCCTGGTAAAGAATCCATCAGTGACTATTTCCAGCCTCACGCCGACCTGGAAGAACGCCTCGGCGCCAGCGGCGAGAGCGAACTTTTGGCCAAGGTATCGGAAGCCGGCAGCCTGGCCAAGGTCAGCTTTGTCCTCCAGCATGAAGCCCTTGGTCTCGGCCATGCCGTTCTGATGGCCAAGTACGCAGTGGGTGATGAGCCATTTGTCGTGATCCTGCCGGACGATATCATCGCCCACGCTCCAGGCGCGATCAGCCAGATGGTGCAGGTCTCGAACCAGATGAACGCCGGGGTTATCGCGGTTGAAACCGTGCCCTGGGAGATCGTCCATAACTACGGAGTGGTCGATGCTGCCCAGGTGTCCGACCGGGTCCACAAGATTCAGGGTATGGTGGAAAAGCCGCCCCGAGAGCAAGCGCCGTCCAATCTGACCATCGTTGGGCGCTACATCCTGCCTCCGGAGATCTTCCAGTACTTGGAGAACACCCAGCCTGGCGCAAAGGGAGAGATTCAGCTCACCGACGCCCTGCTGGCCCTGCTCCAGGACCATGAGTTATACGCCTACGAGTTCCACGGCGTTAGGTATGACGGCGGTACTCCCATGGGCCTACTGCGGGCTTCTTTGGCCTTTGCATTGGACCGTGAAGACACAGCACAACATGCGATCGCGCTTCTGCGTGAGTTTCAAGATAGAACAGGCCCATCAGCGTAAAACAGGAGGAGACCTTTTGGCCACCGGTAAACAGGCGCTTCTGGAGTTGATCCAGAGCATCAAGAGCGAGTTTTTGGCGGTCCTGATCGGTATGGACTACTGCCTGGACTGGAAGCAAGACGATTCGGAATGGTCGGCGCGGGAGTTGGTGTACCACCTCTTGGATACGCCCCCTGGCGGCGCTCAGAACCTGGTTAAAGGGGTTATCTCTGGAGAGGTCAAGGAGTATGAGATCTGGAGCGACCTGACCAATGTCACTCCGGAGCGCTCCGCTTACGACATCGAGCGGGTCAACAGTGACGTCGAAGGTTTCTTCGATAGCCTGAACGAATCGGTCTCGGGCTTATCTGACGCCGACCTAGACGACAAGAAAGTCATGATGCACCAGAGGACTCGTGAGGTGGACGAAGAAAGGTCGCTGAACACGATTCTGGAGCGAACTCTGAGCGGGCACATCCGCGACCATCTGGTCCAATTACAGGCCTTGAGAGACGCTCTGGCTATCTAGTCCGTGCTATCTAGCCCGAGTTAGCCGTGTCCGGGGGTTAAGACCCGCCGACTTCCAGGATGGTCAAGAAGGCTTCCTGCGGGATTTCGACAGACCCAACCATCTTGCGGCGCTTCTTGCCCTCTTTCTGTTTCTCCAGCAGCTTGCGCTTCCGGGTGATATCACCGCCATAGCACTTGGCCAGCACGTCTTTACGCAGGGCTTTTACGGTCTCTCTGGCGATGATGCGGCTGCCTATGGACGCCTGGATCGGGACTTCAAACATCTGGCGAGGGATGGTGCCGCGCAGCTTCTCCACGATCTTGCGGCCCTGGAACACCGCTGAATCCCGGTGCATGATCATCGAAAGGGCCTCGACCGAGAAGTGGTTCACCAATATCTCTACTTTGACCAGCGGCGCGGCCTTGTAGCCAGAGACGGTGTAGTCCAAAGATGCGTAACCCTGGGTCTTGGACTTCAATTGGTTGTAGAAATCCGCCAAAAGCTCTACCAGGGGAAGGGAGTACTCCATCACCACCCGCGACTCGTCTCCAGGCTCCTCTTTGCCGTCCCGCCGGGTGCCGCCACCCTGCATGTACTCCATGCGCTTGAATTCGGAGCGCCGAGAGTGCATCAGCTCCATCAACGCACCGACATGGCGGTTGGGCGCGACTATCGTCAGGTCGAGCATCGGCTCGAGTATCTCGGATATCTCGTTGGGCTCTGGCATTTTGGCCGGACTGTCCACAGTGATCGTCTCGCCGTCGGTCAACACCACCTGATAGGCAACGCTGGGCGCGGTAACGATCAGGTCTAGGTCATATTCCCGTTCCAGCCGTTCTTGGACGATCTCTAAGTGCATCAGTCCCAGGAACCCGCAGCGGAACCCAAAGCCGAGAGCGGTGCTGCTTTCTGGCTCCATCTTCAATGAAGCATCGTTGAGCTGAAGTTTTTCCAGAGCGTTCCGAAGGTTGTTGTATTCTTCGCCATCAGACGGGTAAAGGCCGGCGAAGACCATGGACTTCAGCGGAAAGTATCCGGGTAGCGGTTCTTCCGCCGGGAACCGGTCCACCGTCAGAGTGTCGCCGACTGTACAGTCTCGTACTTCTTTGAAGCCGGTGGCCACATAGCCGACCTGGCCAGTCCCCAAGGACTCGGTGGGCGTGGGTCCAGGGGCGAACACCCCCACCTCAACGATCTCTGCCAACTTACCGGAAGACATGACCTTGATCTTGTCATTCTTGGTGATGGTGCCGTCTTTTACTCGGACGTGGGCGATTATGCCCTTGAAGGAGTTGTATTCAGAGTCGAAAACCAGACTGCGGGGGGAACCATCTACGTCACCCTTGGGAGCGGGGATGCGATCAACAACGGCATCTAATATCTCTTTGGCCCCGGTGCCTTCTTTAGCGGAGACGTAAAGTATCTCGTCTGCCCTGAATCCGAAGGCCTGCTGAATCTCAGCGGAAACCCGGTCCGGCTCGGCCTGAGGGAGGTCAACTTTGTTCAAGACCGGGATAAGCTCGAGGTCATACTCCATAGCCAGTAGGGTATTGGCGATTGTCTGGGCTTCGATGCCCTGGCTGGCGTCAACCACCAGCAGCGCACCTTCACAGGCCGCCAGAGCACGGGAGACTTCGTAACTGAAGTCCACATGGCCAGGGGTGTCGATCAGGTTGAACTGGTAGGTCTGTCCATCGGGGGTTGTGTGTGACATGGTCACAGCCTTCCCCTTGATGGTGATGCCCCTCTCCCTCTCCAGTTCCATGCTGTCTAGGAATTGTGCCTGCATCTCACCTTCACGTACCGTGCCGGTAATCTCCAGAAAACGGTCAGCCAGAGTGGACTTCCCATGATCGATGTGGGCGATGATGCAAAAGTTTCTTATTAGGCTCGGTTCCATACTGTTCCAATGGTATCACGCTGCATTTTCACCTACAACGAAGATTACGCTCGGTTGCGGTGAACAACGTTTGTCAGCGGATGAAAAATAAAGGGGCTGTCATAAGACAGCCCCTCTTCAAATCTGTCTGTAGTACCGGTTGAGAAGCTAGGGGGTGCCGTAACCGGTAGAAAGGAAGCATGCCGAGTGGTGCTGCGGCTCCACTTCGCGTAGCTCCGGTATAACCTGGGAGCAGGTGTCATTGGCGACGGGGCAGCGGGGGTGGAAAACACAACCACTAGGCGGGTTCAACGGGCTGGGTACCTCACCGGTGAGTAGCACCCGGTCGCGTTGGGCGTCCAACACGGGGTCGGGGATGGGCACCGCTGACAGCAGCGCCTTGGTGTACGGGTGGGCCGGGTTACGGTAGATCTCGTTCCGCTCGGCAAGCTCAACCATGTGACCAAGGTACATGACGCCAACGCGGTCGCTGATGTGACGGACCACGGAGAGGTCATGGGCGATAAACAGATACGTCAGGTTGAATTGCTCTTGCAGGTCTTCCAACAGGTTGATGATCTGTGCCTGAATCGACACGTCAAGGGCGGAAACTGGCTCATCGGCCACGATGAATTTGGGGCTTACGGACAATGCCCGGGCCACGCCGATGCGTTGGCGCTGTCCGCCGCTGAACTCATGGGGGAAGCGGTCTGCCATATAGGGGTTCAGCCCTACGTTTGTGAGCAGCTCAGCTACCTTTTCACGGTATTCAGTCTTGTTGTTGACCAGACTGTGGACGATCAATGGCTCACCGATTATATTTCCGGCCGTCATGCGGGGGTTCAGGGAGCTGTACGGGTCCTGGAAGATCACCTGCATCTCGCGGCGCATGGCTCTCATCTGTTTGGTCTTAAGAGAGGTCAAGTCCTGGCCGTCGAAGATTACCTGTCCGGAAGTCGGCTTATACAACTGGAGGATGCAGCGTCCGGTGGTGGTTTTTCCACAGCCGGATTCGCCCACCAGCCCCAAGGTTTCACCGCGTTTGACGGTAAAGCTGATACCGTCTACGGCCTTCACGTATCCCATAGGCTTGCTGGACAAGAACCCACCACCCACGGGGAAGTGCATCTTGAGGTCTTTTACCTCAAGAAGGATATCGTCGTTTTGTGATGCAGCGCCGGCCGCCGCGGCCTCGGGCATGGTAGTCATAGTTATTCCTATTTTTGTTGGAGATGTCACTCCAAAGGTATTATTCCGCGTCGGCTAATTCGGAACTCGACTCGGCCAAGAAGTCTACGGCCGTCGGACCCAGATCTTCTAACCGCCAGCAGGCGGAAAGGTGGCCGTTTTCGACTTCCATGAGTTCTGGAGAGTCGGTGGCGCACTTGTCGACAGCCCAACGACAGCGCTCGCGGAACGAACAGCCGACAGGCAGGTTGATCAGGTCGGGCGGTTGGCCTTCGATCGGGTCGAGCTTGGCGCGGCGGGGCAGGTCCAAACGGGGTACTGACCGAAGCAGGCCCACCGTATAGGGATGGCGGGGGTTGGCATAAATCTCGCGGGCGTTGCCACGTTCGATGACCTTGCCGGCGTACATGATGTTCACGCGGTCCGCGTAACGCGCCACAACACCCAGGTTATGGGTGATGATTATCAGAGCTACGCCAAATTCCGTGGTCAGTGACTTCATCAAGTCTAGGATCTGGGCTTGAATCGTGACGTCGAGGGCGGTTGTTGGCTCATCAGCGATGATCAACCTGGGGTTGCAACTCAATGCCATCGCAATCATAACGCGCTGGCGCATGCCGCCGCTGAACTGATGAGGGTACTGCTTGATCCGGCTTTCCGGGTCGGGGATTCCAACGCGAGCCAGGAGGTTGATGCTCTCCTGCTTCGATTCGTTCTTCGACATTCCCATGTGGAGCTGGAGGGTTTCTGTCAGTTGCCGTTCAACCGTCAGAACCGGGTTCAACGAGGTCATGGGCTCTTGGAAGACCATCGCGATCTTGGCACCCCGGACCTCCCGCATATCATTCATGTCTAATTTTAAGATGTCTTCGCCGTCCAACAGGATCTCACCACTAACAATCCGGCCGGGCGGGTTGGGAATAAGGCGCATGACGGAAAGCGCGCTCACGCTCTTGCCGCAACCGCTCTCACCCACCAATCCGAGGGTCTCACCCTCTTCTAAATCGTAGGACACTCCGTCAACGGCTTTAACGACCCCATCCATGGTGAAGAAATGAGTCTTTAGGTCTTTTACTTGAAGCAGTGTAGCCAATGGGTCTCCTCAGGTCTGCGTCCTAGATTAATACGCTCAAGCCATGATTACGGATGCCCTCATGGGCATACCGTTTCTATTGTTTTCGCCTGTACCGGCTATTTCCGGCTGCTTCCGGCTGATTAAAGGAGTCTTAGATGCACCTTTGGCTGGTGCTAATCTTTATGGTGGGGAAGCCGGGACTCGAACCCGGACGCCTTGCAGCACATGATCCTAAATCATGCTCGTCTACCAGTTCCGACACTTCCCCGACGAACGGGGCTGGGCTCACCCCATCTTCCATTTCCAGGCATCAAACACCGCTATCCTGGACCTTGGGCAACGATATTCAGAGCCGTGTAATTATAGCTACCGTCCAACTGCCTGTCCACACTCCAAAACGTGCGGTTCTCTGGTTGGAGATTGGCCAGATTTCAGTTAGGAATATTAGTCTTCCACCAACCGCCGCCAAACCATCGACCCAAATGTGCCGATGAACGCCATTGCCGCAAGCAACAAAGCTATGATGCCGAACAATGAACTACCGCTCCTGTTTTCTTCTCCGCGGGGACCGGTAAGGCCTTGGGACCCGTCTGGACCGGAAATCCCGGCAGGTCCGAAACCGCCAGCTGAGCCGGCCGCTCCGGCAGCGCCCGCTGGACCGGCCGGTCCTTGCAGGCCTTGGAGGCCCTGCAATCCGGCGGGGCCTGTCTCGCCTTTCTCACCAACAACCAGTACCGGGGTGGGCTCCACTATCGGTTGAGGGGTGGGAGTTGGAGTGCCGGATGGCGGGGTCGCCGTCAGGTTCAGTTCAGTGACCTCGCCCTGGATCCACAAAGCAGTTTCCGTGGCAGCAAACCCACCGATGGTGAAGGTGACTGTTTTGCCGGAGAAACTCTCCGCGTCGGGTTCCACCAACAGCACCGGATAGGTGCCGTCAACGACTGACTTGGCAGCAATCTGAACTCCGTCCACAAAGGCAGCAACAACCGTGCCGTCTGCGGCGGGGC
>Ga0115002_10000140_pt1 | contig 100049 bp, 72 predicted proteins | sample ArcticOcean_MG_C_8_FD_89576 | JGI IMG/M metagenome (GOLD analysis project Ga0115002, IMG submission 89576) | Marine microbial communities from western Arctic Ocean - ArcticOcean_MG_CB11_86 | ecosystem: Environmental > Aquatic > Marine > Oceanic | place: Arctic Ocean: Canada Basin | collected... | reverse complement strand
CAGTCGACGTGAAGCCTGTCATTGCGTCTCGCCTTCATAGTCCGTCCCTTCACGACCGGTCGCCGGACTATTCTGTTCTTCGACGCGTAAACCCCGGGCTTCTGCGAAAGGTGATGCATCTTGTCGCTCTGCGACCCGGCCAGGAATGGCTGGGCCACCCTGCGGGAGCCAGCTCTCGCTCCGCCAGAGCCTGCACCACCCGTGCCAGCTCCAGCCCCGCCAGTGCCCGCTCCCGCACCGGGTGGAGCCAATCCTTGAAGCGGCCGTCTCCATTTCGCGGCGACGACGTCAGCACCGAACTCACACGCTGAATGGAGTGCGTCGTCACATATCTGCTCGTGGCGGTGCCGCGGGTGGCACGCCCTGAGCCCGAGCGAAGGGCGTGGAGAATGCGGCAACACTTCGAATGCCAGCCTGACGCAGCCACGCCCTTCCTGACGTCAGGGACGTGCCACCCAACTTACATTTTCCGGATGAACCAGCTCGTGAGGTTTTCATGCAGTACCGTGATCCTCTCACCGGGGAAACTTTCATCCGCAAGCTTCGTCTCGACTCCAGTGAACCTGGAGTCGCGTTCGAATGGACGTTTTCCTGTTACCGTCGGTTTCAGTTTCTCAACCGCGACCGAACTCGCGAGTGGCTTATTGAGTCGCTTGAGGAAGCCCGCACCGCACTGGCGATTGACCTGTGGGCCTGGGTGATCATGGTCACAAAGGCATTGATCCGCAGTCCCTTGTTCCGATGACAGAACGTCATGCTCTCGTAACGATCCGGAAGGCGGGCTCGCTGATAAACACAGGAAGCCACTCGACGACACTGAATGTCACGAAATACACCGGCCAGTCGTCACGGGTGCGATAGCGTTCCACGGGGGCACCTTGGATTTCTGGTTCGTTCGTTCTATTCGGCGCGGGTCTCCTGACCCCCCCCGCGATTGCCTGACCGAAGGTCTCCCCGGCACTGCCGGACAGTCCGACACACCCGGCTTGCCGAATGGAGACCTGCGGTCAAAAGGTTGGCGGGGTCAGAGACCCGCGCCGAACGGCAGACTTGCGGTTCCCATACGAGTTGCAAGTAACCGGTTCCACGCCGCCGTATGTCAATCCGAGCCGATTGAATCCGGATTTGTCCCCAGCATGTTGCGTTTCATGCTGATCAGTTCCCCAAGGGCTTTTCGATAGTCAGCGTCGTTCAAGCGACGACCACCCAGTGCCTTCAGTTTTCCATTGGGAAGGAACGTCAGCAGTGGCGTGCTGTGATCTACTTCCATGTCGAGTTTTCCTTCACTCTGCCGACGAAATGCCTTCCAGTAGTCCTCGGACTTATCTCCCCATGGCTTCACAGGTGGGACAACAAAAACGACTCGATCGGGGCGTACATTTCGAAGCAGCTGCTGCAGTTCCCAGCCGAAGCCGTCTGTGGTTCCGTGAATTTGTCCAACAATGATGACAACCAACTGAGCCTCAACCATCAGCTCACCCACAACTTCTTTCCACTCATCGTCCAGCCAGAGTCGGGCAAATCCTGCAGGAGGAAGTCCCCGTCTCGGTTTGGCTACGGCGATCACCGGCCCAAACTGCATCAATTCTTCGGCAACCACTTCTTCAAGTGTTGTGGTCTGTCCGGCGAATAATTTGTTCTGCCACCACTTAAGTGGATTGATGGTTTGAGACCGATGGACTGTCAGAAAGTCATCCGCGAAGTTGCGCAGGAGCACGATCGGAGGTCGTGAGTCGTCGGCTCGTACCTGCAACGCCGGCTTTGCTGTGTGACGCTTTCCTCGTTTGAGAAGACTTACAGCAAGTGCTCCAGTCCCAAAGCCTGCAATGGAAAGAATGGGGTTATGGGTGTAGGTGAAGGCAAACAGCAGGCCGAAGGACACTGCACCAAGGGCGTACCCGCACCCTGAAAGAAACTGCCCGCTGCTTCTTGACTTCCACCTTCGTGGACGTTTATTTTAGGTAGTTGGTCGTTCACTTCTGGTTCCAGTCACAATTTGAGGATGAGGCGGCCTTTACCCAGTAAGAGTTTAGTTCCTCGGGTCGTTGCAGCGCGCCGGCTGGCGTTGGTTGATTACAATAACAAGGACAGGCATTGTAAATCGGTCGCGATGGTGATACAAGGCGTGGAATGACGGCATGTGGTGTCTCTCGATGAGGGGGAGTAGTGCAATGACGATGGCTCGGAAGTCTCTGGTGGATTCTGCGGTCACTCCGTACTACCACTGCATTTCACGGTGTGTGCGGCGGGCGTTTCTGTGTGGGGAAGGGTGTGAACATCGGAAGCAGTGGGTCGAGGATCGGTTGCGGGAACTGGCGGGACTCTTTGCCATTGATGTGTGTGCCTATGCGGTGCTCGATAATCATCTACATGTGGTGCTGCGGCTAAATGATGAGGTCGCGGCGGGGTGGTCGGATGAGGAAGTGGTGCGTCGCTGGGGGCGGTTGTTTCCGCCTCGGGGGAAGGATCGGAAGCCGCTGGAAGTCACGCAGTCGTGGGTGCGCGAGCGGTTGCAGGATGCGGCGTGGGTGGCCACCGCTCGAGAGCGGCTGAATTCGCTGGGGTGGTTCATGAAGTGCCTGAAAGAGCCACTGGCACGCAAAGCCAATTTCGAAGACCAGTGCAAAGGCACGTTCTGGGAAGCTCGCTACAAGAGCATCGCGATTCTCGATGAAGAGGCTCTGCTGACGACTCTGGCGTACGTAGATTTGAATCCGCTGGCCGCGGGACTGGCGCAGACTCCGGAGTCGTCACCGCATACGTCGGTCAAGGCGCGTGTGGATGACTGTCGGGCTCGGGGTGTGCTGGATGATGTCGCGGATCAGCCGGCCGATCGCACGCGAATGGATCAGAATCTGGAGGACGAATCGTTCTGGCTGGCTCCGATCGAGGATCGTCGGGAGCGCGGTGGCAAACGGGCGGGAGTCACGACTCAGGTGAATCTGGCGAGCTATCTGCGTCTGCTGGACTGGTCGGCGCGTCTGTTTCGTCCGGGCAAGTGCATGATGCCGCCGGAGGTGGCGGGACTCCTCGAACGCCTGGGAAGCAGCGGCGACGTGTGGCGTGACCGTCTGGGCAAACTCCGAAGTCGAGACCGCGTCTACGGCGTGGTGTTTGCAACAAGCCGCAGTGCCATCAACCAGTTTGCCGCGGCCCGGGGCGTGAAGAAACTCAGCAACGTCAACGGCTGCCCCGGATAACCGGGGACAGGGCATTTCATGGCAACGTGGCCGGGGCTCAGGGGTTCGGACGAGATTGGCAGCGTACCTGGGTTCGGGCTCGGTCCTGCCTGAATTTACTGGCCTGTGCAGGTGGTGCGGCCGGACCAGTTACGGGGACCGGGATACCGAATCGAAGCTCGGCAGGGTGGCACGCGCCGGTTGATGCCATTCAATCAGGTGTCATTCCGGTGAGCGCCGTGGCTGGCCCCGCCCGCAGTTTGGCGAAATCGATCAATCACCGAGCCCGAGGAGTCGGCGGATGCCGCTCCAGGGCTGTGCGTAGGTGAGAAATGGAAGACCGTCGACCGTGGCCTCTCGACGACGAGTGACACCGTCAACGGCACCAGCGTCATCCACGATCGTCCGCACGACATCCTGATGCGTCGCGACAGTGTGCCGGTCGATGAGATCAACTCGGTCGTGCAGAACGCAAACCGCAGCCGCCAGAGCCATAGCACCCCAGTTGCTGGTCCCAGCCACGATCGTCCGGTCAGTCGCTATTCGACACGGGACCGTTGCCGACTGCGCTCCGGATAGTCGCGTACATATTTCACTCCAGCGAAATCGTCCCATGCCGATCTCGTTGCCGCCGTCGCCGACGCCGATTGTTTGCACGTCATCGTGTGCGGGACTGTTGGCCACGTCGTCAAACAACTCATGCAGATCGCCGGTGAAATGATCGATTGCTTCTCCCCGCATGTTGCGGCAGCGATTCTGGTCAGACTTCGGTACGACTGACTGAAACGCCTCAGCATCCGCTGCGGAATCCTGTTGTCGGACGGATTCCATTGTGTGTCCGGGACCAACACGTTCGATGGCGATGAGATGTGACAACTGACGGCCGTGCTCAGAGTTCAGAAAGCTCTGACGCCACGCGGCCGATTTAAGTGGACTTTCCAGCACGATTTCAGGTCTCAGGCCCGTTGCCACCGCTGCGGAACGAACCACCTCGCTGCAGTTCTGGTCGGTAATGACCTGGACGCTGTAACCCAGATCGAGCAGCACAGCCGCCAGTAACATCGTCCCCGGAGGCCCATCTGTCTCAGCATTGCCTGCAGTGTTCGAGTCACCGCTGTCAACTTCTGAGCCGAAGGCGCTAGCCTCGGGCCTTTGGCGAACGGGGACAGGTCCAAGGCCCGCGGCTAGCGCCGTCGGCTCACTAAGTGAGCTATTGGGAATGAAAAATCCGGTGACCAGGCACGCGTATCCGCGGCTTGCTCCAAGCTGCCTTGCTGCCGGCAACAGCTCTCCCTGGCCAGGCCCGTCGCCGTCGGCACCAATCAGTCCGCGACGCCCAGGATCGCGGCGAATCATCGCTTCGATTCGACTGACGATCTGGATCATGGACTGGGACGGCTGGTTCACGATTGGATTCAACTCCTGGTTGTCAGCGGAATCGTAGTCACGAAGTTTGCATTCTGCAGGCACAGCAGTGGCTTGTGCGGCAACATCGCAGCGACTGGACGGTCACCAGTGGCTGCCTATCATTCGCCGACCTTCTTGTCCCGCAGGCGTCGCATCATGTTTTATCGCTCACTTCTGCTGCCCGATCTTCGCATGTCGCTCGACGCGAACGACCGGGACGGGCTGCGCGAATTCTGCGAGGCGCTCCACCCGGCGGTCGCCGCCGAAGTTCTCGACGAGCTGACTGCGGAAGAAATCTGGAGCGTGATGAGTGCATGCCCGCCCGAGCGTCAGGCGGAGGTTCTCGGATTCCTGGAAGATCATCGACAGATTGAACTGATCAACGTCGCCCCGCGAACCGAACTGTCCCGGCTGATCGAGGAGATGGCAGCGGACGACCGCGTCGACTTCCTGGAAATGCTGGAAGAGGAACAGGTCGAGAGTCTGCTGCCATTGATCGCCCAGGCCGAACGAGCCGATATTCGCAAGCTGCTGTCGTATCCGGACGGCAGTGCCGGCTCGATCATGACGACCGAGTACGCCTGGCTGCCTGAGGAACTCACGGTCGGCGAAGCCCTCGACCAGTTACGCGTGCAGGCTCCCGAGAGCGAGACAATTTACTACGTCTACATTCTGGATGACGGACGTCGGCTGGACGGCATCGTGTCGTTGCGCGAACTCATCGTGGCGAAACGGACGGCGAAGCTGTCCGACATCATGCACCGTGATGTCATCTCTGTGCGCGTCGGTGACGACGAGGAATTCGTCGCCCGCGAGGTCGCCAAATACGACTTCCTGGCGATTCCTGTTGTCGACAATCAGAACCAGCTTGTCGGTATCGTCACGCACGACGATGTGCTCGACATTCTGGAAGAAGAAGCGACGGAAGACGCGCATCGACAGGCTGCCATGGAGCCGCTGGAAGACAGCTACATGGCGACGCCCGTTCTGGTGCTGCTGCACAAGCGGGGCATCTGGCTGGTGATCCTGCTGGGCGCGGCACTGTTGACTGCGTTCGCGATGAAACAGTTCGAAGACCTGCAGGCACAGCAGGCGTTTATCTGGATGAGCTGGTTCGTTCCGCTCGTGCTGGCCAGCGGCGGCAATGCGGGGTCGCAGTCAGCAACGCTGGTCATCCGCGAAATGGCCACACGCCACATGGATGATGGCGAGAAGTGGAACATGCTGACGCGCGAGTTTCGTCTGGCCTGTCTGCTGGGCGGTTGTCTGATGCTGCTTTCATTTGGAGCCGCGGCAACTCTGGTCAACATCCAACAGGCAGGAGTCGTCGGGCTGACGGTGTTCTTAATGGTCGTCATGGGCACGGTAGCTGGTGCCGTGCTGCCAATTCTGTTCAAGCGACTTGGTATGGACCCGGCTCTCATGTCGAATCCGCTGATCGCGGCGCTGGTCGACGTCATGGGAGTCATCATCTACTTCAACGCCGCACTTCTTCTGCTCAAATCAACTGGAAGCTGACGCGAGGTCGAGTGCTCGAATCGCCAGGCAAAACCGGAAAACAACTTCATGGCAAAGAAACGCAAGCGTCATTACTGGTTGCTCAAGTCGGAACCGAGTTCCTACTCGATCGACGACCTGGCACGGGACGGCTCAACGCACTGGGACGGAGTCCGCAATTACCAGGCTCGCAACATGCTGCGTGACGACATTCAGGTTGGCGATCGCGTGCTGTTCTATCACAGCAACGCCAAGCCAATGGCGGTGGTTGGCACGGCGAAAGTCGTGCAGTCCGGCTACCCGGACCACACAGCCTTCGATCCGCAGGACCATCACTACGACCCGAAGAGCGATCCTGATACGCCGACGTGGTTCATGGTTGACATCGAGCTGATCCAGAAACTTCCGAATCCGCTCACGCGCGACGAGCTGCGCGACGACGAAACGACGTCTGGCATGATGCTGCTCCAGCGAGGTTCGCGACTGTCAGTCCAACCGGTGACCGAGGCAGAATGGAAAGCAATACACCGCCTGGCAGGCGTGAAAGATCCGCGCTGAAAGCGATCGCAATCAGCTCACAGAGTTCCTGAAGTCGACAGCGGACACGCAATCGATGACCGAAAATCCGACAACCGAAACAGGGATCGGCTGGAAGTGGACTGAAAAACTGGGCCTCGGGATATGCATCGTGGGCCTGTGTGTTCTCGCTGCGCTGATGGTACTGATCTCGTCACCGGCGACTCAGGAGTTTGACGAATCCATCATTCGGCAGATGCGGTCGCCTGACGACCTGTCGCGGCCGATTGGTCCACGGTGGCTGGCCGAGTCGATGCGCGACTGGACCGCTCTGGGCGGTTATTCCGTACTGTCGACGATCACGGTTCTCGTCACGGTGTGTCTGCTGCTGGAACGACAACGAGTCCACGCGAGAATCATTCTGGCGACCGTTGCCAGCGGCTATTTGCTGGGCCTGTTGCTCAAGAACATTGTCAGCCGTCCGCGGCCCGATATCGTGCCGCATTACTCGTACGTGGATTCGCCCAGCTTTCCGAGCAGCCACTCGATGATGTCGGCGATCGTGTATCTGACATTGGGGCTGATGCTGTCCGACCTGGCCTCACACCGGCGCGTGAAGGTTTTTCTGGTTGTCGCGGCACTGGTAATTTCCGGAACGGTCGGCTGCAGCCGCATCTTCATGGGAGTTCACTATCCAACTGATGTCATCGCCGGATGGTGGGCCGGAACAAGCTGGGCTTTGGGCTGGTGGTTGATTGTTCGCCGGCGGCGAGCGACGGCAGTCGCTCAGTAGGACTACAGAACAAAGGTCGACGATGGAACTGATTCGCGAACTGACGCGGCTGCAGACAGCGCAGGGCTGGCTGAGTGACGACATGCTCCGCGACCTGTCAAAGAGCCGGCGTGTGCCACTGTATCGGCTGGAGGGACTGGTCAGTTTCTATCCGCACTTTCGTCGTTCGCCCCCGCCTCGGGTGAGCGTACACGTGTGCCGGGACGTCACCTGCGCTATGGCCGGCGGTTGTGCCATTCGCGACGAGTTGCAGAGCCGGCTGGACGAAAACAGTGACGTCGAGCTGTGCGAGTCGTCTTGTCTGGGGCGCTGTGATTCAGGGCCGGCAGTGGCGGTGAATGATGTGCCGGTGCCAACAGATTCGATCGACGTACTGATGCAGTGGATCGACGGCGTGACTGAACTGCCGGCCAACACGCCAACCGATTCTCCGCGCGCCTGGAAAAGTGACCCGTACTCTTCGCCGGACGATCGTTATACGACCGTCCGCGGTCTGGGCGATGAACTGGCCGACGTCTGCATCGAGCGATTGTCGACGGCTGGACTGCGGGGCATGGGCGGCGCGGGCTTTCCAACCGGTCGCAAGTGGGACATGGTTCGCAACGAGCCGGTGACTCCGAAATATGTGATCTGCAACGCCGACGAGAGCGAGCCCGGCACGTTCAAAGATCGAGTCATTCTGGAAGAGCTGCCGCATCTGGTGATTGAGGGCATGGTGCTGGCCGGGCTGACCATTGGCGCTGAGTCGGGCATTGTCTTTCTGCGACACGAATACGGACGAGAGCAACAGGCACTTGAAGCCGCGTTGACGGACGCCCGACAGCGTGACGTTCTTGGTGAGAACGCTGCCGGCTCCGGAAAACCGTTCGACATTGAGATCTTCGTATCACCGGGCGGTTACATCCTGGGCGAAGAGACCGCGCTGCTGGAGGCATTGGAAGACAAACGCGGCGAGCCGCGGAACAAGCCGCCCTATCCCGGCCAACAGGGACTTTGGGGCAAGCCGACGCTGATCAACAACGTCGAAACGTATGCCCTCGCGACCTCGATCGTGCATCACGGAGTCGACTGGTGGGAATCCCAGGCGGGCGACGGATTCACCGGGCGTAAGTTTGTCTCGATCTCCGGGGACATCTCCAATCCCGGCGTGTACGAGATTCCGATTGGTATGACAGTCAATGAGTTGATCGATCTGGCCGGCGGTTTGCCGGCTGGTAGCACGTTGCAGGCGTTTCTGCCCGGGGGAGCCAGTTCCAACTTCCTGCCGGCGGACAAAGCCGACACGCCGCTCGACTTTGACGCGATGAAAGCGGCCGGCAGCATGCTGGGCACGGGAGCGGTGATCGTCATCGACGACCGGCACGATCTGTTCGACCTGGCCACAAACATCGTGCGGTTCTTCCGCAACGAATCGTGCGGCAAGTGCGTGCCGTGCCGCATCGGCAGCCAGCGTGCTGTCGAGATCCTGGAACGCGTCAGTGACGACGCGTCAGCGGCCGGTCAGTTAAACGTCCTGCCAGAACTGGGTGAGACGCTCGAGCAGACGTCAATCTGCGGACTCGGGCAGGTAGCGCTCAATCCGATTCTCTCAATGATGCGCCAGTTTCCCGAGGCGGTACCGGTGGATCGCTGATGAAAAGACTCCGGCTACCCTTATCTCGATTGCAAGCGAATCAATCAGTATGACGGATCAACGCGAACAGACGCCCCGTACATTCTCGACGTTTCTCGTGCTCTCTGTCCTGATCTGCTTTATGTCCTGGGGAACGGAGTTGTTCTTCCTCATTTGTCAGCTCGTCATTGGTAAGCTGCCCGGAGACAGCGCTGCGGCCCATGCTGCTCTGATCACCGTAGCCGTGTCATCCAGCATCTTCGTTCGAGCTTCGGGAAGTAAGCAACTGGCTGCGGTCGCACACTTGCGAGGTAAGCTCCAGCTCACACGCGGCCAGTCGGTTGTTGTGACCGTCTTCATAGTTTCCTACTCGGTCTTCCTCACGTGGGCGATTGGTGGATTCGAGTCACGCTGATCCACCCGCCATCCAAAACTTACGCTTTCAGATGTGATGCTACACGCAATCTGGAATTGCACTCACCGAGACCGGCTGGCCGATTCGCCCGGATTCGAGGGCCGCTTCGACCGTTGCGGCGATCTCGCGGCCGGCTCGGACATTGAGGATCGTTTCTGTGTCCGTATCGATTGCGTGCGCGAAGTTCTCCATCAACAGCCAGTCGTTGTCGATTGCGATGCGGCGGTTACGGAACTCGGTGGGTGGCTGGCCTCGATAGTAGATGCTGACTTCGGGGCGGGACTCGCTGATGACCAGTCCACCTTTTGATCCCAGCACGTGCAGTTTGATTTCCCCGATGTCGGGATGACTGGCGACTCCGATGCGGCCGATACACAGCGTTGCCAGGCGACCGCCGGTCATCTCCAGCGATACGCTGGCCAGGTCCTCAACATTGTTGTCCGCGTGTACCTGATGGAAGTGCGCCGTGGTCCGGGCGAAGACTCGCTCGACATCCGCCTGCATCAGCATTCGGATGTAAGCCAGCGGATAAATGCCTTCAATCTTCAGTTCGCCCATGGGTTCGTGACCAACGCCGCCGTCCGACCCGTCGACATGTGCCGCGATCTGATGTTCGAGCCAGTTAATCGGCGCGTCGTCCGGTCCGCGCGAACCGATCGGCGGTCCGCAGTCCTTGGCGAAGTAGAAATCGACATGGATCGCATGCGGGTCGCCGATTTCACCCGACGCGATCAGTTCTCGCGCATGCACCAAGCCAGGCAGGAAGTTCCGATTCCACATCAGCGACTTCACGCCGTTCCGTTCGACAGCCTCGACCAGTCGGTCGCATTCGGACAGCCGCGTCGACAGGGGTTTGTCCAGAACGACGTGTAGACCCGCATCGGCGGCGCGCACACTCAAGTCACAGTGCCGCTCGGCTTCCGGGCTGACGACGGCAACCTGCACGTCGTACTCGGCCAGTGCCTGTGCGACGTTTCTCACGTAGGGAATGTCATACTCGTCGGCGAACTTCTGGTTCCGCTCGTGAACCCAGTCGAGCTGGTCGGGATCGTCAGCGACGACCACAAGTTCGAATCTCGGATGAGACGCGACTCCCCGCGGTACATAAGCGTGCTTGACGACACTCAGAGCGGCACATCGAAACGGGTTCATGACGAGACACCTCCCGGATCGATCGCCTGTCCCGATTCCCGCGAATTCTGAATCGCGACGACGATCCGTTCGCAGTTACGGAGCGATTCGACTGAGTTGGACGTATCCCGCTGATCGACGATCGAGTCAACAAAGTCCTGCAGCATTCCCAGGCGATGTAGCGGAGCGTGGTCAGTCCTGGCGGCAGCAGGGTGCCCGCCGCCAAAAATCAGTTGCTGGTTGTGATGATCATCGGCGATGGCCGAACCGCTCGAACCGATCACGCTCAGCGAAAAGTAGTTGTCCCCTTCAGGCAAATCGTCGCTGAGATCCAGCATCGCCATTCCACCACCAGGGAAACCCAGGTGAACCAGCAGATTGCCAGACGATTCTGCGTTCCCTGACCTCGCTGCAAAGACGACGTCAGGAATGGCATCGAGCAGCCAGCAGACCAGATCAATGTCGGGGGCCAGTACAGCAGCCGGAGTGGACGATGCGTCTTCCGCATGTCTCCAGCGATGGACTCGGACCAGTCCCGGTCGTCCAAGCTGTCCGGCAACAATGCTGTTCCTGAGTGTCTGCATTGACGGCAGAAACCGATGCGGTCGACCGATCACCAGGCGAGCTCCCGAATCGCCAGCAGTCGCAGCGAGTTCATCGGTCGCAACAGAGTCCGCAGTACCGGCCACTTCGAGCAGGATGTGTTTACCCGCTCGCGCAGCGGCGGCGAAGTCCTCGATACCGACTGCGTCCCACGGGGCGACGACCGCATCGAATTCGTCACGAAGAGAGTCAAGCAGCTCAGTCAATCCGCTGGCCGTCAATTCAGCACCGATTGCCGTTGCTGCCGATGCCGCCTGCTCGCGATTGGGATCACACACTGCCCGAAAGTTAGCTCCGCGAATTCGTCGAGCGACCGCGGCGAACTCGCGGGAATTCCAGTCGGCACCGATCAATGCCAGACGAATCATCTTCGCGTCCCGATTCGGGTGAGGCTGCCGCGCCGCATCATTCGACATCAAGCGGAAGATCGAAAGTGACCTCGTCAGCATTCGGGGCCGCGATGCGAAAACGGATCACGACTTTACTGACACCCTTCGGAATGGACAGCGGTCCCTGAGCGTAGTGCGCGGGCTCGTCCTTCGTGGTGGGCTCAAAGACAGTGGCGACTTCTTCGGACGGGATATCCAGGCCATCGGCACTCAGCAGCAAGTTGAACACCTTGGCGTCGCCGACCGGCTGACCGTCACGCGTGATGGAAACGGCCGGTTCAACCGCTTCGCCGGCATGCACGTGCTTCCCGTGATGACCAAGCTGAATCTGCAGTCCAGCGTGCTCACGCGCGTCACCTTGCCAGGTAAGTGCATCATCCTCTCCGTGTGCGTGGCCATCTTTCTCGTGACCTTCGTGTGAATGGCCGCCGTGCGCGTGGTCGTCGTCGTGTTTGTGCGAGAGTTCACCGCGATACGACCTGCCGTTGATTTGCAGTACGAGCGTACCCGTGACGTGCTTTTCCTCATGCATGTGTTCCATCAGCTCTTTGTCATCCGACGCGAAGCGAGATGACTTTCCTTCCGGGTCCTTTCCGGATGGCCGGGCACCCAGCTTGAATTGCTCTGGCTTTCCGTCATGACTGAGGTTGAGGGTGATGTCCGCAGCTTCGATCGGTACTACATTCTTTGCAGAGCTATCCAGGATGTAGACTTCGACGCCAGCGTGAGCATGGTCTCCATCCGGGGCGGTGGAGTGCGAGTCATCATCGTGGCCGTGTGGATGCACCATTTCGGCGTGGTATTCCTCGTCGCCAAGTTCAATCAGATCACCACCGTGAGGACCTTCAGATGGATGCGAGTGCCCGCCGTGGTTGTTTCCATCGTCCGTGTGACTGCCCGTGCTCGTTGCCGGAGGCGACGTTGTTGTCGCGTCCGGCGTGTCGGTGCACCCTGACAGTACGAAGGCAGCCATCCCGAGCAATGTCAGTGATGTTGTGAGCAGGTTTTTCATACCAGTCTCCAATCGATTGAGAATCCTTTGGTCGGCCAGACGGTAACACCGAACCCCACCTGAGCCATCCCCACTTTCTGAATCCCGTGCTATTCGTGTCAACGACGCTGTGCCGTGTTGCCCCAGTGCTGCGCATTCTCGGTTCATCCAGTTGGCGGTAACATATTTGCAGTCTCTGATGCATGGTGACGACTGAAGACGGGAGCTACACGATGCCATTCGCGGAATCCCTCGCTGAGAAGTCGATCGGCCGTCGCGAGATTCTGCGGATTGGTTCCATTGCCGGAACCAGTTTAAGCCTGCCCTCACTCTTACGAGCTGATCTGGAAGGCGGAAGGCCGCCTGGTCGTGGACAGAGCGAACGGTCCTGCATCTTCATCCTGCAATACGGAGGCGCTCCTCAGCAGGACATGTGGGACTTGAAGCCGGATGCGCCCGAGAACATTCGCGGAGCGTTCCTGCCGATCGCGACCAGCGTCCCGGGAATTCAGATTTGCGAGAAGATGCCAGAGCTGGCTCGTCGAGCCGACCGTTACTGCATCGTGCGATCCATGCAGACCACCAACGGCGGCCACGATGGAGCCATGCACATCTGCATGACCGGGAATCGGCGACCGACGGACCAGACTCCTTACTTCGGGTCGGTCATGGCCAGACTGCGACCTTCGGCCGACGACCTGCCGTCTTATGCCTGGGTGCAGAATCTCGCTGGTGACGTGAAGCCGTGGTACCACACCGGCGGGGCGTTGGGCATGGCCTGCAGCCCGCTGCAGATCGGCAAGGATCTGAACAACCCGTCGAATCCGAAGTTTCGATTCACCGAATTTGACCCGGCTGAGGATTGTTCCAGCGATCGTCTCTCGCGACGGCATCAACTGTTGGGTGCCATCGATGATCGCAGTCATCGACTGCCTCACAGGGCAGCCGAGTTTTCCAAACTGCAGACCAAGGCGCTTGACCTGTTGAACGGCAACGAGACCAGACAGGCCTTCGACGTCACGCTGGAAGACGACAACACGCGGCAGCAGTACGGCATTCATCCGTTGGGTCAGAATTTGTTACTGGCTCGGCGGCTGATCGAAGCGGGAGTGCGATTGGTGACGGTGGTCGCGTTCACGGGCGTGCCACCGGGGCAGAAGTTCAAGAACGTGCAGACGTGGGACATGCATGGAGTCCTCTACAAACCGGACGACAGCATTTTCGGCAGTTCGGCGTACGGCTTGAGTTGGGCATTGCCAAATGTGGATCAGGCTGTGTCGGCGTTGCTGGATGATCTCACAGATCGCGGAATGCTCGACAGCACCCTGGTTGCAATGGTCGGAGAATTCGGCCGCACGCCGAAAGTCAACAACCGCGGTCGCGACCACTGGCCACACTGTTATTCCGCCATGCTCGCCGGTTGCGGAATTCGCGGCGGTCAGGTCTATGGTGCCTCGGATCAGCACGCGGGGTATGTGAAAGACCTGCCGGTCATGCCCGAGGACTTTTCCGCCACACTCTTCCACGCACTGGGAGTACCGCCCGCCACGCGGTATGGACCTGACGGTTTCAGTCTGCAGGCCAGCTCTGGACACGCCGTCACTCGAATATTCGGGTGAGGCCAACGCAGGTCTCCGAAACCGCAATTCGCATTCCAGGTTGTGCGGTACCGCGTCCGGCATTTCACGGAGATTCCAACATGCCTCACTGCTTTCGTCCGTGGATGGTTGCGATCGCACTCACCAGCGTGTCGCCGACGAGTTCGTGGGGCCAGACGACGCAGCCGTTGTCGAAGACTCAGCGGGCAACATTTACGCGAGAGGCCCAGGCGTTTCAGGCCACGCTGGACAAGCGAACGGATCGAGAAACGTCCGCATGGGCCGATGCGGCCATCTTCACGAAGGGCCTGTCGTGGGCGTTGCGGTACGACAGTGAGTTCACTCAATCCGACGTACGCCTGTTGGGAAAAGCGACCCGCCGCGCTGCAGAACGGCTGACAGGGCTGTCTCAGGGATCGCCAAAGTGGATCACTCGCCGAGGCAAACTCGCACTGGGTTACGTGTCGAACGTTGATGGGTCGGTGCAACCCTACGGCGTAATCGTGCCGAAGAATTACGATCCCCGGAAGCCGATCCGGCTGGATGTCGTACTGCACGGCAGCCGGCGGCCGGTCGGGATGAGCGAATTGAAATTCATGGCTCGCTTCGACGCAGGCGATGACGAGAACGCTTCGCCGCCGGACCAGCCCTTCATCGAACTGCATCCTTTAGGGCGAGTCGAAAACTGCTACCGCTGGTCTGGCGAGACGGATGTCTTCGAAGCCATTGAAGACGTCTGCAAGCGCTACAACATCGACCGTGATCGCATCGTGCTGCGTGGCATGTCGATGGGAGCATCCGGAACCTGGCATCTCGGATTGAAGCATCCCGACCGCTTCGTCGCGCTCGGACCGTATTGTGGCTACGTGGACACGCACAGGTTTTCGGAGACGCCGCTGAAGAACTTTGTCCGCGTGGGACCGCTGCCTGAGCATCAGGAACTGGGCCTGCACATGCTCGACTCGGTCGACTACGCGGCCAATGCCGGAGTCGTGCCGGCCATCGCTTGCATGGGATCGAAGGACATCTTCTTCCAGGCACACGTCCTGATGGGCGCGGCGATGCGTCGCGAAGGCTTGGAAATGATCAACCTCATCTCGCTGGGAACCGGCCATGTCATCGATCCGGTGACTCATGCTGAGCAGATGAAACGCATCGCCCGACATGTCGCCACCGCCCCGCGACGCCCGAACAATTTGCGGTTCGTTACCTGGACGCTCAAGTACAACCGCTGCCATTGGCTGGAAGTCCTGCAACTGGAGCAGCATTACGCCCGTGCGGAGCTTTCGGCAAAACTGGTCAATGACGTGCTGGTGGTTGCAGAACCAAAGAACATCACGCGATTCGCCATCCGCACCGATGAACTCCCCAATCGCCCCCAAACACTGCGTATCGGCTCATCCGCAACCGCACTTGCGATCCCGGATGGACAAGTCGAGTTGTCGCGTGTCGAGGGGACGTGGCAAATCAGTGACAAGAGCGGGCCAGCTCAGCGAACAGGTAAACGTCCCGGCCTGCAGGGTCCGATCGATGACGCGTTCACCACGCCCTTCCTGTGTGTGCGTGGCACTGGCCAACCGTGGAACGCAAACGTGCAGGAGTATGCCAACACGAGCCTGCGCCGATTTACCGACGAATGGGACCACTACTTCCGAGGCACGCTGCCGGTCAAAGACGACATCGACGTGACTCCGAATGACATTCAAACTCGCAACCTGATTCTGTTTGGAGATCCCGGCAGCAACAAATGGATCGCGGCAGCGCTCCCGCACTTGCCTCTGAACTGGTCGAAAAAGTCACTGCAAATGGGAGGCCTGGGATATGCGTCTGCCGAACACGTCCCCGCATTCATCGCACCCAATCCGTTACCCGGCGGACGCAAGCATTACGTCGTGCTGAACAGCGGACACACGTTTCGCGAAGCCGAGCTGGCAAAGCTCAACTATCTGCTGTTCCCTCGCTGGGGCGACTGGGCAGTCCTGAAGATTGCGCCCGCCCGCACTGAGTCCGAAGCGGTGAGCGAAGAAGTTCTTCGAGCCGGCTACTTTGACGAACAGTGGCAATTTCCGGACGCCACCATCAGGCCATGACTCGCGAGTCTTGCTTGTGTCGATTGTTCATGCTGTCAGGTCGCACGCAAAGACGCGAAGCCGCAAAGTTTAGAACTGGGATTCTTCGCGCCTTGGCGGCTTTGCGTGAGGCTTGTCTGTTACCTTGCGGCTTGAACGCGTCGGCAGAGTGGCGATCGACGTCGGCCGCAGGACATTCTGGCGACACCTGTCGAGCGACAGACGACGAGACGATTCACATTGATCCTTTGGAACGGAACAAGGACTGGGGCATGCACATCTGGGTCGACGCTGACGCCTGCCCAGGCGAAGTTAAGGAACTGCTGTTTCGCACTGCGGATCGCACGAAGACCAGAGTTACGCTGGTCGCCAATCAGCCCATGAGTACGCCTCATTCCGAGTTCATTGACAGCGTGCGTGTGTCGGCCGGCTTGAACGTCGCCGATCAACGCATCGTGGAACTGGTCGAGCCGGGCGATCTTGTGATTACGGCCGATATTCCACTGGCAGCGGAAGTGGTCGCCAACGGTGGGCAGGCTCTCAATCCACGTGGCGAGCTTTACACGGAAGTCAATGTCGGCGAGCGACTTGCCGCTCGGAATCTGCTGGATGAACTGCGGGGCGAAGGCCTGATCACCGGGGGACCGTCGAATTTCAGCGCCAAGGATCGCCAGGCATTCGCAAACCAGCTCGATCGCTGGCTGACGGCCGCCAGGAAATGAACACTGTCGATGAAACGGGAATCGCCATGTCCAGCGTCTTATTTACTAACGTTAACGTCTTGGACTGCACGGGAGCCGATCCGTATCCGGGATCTGTGCTGGTTGAGGGCAACCGGATTCGCGCCGTGTCAAAGGGAAGTCAGCTTTCTGACAATGGGGCGCGAATTGTCGACGGCGGCGGAACTGCGTTTCTGATGCCCGGGCTGATTGAATCACACTCGCATTTGAGCATCGACAACGCCGCCGACCTGGACAGCATCGGGATGATCCCGCCCGAAGAAAACACGCTCATCGCGATGCGGAATGCGCGGTTCTATCTCGACTGTGGTATCACCAGTTGTATCAGCGCCGCGGCAGCCAAACCGCGGTTGGATGTCGTGATTCGCAACGCGATCAACGCGGGTGAAATCGCCGGACCGCGGCTGCTGGCTGCGAGTCCCTGGCTGACAGTCACTGGAGGCCTGGGCGATATGCGACGGCAGCACATGCCGCACATTGAGTCGATGGCGATCGTCGTGGATGGTCCGGAAAACTACCGGCGCGTGACGCGGGAACTGATTCGCGAAGGCGTCGACATAATCAAGCTGGTCATCTCGGGCGACACATTCGTGCCGCATGCACCATCGACATCGACTGTCATGAGTGAATCTGAAGTGGCGGCGGCAGCCGAAGTCGTGCATGCGCACGGACGCCGGATGAGCGCACACGCTCGCAGTGCCGAATCCGTGAAGCTGTGTGTTCGCCATGGCATCAAGGTCATTTATCACGCCAACTTCGTGGACGACGAAGCAATCGACCTGCTGGAGGAAAACAAAGACTGGGTCTTCGTCAGCCCGAACATCGGTTTCACCGCCATCGCGGCGTATGAAGGCGAGGAGTGGTTTACCGAAGAGCAGGTAGTGGAACTGGGTTTCCGCGATGAGTTGTCGGCCGCGGCCAGCGGGCTGCAGGAACTGAAGAAGCGGGGCGTCCGCATTCTGGGCGGTGGTGACTATGGTTTCAATCTGACACCCCACGGCAACAACGCCCGCGACCTGGACCATCTCGTCCGCCACTGCGAGTTCACGCCGATGGAAGCGTTGCTGACGATGACAAAGCACGGTGGCGCGGCAATGGACATGCCCGACGAGCTGGGACAGGTCCGCGAAGGTTTTCTGGCCGACCTGCTGCTGGTCGCTGGGAACCCGCTGGATGATCCGAAGTTGCTGCTCGATCGGGACAACCTGCTCGCCGTGATGAAGAACGGCGCGTTCCATAAGTCAGCCGCATCGCATCACGCGGTCGGGTCTTCCGATCTCTGACTGGATGCTCGATTATTGCACGCGGAACAAGTTTTCGTCCTGCGAGCGTGAGGAGGGTTGATTCAATGCCAGAAGGCACCATTAAGAAGCTGGCGGAGAAAGGGTTTGGTTTTATCTCAAGTAATGGCGGCGATGTGTTCTTTCACATGTCGGAACTCGTCGACGTGCAGTTCAACGAACTTCATGTCGGACAGACCGTCGGGTTCGAAATGGGTGAAGGACCGAAAGGGCCGCGAGCTGAAAAAGTGCGGGTCGTGTGACGTCCCGCTGACAAACTGAGTATGGTGAATGCCGACGGTCCGGCTCGTCGGCATTTTTCGTAGGGCCGTCGCTTCGAGACTGTGAGTTTTCAGAATATCTCCCCGCCGACCCCGTGTCGGTGGATTCATGATCGGCAGCTACGAACAGCCAAAGGTCGGCGTGGACGGTAGCGGCAGGTCATGTTTCCACCGACGCAGGGTCGGTGGGGAATAACTCACAGCCTCTCCGCGACTGTTGTGTACGTGGACAATCCTCTGACCGGAGACCGCCGTGCCTGAATCTGCTTCCGATCAACCGACGGTCGCAACACCCGGCTCTCAGGATATGCCGGCCTGGAACACAGGCGAGCTGATTGATGCGCCGAAGTTCACGAGCAGAAACTGGTTCGCACTGCTGGGTCCCGGCCTGATCATGGGTGGGTCCGCGATCGGCGGCGGCGAGTGGTTGCTGGGACCGAAAGTGACCGGCATCTACGGGGGCGGCCTGCTGTGGGTGGCGACGCTCAGTATTCTCGGGCAGGTGATCTACAACATCGAGATCAGCCGCTACACGCTCTATACCGGCGAACCGATCTTTACGGGCAAGTTCCGCATGATGCCCGGTCCGAAGTTCTGGGTGCTCGCCTACCTGCTGTTCGACTTCGGCAGCGTCTTCCCCTACCTGGCCGCCAATGCCGCGATCCCGGTGGCCACGCTGATCAACACGTTTTTCTTTGGCACCGGAGTGCCTGACCCGGAAAACGTCACCAGCGACTTCTGGCTGGTGAAGAGCCTGGCCTATGTCATCTTCATTGGAGCCCTGATCCCGCTGTTGTTCGGCGGCAAGATCTATCGCTCACTGAAGGTGGTGATGACATTCAAGCTGATTGTCGTCCTCGGATTCCTGCTGTTTCTGGCGATTGGCTTCTCGAATGCGGCGACCTGGTCCGAAATCGGTAAGGGCTTTGTCAGCTTCGGCAACGTGCCGGTGCTGCGCGGCGAGGATGTTAACGGGAACAACCTGCTTGATCCTGGTGAGGACTGGGACGGCGACGGCCATCTGGACATCAACGAAATGACGAGTGACGATCCCGGCGAGCGTGTGGATGTCGATGGCGATGGTTACGTGGATGGCCGCAATGTCGACAGCCTCTGGTCAATGTTCTCCGGTGCTGCCAGATTCAGTGACATCGACTTTACGATGGTGGGCCTCATCGCCGCACTGGCCGCGATCGCCGGGTCCGGCGGGCTCTCCAACACGCCCACCAGCAACTACACGCGCGACCAGGGCTGGGGCATGGGACATCATGTCGGTGCGATTCCGAGTGCCATCGGAGGTCACGATATCGAGCTGTCTCACACTGGCACGGTCTTCGAAGTGACCGAGGAATCGCTGCCGCGCTGGAAGCGCTGGTACAAGCACGTGGCCCGGGATCAACTGGCCGTCTGGCTGCCAGCGTGCTTCATCGGCATCGCGCTGCCCGCCATGCTTTCGATCCAGTTCCTCAGTTACGCGGATGCCGACGAAGGCGATAGCTGGAACATGGCGGTGATGACGGCCGACGGAGTTCAGAACGCCGTTGGTGCCGGCTCGTCCGCAGGACTCGGGAGTTTCTGCTGGTTCATGACGATCTTCTGCGGTTTCCTCGTCCTGGCCCCAACGATGTCCTCGTCGGCCGATGGGATCATCCGTCGCTGGGTCGACGCCTTCTGGACCTCCAGCGCGCGACTGCGTGCGATGGATCCAAAATTCATCAAGGTGCTCTATTTGCGCGTACTGATCGGCTATGCCATTTTCGGGCTGGTCATGTTGTCGCTGAATCCAGGCGACCTGATCACTTACGCGACGATGTTCTTCAACATCGCCCTGGGCATCAGTTGCTGGCACACGGTGGCAATCAACACGACGCTGCTGCCGCCAGCGCTGAGACCGCACATGGCGATCCGAGGCCTGATGATCCTGTCTGGTCTGTACTTCTTCACGCTCGGAGTGATCTCCGTGCTGCAGAAGACCGGGCTATTGGACAAGCTCACCGGGTAGCGGAGCAGTGTCCCCTCTCCCGCGTGGGGTGAGGGTTAGTCGCATGTTGATCAAGTCCAGCGCCGGATGGTCAGGAATTCTGAACGCGTCAATCATTGCAAAATGCAAATTGAAACATGCAAATTGCAAAGTGAAGGCAGGTCAATTTGAACTTTGCACTTTGAAATTTGAACTTTGCAATGAGACACCAAACAGATTGACCTATTTGGGTTCCGGCTCGTCCTGGTTGTGGAGAGAGGCAAGCAGCCACGGCCAACATCTTTCTCTGTTCGGAGACTCGAATGCACCGCCACAGTTTTATCGCCGCTGCCATTTATCTTGTCGCGGCGCCGGCTTTCGCAGGCAAAAACGAACTGCAACCTGTCAGGATTGCAGTCCCGGTCGGTGGGCACATTCATCCGGCCGCATGCGTCAGCAACAAGGGCACTGTCGTCGTGACCTATGGCCGCGTGAACCACGTCGACCTGCGAGTCACGCGCTCGACCGACGGCGGCAGAACATGGACGGAACCAACTGCGTTTCCACACACAGTCAAGAAGACGTATTACCCAGGCTCACTCACAACGCTCAGCGACGGTCGCTTGCTACATTGCTGGAACAGGTGGGACACACCCGTCACGCAGAAAGAGCCGCGGTCGGTTCTGTATTCATTGTCGGAAGATGACGGTCTGACGTGGAGCGATCCGCTGCCATTCCCACGCGACCCGGCCAAACGCAGCATTATTCGGCATCCAATTGTGGAACTGAAACCAGATCACTGGCTGCTTTCGCTGGACGATCGCACGTTTGTCTTCAACCCCACGAACGGTGAAAGCAAAGACTTCGGGGACGGTCGTGTTCACGGTCTGATTCCCGTTGTGCGTACTCCAACAGGGACGTTCGTCAGTGGTGCGGGATTGCGGTCGACGGACGAAGGCCAGACGTGGCAGAAGATCGAAGAGTTTCCGGATCTCAAGTCGCAGGGCTGGCGACACGAGATGGTGTGCCTGGCGAACGGCTGGCTACTGGCGTCCGAGATCCTTGGACCGGGCTTCGGTGGAGAGCGCATTCGTTATCGCATTTCGCGAGACGATGGCCGTACATGGGCCGGTGTGTTCGAGTACCACAATCCTGGTCGGGCGATCGTCGGACGCGCGTGTCCGCGCACGGTGCAACTCGACGACAGCACGATTGGCGTCGTCTTCTACGATATCAGTAAAGAACAGAATGGCGGCCCGGGCCTGTTCTTCCTGCGGATACCGATCGCCAGACTGAACGCTTCGTGATTCCAACTAACGGTCAAGCGACAGAACTGGCAGTACACGTTAGGGAACACTAATCGGCGCTGATGCACACTGATTGCTGTTTAGCACACCCATTAGCGTTCATCAGCGAAGATTAGTGTTCCGTCTAATTGAGGCGTTCCGTCATGAAATCCCCCTCGATTGTGCAATTCCTGCTTCTGGTTGTGTGGAGCAGTGCCAGACCGATGTTCACAGTAGAGGCCGCCGAGCCTGTTGACTTCTCCCGTGACATTCGACCTCTGCTGTCGGACCGCTGTTTCGCTTGTCACGGACCGGACGAAGAGGCGCGCGAGTCGGATGTCCGGCTCGACACAGCGCAGCGTCCGCAGCACAAGGGACTGCTGGTTCCGGGGAAGTCGGCAGACAGCACGTTGTTTCAGCGCATCGCTTCGACTGATCGCAAGAAACGCATGCCGCCGACGGACTCGGGGAAAGAGCTGTCACCGGACGAGATTGAACTAGTGCGCCGGTGGATCGATCAAGGTGCCGAATGGTCGTCGCACTGGGCCTACGTGCCACCCGTTCGTCACGACGTGCCGAAAACCAGAAACGCCGGCTGGGTCGCCAATCTGGTCGACGCGTTCGTACTGGCTCGACTCGAAAACGCCGACGTCGAACCTTCTCCGGACGCGGATGTCGTCACGCTGTGCCGGCGACTGCACTTCGACCTGATCGGGTTGCCTCCGCGTACGCAGGATGTCGACGTGTTCGTCATGGCTTTCAGGAAGAACGCGCAGACCGCCGTCGAGAGTCTTGTCGATCGCTTGCTGGCAACCGATGAGTACGGCGAACGCATGACGATGTACTGGCTCGACCTTGTCCGCTATGCCGACACGGTCGGTTACCACGGCGATCAGGACCACCACATCTCGCCGTATCGCGACTGGGTCATCGACGCGTATATCCGCAACATGCCGTTCGATCAGTTCACGCGCGAGCAACTGGCCGGGGACCTGGTGCCCAACTCGGACATCGATCAGAAGATCGCCACCGGTTACAACCGCCTGCTGCAGACATCCCACGAAGGCGGCGTGCAGCCCAAAGAGTACATCGCCATGTACATGGCCGATCGGGTTCGCAACGTCTCGGCCGTGTGGTTTGGAGCGACGGTTGGTTGTGCTCAATGCCACAACCACAAGTACGACCCATACACGTCGCGAGACTTCTATTCGCTGGGCGCGTTCTTCGCGGACGTTGACGAGACAAAGCATCTCATTCGCGGAACGGACTCGTCGCCAACCCGGCGTCTACCGGAAATCAAAGTCCACACAAGATTTGATCGAGAGCGCCTGCTTGAACTCAAAGTGCTGATCGAGACTGCCCGAGATCAAATCGCTCAGAATCCGGATCAGAAGGCTGACAAAATCAAGGCGGCACAACAGCGACTGAACGCTCTTACTAAAGAGCACGCCGCGCTGGAAAAGAATCCTCGTCTGACGATGGTCACCTCAGCCGTGGAACCGCGCACAACACGCATACTGCCGCGAGGTGACTGGCTGGACGATAGCGGGCCGATTGTGCAACCGGCCGTTCCGCAGTTCCTTGGCCAGATCGACCTCGGTGATCGACGCGCCAATCGTCTGGACCTGGCTGGATGGCTGACGGATCCGAAATTCGGAGCGGGACTGCTGACGGCACGCGTGATGGTCAATCGTTTCTGGTACCTGCTGTTCGGCCACGGTCTGGCCCGCGATCTCGACGACTTCGGTGGTCAGGGAGAACCACCGACTCATCCCCGGCTACTCGATCGTTTGGCGCACGAGTTCGTCGAAAGTGGCTGGGACACAAAGCATATGCTCAAGCTGCTGGCGACAAGTCGCGCCTACAGGCAGGCGTCACTGGTGTCTGCTGACATGGCCGAACGTGATCCCGAGAATCGTCTGTTGGCCCGGCAGTCGCGTTATCGCATTCCGGCGGAATCCATCCGAGACAATTCGTTGTTTGTCAGTGGTCTGCTGGTGCAGAAGGTGGGCGGACCCAGTGTGAAGCCCTACCAGCCCGCCGGTTATTATCGCCACCTGAATTTCCCCAAACGTAAGTACGAGCAGCACAAAGACGAGCGTCAATGGCGCCGTGGCTTGTACATGCACTGGCAACGCCAGTTCCTGCATCCGATGCTCAAAAGTTTCGACGCTCCGCGCCGCGAGGAATGCACGGCTCAGCGACCACAATCCAACACGCCGTTAGCCAGTCTCGCCCTGCTGAACGATCCCACGTGTGTCGAAGCCGCCCGAGTGTTTGCGGCACGCATTGTGCGAGAAGGCGGCGAGTCGGACGAAGAACGTCTCCGCTTTACCTGGCGTACCGCATTGTCCGGGGCACCGGACAACGAGGAGCGGGCGGTGCTCAACGAGTTTCTCGCTACCGTGCGCAAACACTACGCCGACGATGAGACGGCCGCTGCCGAATTGACGTCCATCGGTTTGTCCTCCGTGCCGATCGACATTCCGGTTACGGAACTGGCCACATGGACCGCCGTCGCACGAGCCATTTTTAATACCAGCCAATTCAGCATGCGGAACTGAGCGATGGCGAAGAAGTCCTCCAGAATCCAGATTCCGACCGAAAGGATTGAACGGACCATTCGCGTCATTCGCGGGCAGAAGGTCATGCTGGACAGCGATCTGGCAGAGCTGTACGGCGTGGAAACAAAAGTGTTCAATCAGGCCGTCCGCCGGAATCGCGACCGGTTCCCGGATGACTTCATGTTTCAACTGAACGAATTGGAGTTCGCCGACTTGAGGTCACAATCTGTGACCTCAAGTACCTGGGGAGGCAGACGCTATCGCCCGCGTGTGTTTACCGAGCAGGGTGTTGCCATGCTTTCGTCTGTGTTGCGCAGCGACCGAGCCGTTGCGGTCAACATCGAGATCATGCGGGCGTTCGTGCGTCTTCGAGAATTACTTGCGTCGAACAAGGAACTGTCGCAACGTCTGGATGAATTGGAATCGAAGTACGACATTCAATTCCGCGATGTCTTTGAGGCAATCCGTGAACTGATGCGGTCGCCAACGGCAAAGAAGGGGCGGATCGGGTTCAAATAAATGGAGTGACCCGGTGGGGCAACTCACGAAGAAATACGAGTGTAACAACAGTGATCAGGATCGTCTGAGGCCTGCGGTCAAGCGGGCCTGGTTGCCATCAGCCAAGCCGTAGCAACCGAAAACTGACGTGGCGCTCGCATGGTGCGAATCGGGACACTCAGCTCCGCTCGTTAAACCAACAGCCGATTAACAAGAGTGAATTCCATGAACCAGTTTACTCACATCGATCGTCGTTCGTTTCTTGCCGGGTCCAGTGTTGGAGTGGGGGCTGCTGCTCTGAGTTCATTGCTGGCCGGTGAAGCTCGGTCGGCTTCTGACGATGGTGGCTCGCGGTTCTCGGGATTACCGGGGATTCCTCACCATGCGCCCAAAGCGAAGCGAGTGATCTTCCTCTGTATGGCCGGAGGACCATCTCATTTAGAGACGTTCGATTACAAACCGAAGCTCGATGAGATGAACGGCCAGCCGATGCCCGAGTCGTTTACCAAAGGGCAGCCGATTGCTCAGTTACAGGGGCAGAAGCTGAAGGTGCAGGGGCACCTGACGAAGTTCAAACCGTACGGCGAGAGCGGGCAGGTGATCAGCGACTTTCTGCCCTGGCATGCGAAGATGGCCGATGACATCTGCGTCATTCGCTCCATGCTGACCGAGCAGATTAATCATGACCCGGCTCACACGTTTATGAATACCGGCACTGCCATTAATGGCCGGCCGAGTATGGGGGCATGGTTGAATTACGGACTCGGCAGCGAAGCCGATGATCTGCCGGGCTTTGTTGTCATGACGAGTGTTGGTGGACGTAACCCCCAACCGATCGCATCCCGTCAATGGGGAGCGGGGTTTCTGCCAAGCCGGTTTCAGGGAGTTGAGTTCAACTCGACAGGCGACGCCGTGCACTACGTCAGCAGTCCCAAAGGCGTCTCAATCGAGCAGCAGCAGAAACTGGTGCAGACGATCCAGCAGCTTGATGCGCATCGCAACGAAACTGTCCGTAATCCTGAGATTGAAACTCGGATCGCCGCCTACGAAATGGCGTTCAAGATGCAGACGTCCGTGCCCGAACTGATGGATTTCTCAGACGAGCCGAAGCACGTTGTCGATATGTACGGAGCCAAACCCGGTGACGGTTCGTATGCGTCAAACTGTCTGCTGGCCCGGCGACTGGTGGAGCGCGGGGTTCGGTTTATTCACCTCTACCATCGCGGCTGGGATCACCACGGCGGGCTGGTTAACTACATGAATACGTGCTGCGGACTGACCGACAAGGCAACGTGGGCTCTGGTGCAGGATCTGAAACAGCGTGACATGCTGAAAGACACGCTGATCATCTGGGGCGGCGAGTTTGGTCGCACGCCAATGTTCCAAGGAAAAGGCGGCGCCGGACGCGATCATCACATCAAGGGGTTCTCGATGTGGATGGCCGGAGGTGGCATCAAAGGCGGAACCAGCTACGGGGCGACCGACGAACTGGGTTACGCATCCGTAGAGAACATCGTCCACGTCCGCGACCTGCACGCCACGATGCTGCACCTGCTGGGCATCGATCACGACCGGTTCTCTGTCCCCTATCAGGGCCTCGACATGCGGCTGACCGGAGTCGAGCCGGCACGCGTCGTGGAAGAACTGCTCGTGTGATCTGGCATCGTTTTCTTCCGACGATCGTCTACTTATCCGGTAGCAGCAGCTGGATCTGACGAGTCTCACGATCGACTTCGAAAATGGCCTGTCGGATGTTTCCGCCGAGTGCTTCCTGGTAATGCAGACACAGGATGCGGCCGTCGCTGAGTTCGACCATGGACGTGTACGCACCGCCGGCGACGTCAATCATGCGCGGCAGACTCCACGACGTTCCGTAGTCCGTCGAGACAAGCACTCCCGTGCATGTTCCCGGCCGCTCGCGATGTCCACACAGCAGCACGCCCTGTGACGTCAGCAGTAGTCCGGGTGATTCGCCACGTGGCAATGAGCCGACCGGAGCGCTCCAGGTGCGGCCTTTGTCTGACGACATGACCTGACACATGCACGGACGCAGGACACACAGCAGCCGGCCATCGGGCAGTTCAGTGATGTCCGGTTCGCAGTGATGATGTTCCTCGGAGATCATGCTGATGTCGCCCCATGTCTTTCCACCATCGCGCGAGCGAACCAGCGCACTGCGATATGGCTCGTCCCCGAATTGTCCGTAGATCGGCAGAATCAGCGTGCCATCGGACAACTCACGGACTTGTCGGGTCGTGGCATTAATCGCTTTGAACTCTTCACGAATCGGCTTCTGGTAAGAAGCAGACACCGCTGGCGGACCGGCTTTCTTGATCACTTCCTGCTGTTGTTTTGCCGTGTACCACGGTGATGGGACGATGGCCGGCTTCGCTTCCCATGTGCGACCGTCATCAAAGCTGCGAATCGTGCGAACTTCGCAAGTACGCCCGTATTCGTACCAGGTCGTTCCGTAGTACGAGCAGATCACCGTGCCGTTTTTCAATTGAGCGATGCTGGGATCTCGTTCTCCGTCCGGGCCGTCAATCAGTGTCTGCGGCGTTGACCAGGATTTGCCCTCGTCGGTCGACCGCATGACACAAATCCGTCCACGGCGAGGCAGGTCCGGATGTGGCCAGTCCATGTGATCACGCGCCGCAAAGAACACGGCAAGCAGGTCGCCGTTCTTGAGTCGGCACAGTCCCGGGAAGCCCTCGTACCCACCCCACTCACCGCGTGTGGTCACGGTGCGCACGGCTCGATTGATGGTTGAACCAGTGGTTCCCGACAGTTGGTATTGCGGCAGGACCCGGTCATAGATCTTCACTTCGTCAATGATGCCCAGAAAATGTTCGCCGCCCGGAGCTCCGATACATTTGCCGATTGTCACCGATGTCTCGTTCGGTTTCAGACCCGAGACTGTCGGCCGCTCGGATGCCATTTTTCCGTTGATGAATACACCGACGCGCTGGCCGTCGCATACGCCGACAATGTGTGACCACTTGTCGTACGGGATCGGGATTTCGTGCGTGCGGCGGGGTCCCGCTTCCAGCATGACTTTGCTGTGGTCCCACGGAGTGCCCATTCGCAGGTTGTAGTTGCCGACATACCGGTAGCCTTTGGCGACGATCGTCATGTTGTGCCGGATGGGGTTCTGTGGAAGAACCCACGCTTCGATCGTGAACTCCTTCGTCAGGTTCAGAGCCGCGCCGCAGTCAACGAAATCATCCGTCCCATCAAACTGCAGCGCCGAGCCCTTCCGGCCTTCGCACCACTGAGCCCCGACGATCGTTCCAGGGTGACGTCCCAAGGAATCTTTCGCGGTCGTGCCCTGGCCTTCATCGAACGACCAGGCCGCGAGCGGGACGACCTCTTCACGGGGAACGTGATCAGCGGCGATCAACGGTAACGGCCAGCACAGGGCAATCACGAAACTGAATCGAGGCATGCAAGTATTCCTGGGGGCAATCAATGTCGGCAGTCTACGCATACTTCTCACGCAGAATCTTTGCCGCGGCGACTTCGTTCTTGAGCTTCGTGTAGACCTCGTCAATGCTCACCACGGCGGCCGAGCCGGGAGCGAATCCACATTCCGGGTTTAACGTGATGCGTTCCGGAGCCACGTGCTCGAGCGCCTGTTCAACGCGTGCCACAATCGTTTCCACGGAATCGACTTCGCCTGGCAGAGTGCTGACGCAACCCAGTCCGATTTCGATGTCTTCCGGTAGCTCGCGGAACACCGTCATCTCTCCGGATCCTGGAGTCGTAAACTCCATGGTGATGTGTCCGACGTCGAGCCGCTTCAATTGCGACATGATCGGTTCGTAACCGCCCTGATGCTGAGCCTCGCCGCGCGCCCGCGCACCGGCTCGGCGGCACAAATGAACGGCCAGCCGAACGTCGTCAAATCCGGCGACGACCTGGTTGTCCATGTCGACCGCGAAGTCCGCCGCCTGGTCCGGGTTTTCATATCCGGACCGCACATCCGGATCGACGAACAGGCACAGGTGCGGGTCGTCGACCTGAATGATCTCAACTCCCTCGTCGCGTAACGCTTCGATTTCACTCCGCAGAATCGGGACGCAGTCGCGGACGAATGCTTCACGAGTCGGATACGCCTTTGACGAGGCGTCCGCGTCCCACATGCGCTCACCCAGCAGAGCCGGGGCCGGCAGAGTCGCCTTGATCTGTCGATCGGTCAGCTTCTTCAGGAAGGCCACTTCTCTGGCGATGAAGCCCGGTTCCTTCGGAGACAGTTTGTCGACAACGACCGTCCACGGACGACCGTCAGCCGGATTCACACTGAGTTCGAAGCCATGAGCGAGTTCCGCGATGACTCCGATATATGACTTGCGCCACCACTCGCCGTCGGAAACGATGTCGAGTCCGGCTGCCTCCTGCAGAGCGACAACGGATTGGACCGCCGAACCCATCAGTCGACGGTATTCGTCATCCGAGAATGGGCAGTCGTCCGCGATCAGATCCTTGACGAAGTCCGGACGCGGCATGGAACCGATGATTGATGCCGGAAACAGAAGCTTGTCTGCCATGTCGCGCTCCGCTGGCTGGGTGATGTGTTACTGGCTTACTTCTGAAGATGGTGCGACACCCAGTGCTGCCGCGCGTATTCAAAGTCCTGCTGAGTATCGACCTCAATGTACCCGCCGGGCGTATCGACGTGCTCCATTAGCTGCCCAGCTTCCAGCATGTCCTGCAGCAGATGAATGAAATAGGCCTTTTCGAAAACCTTCGCCTCGCGAAATGGACGACCCGCAAACTCTTCGCGCCGACGGTGATACTGCTGCTTCAGTGCACTGGCGCCGGGGGCTGAGAACTTCGCCAGGCCGATGAACTCTCCGTGCGCGTCGGCTTCGGAAATCTCTCGATGGACCCGCGTTACGGCACCGTTGCTGACCGTCACTTTTTCCGCGTCGTCACTGGGGTGCTCGGTCCGGTGCTCGTAGCGCACGAGCCAGTCGCTATCCACTCCGAGTGCCATATCTGCGTCGCTGTCCATGACGCCCCTGACAATTCCGGGCGTGAACAGAACGTCGGAGTAGCAGCACATGAAGGGTTCATCCATCAGGTCTTCGGCATACAACAGAGACGCCAGGATGTTGTTGTTCTGCCAGTCCGTGTTGTGCCGATACGTGAAGTCCGGATAGGCCTCCTGCACACAGTCAATCCGGTATCCACCGATGAAGATGATGTCGTCGACTCCGTTCTGCCGGAACGCGTCCACGGCCCAGTCGAGTAGTCGCCGCTCGGCAACTTGTGCAAAGCACTTTGGCGTATCAGCGGTCGTCGGCATTAACCGGCTACCGCGTCCCGCTCCGATGATGATTGCCCTCATGCTGCTTGTCGCCTCGCGTCTGTGAAGGTCAAAAGACGAGTCAGTTGATTGCGTTACAAATAGCGAATGTGTGTGTGTCTTAGGCGTGCGGCAATTGCAAATTGACCGCCCCTGAGTTTATCTCAGGGGTTCTCGCGTTTCTGCACTACGCAATCGGTAGTGCAAAGACGCGAGAACCCCCGACGTAAAGTCGGGGGCGTTTGTAAATTCTCAACTGCCGCATGACTTAATCTTCGCCGGGCTGCTGTCGCGCTTCAGTGTTTCTGTCACGCGACGCCGTCGCATTCCACAGCATGCCTGCCGCCACGGCCGCACCAAGTGCCCAGGCAGACCACAGAAAAATCGCTCTCTCCCAGCCGTACGCGTCCAGCGCCTGGCCAGTAAAGAAATCACCCGACGCGGCGCCAATGTAACCCAGGCAGTTCACAAACCCGGCCGCCGCGGCCGATGTCCCTTTCCGAGCGAGGTCGGCCGGCGCCGTTCCGACAAGCAGGACCTGGGGACCGTAAATACAGAAGCCGATCGCGACCAGCAGCACCATTGTCAAAGGCACGCTTGTTCGAGCCACTGTGTCGTAAGCGAGACTCAACAATGCCAGAGCCACCAGAAGAATGCACGTCACCGGTGCGCGGCGGCTGCCGAAGAAACGATCAGTCGCCCAGCCGGCCAGGAACGACCCGGCGATCGCGCCAAGAGGCAGCACGGCGTACTTGACTGCTGCCTTACCAACTCCCGTTTCCTGAACTTCTTTGAGATGCGTCAAGCCCCAGTCCAGGAAGCCGTAACGACAGGCATTCAACAGACCCAGCGAGATACCAAGCAGCCAGAGTGACGGATTCGAGATCGTCAGTAGAAAGTTCTGCGCGACGGAGTTCCGAGGATCATTTCGTGCTCGAGTCAAAACAGGCGCTGCAGAACTGCCGTCTTCACGCGTTTGATCGTTCGATTCCGGGGGTTGCTCTTCGAGGAACAGCAGCATGACCACGGCGGACAGGACCATGATCCCGGCCGGCACCCACAATGCTCCGCGCCAGCCGAATGCCTCGGCTGAGAAACCCGCGACCAGATAAGTCGCCACGGCGGTGGCCTGGTACCCGGTCCCAACGATGCCGATCACCATGCCCCGGCGCCAGACGGGAAACCAATTGGCAATGACTCGCACACAGGGAGTCCAGCCCAGCGACTGCGCGTACCCGTTGCAGGCCCAGGTGAAAATCAGAAAGTAGAGCGCCGTCCCGAATCCGAAGAAAACGTTCAGGAGTGCTGTGCCCAGCATTCCCACCACCAGCATTTTGCGTGGAGCGATCTGCTCGGAAAGCTGACCGTTCAGCAGTTGACCAGTCGCGTACGCGATCTTCGTTGCGGCAAGGATGTAACCAATCTCAACCGCGGAAAGCCCCAGGCCGCCGTTCTCCACCGACTCCTTCAATCCTGGAACGACGGCGGAGATGTTCGTGCGGCAAAAGTAGAACGCCCCGTACGTGAACCACACCGTCCACAGCAGAGTGTTCTCGCCCGGAATGGCATGCGGCTCTTGCGGATCGGATGACGCCGAAGTTGGGGTATCCACCAGTGGATCGTCCTGCAGGGAAGTGAGCGGTCCCCGCGAGAATGATCGATCCGCCAGACTGAAACAACTCGCCGACGTTGCAACGTTTGCCTGGTCGCTGCTACTTGCGGGCGGAACGCAGGACACGCTCGTACTGGTCGTGGGCATCGTCGGTACTGAAGTGCCGGCTGAAAATTGCAACGCGAGTCAGCCGTCCGTCCCAGTCGCGTTCTCGTGAGTATTCGTCACCGAGAATCAAATGCTGGGGAACCCAGTTGCTGAAGTCGCCGCGGACTTTGTCGGTCCGGAGAACCTCTTTGCCATTCACGAAGCAGGTGAGGTCGCCCGTCCGGTATGTGACCAACAGGTGAATCGGTCGATCGGACCGGATCGGGCACAGCGTCGTCTCCGGAGGAGAACCGTTGATTCCGGTCATGGGCGTCCGCAGCCGCAGAATCAGATTCCCGCCTTCCTGTCCGAGCGTGAAGTTCCTGATGTTCGAGTCCTGCGAGAACGAGATGATGCGGGCCGGACCACCTTGTTTGTCACGTTTCGTCTGCAGGACGGCTTCGATCGTCAGCTCGTTCGAACGGCGGCAGGCGTCGAGTAGTTTCTGATCGTGACCTTCGACCACGAAGGCGCCGTCAGTCAGCTCCAGGGCGCCACGTTCGGTGATGTGTGCTTTGCCCCAGGGTTTGAGACTGGCGGGTGTCCCGTCGGTCCAGGCGAACACAAGACCGTCGCTTGAGCCGGGCCAGGCGGTCGCCGCAGGTTCTGCATCCCTGGCCGGAAGTATGTATTGAGATCCGGCGACACAGATGTCTCGTGTGCACGACAACCGGTCGCGGATGGCATGGCATCCCGAGACGGCAGTGGTGAGTGCGAGCAGGGCGCAGCATGTGCGCAGCGACTGAAGTCGATTCATGGTGAGCGGTCCCGGTTGTCAATCAGTGGAGTCGATTCGTGGTCATTCGACAGATCGGCGTTTGAGAACCCGCAACTGACCGACCAATCCCTGGATCGCCCGAATCGAGAATCCTCACCGGGATTCTGCGGCACAGCACAACAGCAGCAGATAAGCCACCTGGACGGGCGATGCTGTTTTTCGGGGTTGAAGTGCGATGCGGAAGATGACGAACCCAACCTGATTTCGGCGAATTCAGAGAGACTTACGCTGTTCACGCACGCGGCTATAATTCGCTGTCAACGTTGTCCCTTTCCAGACGATTTCTGCCGAGGCCCTCTCACGATGGATACCGAACTGAAGCAGCAGTGCGAAGATATGCTGCAGCGGATTGTCCATCTGCGGGACTCTCTTTGACCTGGCCGGCAAGCAGAAACGTCTTGACGAAATCAACGCTGCGATGGGTTCGCCCGGCTTCTGGGACGATCAGGAGTCTGCGCAGAAAACGACCGGCGAACTACGTCTGGTGAACACAACGCTCAAACCGTTGCAGAAACTTTCGGACGGTGCTGACGATCTGGAAGTGCTGCTCGAGTTCGCTGAGGAAGACGACACAGACGGAACGGCCAACGAAATCCGGCAGTACATCGCATTGCTCAGCACGGACCTCGACGAGGTCGAGCTGAAGGCCACGATGGGTGAGCCCGAGGACGCCTGCGGAGCGTACCTCACCGTTCAGGCTGGCGAGGGTGGCAATGATGCCGCCGACTGGGCACTGATGCTGCTGCGGATGTATGCCCGCTGGGCCGAGTTGAAGGGCTTTCGAGTCCTGGAACTCGACTTGTCCGAGGGCGAGGAAGCGGGCATCCGGAATGCCACGATCGAGATCAAAGGCGATTACGTGTACGGCATGCTTAAGGGCGAGGTCGGCAATCACCGGCTGATTCGCCTGAGCCCGTTCGATTCGGCGAACCGTCGACAGACTTCGTTCGCCGCGGTCGATCTGATGCCGGAAGTCGACGAGAGCACGGGCATTGAAATCGACTTCGCGAACGACGTGCGTGAAGACACATACCGTTCCAGTGGTGCCGGCGGTCAGCACGTCAACAAGACAGACTCGGCGATCCGGCTGACTCACCTGCCGACCAACGAAGTGGTGCAGTGCCAGAACGAACGCAGCCAGCACAAGAACCGGGCTCAGGCTCGCAAGATGCTGCTCGCTCGTCTGTATCAGATCGAGAAGGAAAAAAAGGACGCAGAGAACGCAGCCAAGCGCGGGGCCAAGTCACGCATCGGATTCGGTGGTGAGACCATCCGGCACTATGTGCTGCATCCAGATCAGTACGTCAAAGATGCCCGCACCGCGATGAAGACCGGCAATCCCCAGGCCGTCCTGAACGGAGACAACCTCGACGGCTTCATCGAGGAGTACCTTCGCTGGTCGATCGGCAAGTAGTTCGGGTTCAAGCTGCAGGCGGATTTCTCTGAAATCCGCACGCGGCAGATCCCGATTTCGGAGAAATCGGGCTACGGCTCAGGCACGTCCCCCGGCTGGGCTTACCTTATGGGGACCGGGTCGGTGTTGACTTGCTGAGACCGAGCGCACGCAGTCTGTTGTCGGGGACTTTTCCGTCTGACATCCAGCCTCGTTCGCGGTTGTAGTGGCCGATCACGGATTGAAGTTGTGACCGGTCGATCGCGGCTTGAGGTGACGTGTCTGATGTCAATCCGTCGTTGAAGAACCGCGGAGGCAGTGTGTCTTCGGATGGGGTCCAGCCGTGTCGGACGTTGAAGACCTTGCGGGCTGTCACGATGCGGTTCGCGATGGTTTGCAGTTCCGTGACGCTCAGTTCAAAGCCGGTCACCAGATGCAGCATTTCGCCCATCGCGGCGAGTCGATCATCGAAGACTCCGCGCAGGAAGCGGCACAGAATCAGTGAGTCCATCAGCGCGGATTCGTCCTCAGTGGCGATGGCCAGTGGAACTGAGGATTCCTCGATGTGCGTGCGGTCGACCTGATCGGAGAAGTCGACCTGATACGCTCCGGAGCGGTTGTGATCAGCGCCGCGCGTGCCGACCGCGAAACCGAGTGCCATGGTCTGCAGAGCACGGGGTTCGTAGCCGGGAAGTTCGAGGCCTTTGACGTGGGCCGCGAAATCCTCCGAGCCCTGTCCGATCTGACGTGCGGCCAGTCGCGTACCTTCCGAGAGCAGTCGGCCGATACCGGTGCGGGAACCGATCTGTCGCAGTGTTTCGAGCAGTGCCGTGCCACTCCCGAACTTCAGGCCAGGTTCTGACAGCAGACCGCGTTCCGCGCATTCCATCGCAAAGGCAACCGTGCCCCCGGCGCTGATGGTGTCCAGACCCAGGTCGTCGCACAGTCTCGCAGCCTGGAGCACGGTCTGCGGATCGGAGATTCCACACAGCGGACCCAGGGCAAACAGACTTTCGTACTCGAGTCGGACGCCTTCATCCTGGCCAGGCAGATGGAAAAGGTGCGCACAGCCAATTGTGCAGGCGGCACACGACTTTCGAGTGCGCTGCAGCGATTGGCTGATGGTATCGGGAGCCAGTTCTGTCGCGGACTCGAAGCTGCCCGACTGAAAGTTTCGCGTAGGCAGAGTCCCCAGTCGGTTAAAGGTCAGCAGATTGCTGACCGTGCCGAGTTCGCGGTACTTCTCGGTTTCGGGACCGAGGGATCGACGGGAGAGGTCGCGACTGTATGCAGTCAGTTCGGACGGATGCGCGAAGGGTGTGATGCGGCTGCCCCGCACACCGATCGCTTTCAGATTCTTCGAGCCCATGACCGCACCGTGACCGCCTCGGCCGGCATGCCGGCCTTCGTTAGACACAGTGGCGTAACGGACCTGGTTCTCACCTGCGGGGCCGATACACGCAAAGCGAATACCCGCGCCGAAGCGTGCATTGAGTGACTGCTCAGTGCTTTGACTGGACTGGCCCCAGACATCGACGGCGTCCTCAAAGCGGACCGTATCATCCTCGATCAGCAGTGTGGTCGGCGCCGTGGCCCGGCCGATAATCATGATTGCGTCGTAGCCGCACTTCTTTCCGGCAATGGCAAACGATGACGACGACAGTGAGTCGTTGATGCGTTCGGTCAACGGGGATTTGGCCAACACGGCGAATTTGGCCGAGGTCGTCAGCGGACTGCCCACCAGCGGGCTGAAGACGAACAGCAGTGGTGCTTCAGGAGCGAGCGGATCAACTCCGTCGGGACAGTGTTCCAGCAGCAGCCACGTTCCCAGGCCTGTTCCGCCTATGAACTGCTTCAGGACCTCGACCGGCAGGTCGATGCACTCACTGGTCCCAGTGGTCAGATCGATCTTCAGGCAGCGGCCGTGATACCCGGGCGGTGGTGACATGGTTCAGGCCCAAGCCGTGCGCGGGCCGGTGCCAACGTGACTGGGGCCGGCGACCGGCCGGCAGGGTTCAAAGCCCTCGATGCAGTATTGATCCAGTATCAGGTTGATCCGCATTTCGATTTGCGTCAGTTGGGAACCCTGGTCCCGGGTCGCAAAAGTGATTGCCTGGCCCGGTGTTGATGACGACAGACGGCCGGTTCGTCCCACTCGGTGGACGTAGTCGTCGCAGTATTCGGGGATGTCGTAATTGATGATGTGTGAGATACCGCCGACATCGATTCCTCGCCCCACAACGTCGGTCGCGATCAACAGACGAACCTCCCCGGATCGGAAGCGTTTCATGACGCTGTCACGTTTGGGCTGAGGCAGATCACCGTGCAGATGAGCGACGTCAGGCAATCGGCGGCGGAATTTCTCGTAGAGAAGGTCGGCGCCCCGTTTTGTGCGGGAGAAAACGAGCGCCTGTTGCGGCCGTGCCTGAGCCAGCAGCTTAACGAGCGTCGCGAATTTCCGGTCGGCGTCGACGGTAATGTAGAATTGCTCGACCTCACTGGTGACGACGACGTCCTGCGACTGATCGACCATCTGGGGGTCGCGCATGTAACGCCGGGCCAGTCGCTCGACATCGGGCGGCATTGTGGCGGTGAGCATCATGGTCTGCCGCTCGGACGGACAACGTCGCAGAATCTTTTCGATGTCCGGGCGAAAGCCGATATCGAGCATGCGGTCCGCTTCATCGAGAACGACGACGTCCAGCATGGAGACGTCGAGCGATCCGCGGCCAATCAGATCGATGATCCGGCCCGGAGTTCCAATCACGATCTGGGCGCCGGACTGCAGTTGCTCGACCTGCCGCTGGATCGATTTGCCGCCGACGATGCAGGCGACTCGGCACGGATGGTTCACGGCCAGTTTACGGGCTTCAGCCGCAACCTGCTCGCTGAGCTCCCGCGTCGGCGTCAGGACCATGGCCAGAGGGCGTTTGACTTCGTGGTCGATCCGTTCAAGGATCGGGATCACGAAAGCCGCCGTTTTCCCGGTTCCCGTATGAGCCTGACCGATTCCATCCCGCCCTGTGAGGACTACTGGAAGAAACTGAGCCTGAATTGGGCTGGGTGTTTTGTAGCCCACAGTTTCAATGGCCGACATCATGATGGGGCTGAGTCCGAACTGCTCGAAGCCCTGTTCCTCGTCCGCTGCATCCTGTTCCAACGCATCTCGATTTTCCTGATCCAATGAATCTCTCCCTGCGAGGCTATGACGTCGGCGTTTGGTCCGCCCGTACGTCCAATGCTCGCTGATGTGCCCGGTCTGATCGAGAGCTGTTCACGCTGCCAATGACCGGCGGGTCTGTTTCGGCGTCGAAATCAGAAGCGGGCGCTGAAGGCGAAAACGTCTATCAACAGACGCGCCCAACGCGCTCGGGCTCGAACGGCCCATTCCTGTTCCCAACAAATTACTCGCACAGGATACACCGATACCGCTTCCAGCGGAAACCCGGCAATTGCGGAATCGCAGGTGATCTGCACAGCAGCCTGGATTCATATGTACTCTGAACAGAAAAAGGGGCGAGACAGGGGTGTTGAATCCTGCTCCGCCCCTGTGTCATCAGAGTTTTGGCAATACTGGAGAGGGCCGTGTTCAGTTTCGGGGCACGATCGGGAAGAAACCGCTCTGGCTCCGCTTTCCGAACGGCTCGATGCGCGTCAAGTCGATCGATTGCAGTCCACCACCACCAATCTGGTCGGCAAATCGGGCGTAGTTGGATCCGGTCTGGGCTCGTGAATCATCCGGAACGAACTCGCCGAAGATTGCATCAATTCCGAATGCCGCCACATTGAACTGAGTCAGGTCTGTCGAGTGCTCTGCGAATGACTCGATGATCATCTGCCAGCGGTCCTCGTCAATCGTCGCGGTCGTCTCTGTGCCGGACTCGGGCAAGAACACAGATTCTACTTGCAATATAACGTTGATTATACCAGCGGTCTGGACAAAGAGTGGACCTCGTTGCGGCCGTCGGGCCAGATCAAAGGCGGCCCCGAGAGTTCCTGGCTCAACCGAGACTCCGTCGTCGAAGAAATCACCCGGATGGTTGATCGTCTGTTCAAGAAACGCACGGCCAATGTACTGCATGAATGGATTGTCGGGCTCTCCGAAAATCGTCTGTTGGTCGCGGAAGAACGCGCGATTCTCGTCCGTTGAACCGGGCGCTTGCAAATTGGCAAACGGCAGCAACGGCAGCTCATTGTCTTCAGTCCACAGGAGTGGCGTTGTGGGGCGATTCAGATAATCGACTGCCTGAGAATTGCCCTGGTCCGCCCGCCGATCAAGGTGCAGGTGGGAGTCAGAATTCGAGAATCCCGCCTGCCGGGCCAGCCGGTCCGCCCCTCGAATTGACGCGATGCCTGTCCGATTGAGTTCCCGGTCTACCGTCGCATCCAGAGGCGCGTATTGAGCGACGCCCGGCGCCCAGCCAACGTTGGTCATGTCCTCGAAGGCACGTTGATACGTGATCTCGGTCGCAACCTGGCCAGCAACAGGCATGTCCGGATCAAAGCCGGCCAGTGCATCTCGGATACCCTGAAACGTCTGGAGAACGCGTTCGTACCGAACTGTGTCCGGTCTGCGGTCAAAACGGACGACCTTAAAGATCTCCGTATTCTGGTTATTGTTGTTCCCCATCACCGTCGGGAGCGTTCCGATGACCTGCGCCAGCACGGTGGGCATCTGGTTACCGCCACCTCCACCACCACCACCACCACCACCGCCGCCTCCACCGGTCGTGGTGGTTGGCAACATGATGTCGATCACCTGCACAACATAGGCGGCGGGATCCACCTGCGCAGCCAGCGCATCACCGACGTAAAGAAAGTCGCCTGACTGGAGTCGACTGGAAATGATTCCCACCGCATTCGCGTTGTTATTATTGCCGCCACCTCCGCCACCTCCGCCACCACCCCCACCGCCTCCCATTTGGTTAAACCGAACGTTGACGATGACACCGTTGACCTGACTGAATGGCCCCACCGGCAGGGTGGTCATCATCATTCCTTGACCCTGGCCCATCGCAACTCGAGCCATACCGAGCGAGTCCGGATTGACGATAGCGACGTCGCGGTCCTCTCCGATATTGCCGAACACCGTGTTAAACTGCAGATTGTTTCCCGAGAGAATGTCCTCGCGGTTTGATTGCAGAAAACGAATCGACAACTCCACCTGCTGCTGCGCGATGATGTGGTTGCGGATTATGCTTCGGGCGGCGTCGGTTATGCGCGGGTTGTTAACGTCGCCTTCCAGCACACGCTGAACCAGAGAAATTCGATCCTGGTCGAGCACCGTGTCGAATATGAACTGCACTTCGGGCAGGAGCAGGTCCGGAATCCGCGCTGGGATATTGTCTGGGCTCAGGTTGTCTCCGGTTGTCTGCTGGGCAATTGCCTGTGCCGCCACACCAACCGTCATTACCGCTGCGAGGAAAGCTGCCAGATTGCGTTTCATGGGAAATTCCCGGATGTGAAGTGTTGGCCCGATGTGAAATGTTGGACTGGGGCAACCCGTCTGCAGAACCAGCACGAGCTGCGGAGTCCGTGAGGGTGGTCAATCTACCCCGGATGGATCATCTGCGTCAAAGACAATCAACCGAGGATGCTCATTCACCGACCGGGCGGTCAGCGTGACCTGTCAAATCGGTCGCACGGGATTCCGTTCAGTTACAAAGACGGTTTTCGGCATGCAGCAGTTCCACCAATCAGCTTACGGTGTCGGGCTGCGTGATCGAATCGGTTGACCTGGAACACAAGCCCACGGCGGCCAAACGCCTCGTTGACCGACTTTTCGTTTTCTCTAAACTTCGGCCCGCGCCGGTCGAGCGTTCTTCCGTCTTGTCGGCGTGTGAACCTGTTTTGCTCCTCGGAATCCGGACAGATCGCCTGTGGCTCGTTCTCAATTGACGGTACATGAGGAAGGACTCATCCAGGCTGCCAGTACTCTGGTGGCGGGGAAAACGGCGTCCGCGATCGTCATGCTGGCCGAGCAATCCTACAACTTTCGCGAGATTCAGAACGGGCTGGATCAGATTCCGCTGATCGTCGCGTCCGACAAAGACGACGTCATCGAAGCGGCACGCAAGGACGACGTCAATCACGTTCCATTGCTGGAAGAGCCAGAGACTCGGCAGCGGCAGGTGATCTCTGCTCTGCTGGAGGCGGTCGCCGACGAGCTGCTGAAAGCCGGCGACAGGGTCGTCGCATTATTCGCGGCATTCGAACGGGACGATCTGGACACGCTGACGGTCATCGACCTGTCCGAGCACCTGACAAAACTCACCTCGCGCGACCTGCAGCGTCTGGAAACAACAGTACCCCTGGAGACGCTGCGACAGGTAGTGAATCTGGCTGCGGATATCGGCAAAGAAGGTCGCGAGGGACGTCGCGTTGGCTCACTGTTCGTCGTCGGAAATCACCGCAAAGTGTTGGGTCAGTCACACGAACAGATCCATGATCCGTTCAGGGGATATCCGCGAAAGGAACGGTCGCTGCGACACGCGCGCGTACGTGAAAGTGTCAAAGAACTCGCTCAGATCGACGGTGCGTTCGTCATCGCGGCTGACGGACATGTCGAAGCTGCTGGCCGAATTCTCGATGCACCGGCCGAGGGACTGACGTTGTCGAAGGGACTGGGGGCCAGGCACTGGGCTGCCGCGGCGATTTCAAAAACGGCGAATGCCATCGCGATCGCCGTGTCTGAATCGACGGGCACGGTCCGTATCTTTCAGAACGGGATGGTCGTGTTGCGAATCGAACCGATCGAGCGAGCCATGAAATGGCGCGATCAGGATTCGGAAGGGGCTTCGTCCGGCTAAGGCCGCATTCAATGTTCGTAGTAGCCGGACTTGTCCGGCGTCCCAGCCGCGTTGCCGCTCTTCCAGTAACTCAATCGTCTCGGGTAGTGGCACGCGCACTCTGAACCGGACGACTCCAATTCTTGTACACGGTGGTTTCAGCTCCGTGGCGGGCAGCCGGACACGGTTTCCCGAATCCGGCTGCCCGTTCCCACGAGCCAAACCTGCGCCATCGCCTCTAGATCATGTGTTGTTTCGTCATGTTACGTGTCCCGCTCGACGTCGGGTTACGCAAATCCAGTAGGCCGGAACAAGCTCCGCGCAGTTCCGGCAGCTATCGGGGGACCGTGCGGGAACTGCGCGGAGCTTGTTCCGGCCTACGTTGTGGCTGGTCCACTTAGTATTCGCCAACCACACCGCTGCTCACGATGTCCCACTGGCTGTCGCAATCGTCGTAGTCGTCGTTGAACTCAGAGCCGGCCGTGCATCCTTTGCCTTCGGAGTGAACGCCGCTCACGTAGTACGACTGGTTCAGTGAGCCGATCGCGGACGAGACGTCTTCCATTTCGTTGTTGATTGCGAAGGAAATCTCGGACATCCCGACGATCAGGCCAAGCACGGCGATCGTGGAGATCAGAATCAGCTCGGCGGAGACCAGGAAACCGTTTTCGTCATTCAGCAGGTTGGTCATGAGATTCGTCATCGTGGTGTCCCTCAATCTGGCAGGTTTGGGGTTTCGACTGCGAGGCGGCTCAGTGCCTCGCGTCGCTCATGACAGGATGTAAAGCAGCCTGAATGCCAAAGCAGATTGGCGCGCAAAGAAAACTACACAATGCGGGCATCGGCCGTCGCTAAACTCTGTCTGCCAAACAGGTTCTGAATCTGGAGCGTCATCGCTCGTGCTCAGGGACGCGAGTCGGCGGCCTCTTGGATGAGGCCTGCCGGCAACAGGCGCGGTTCAGCTGCAATGCCAGTCTGTATCGCAAGTGCCTGCAAACAAATGACTTAAGCAGTTGTTGCATTCAGGCATCAGATTGTCTGCGGCAGAGAGCGATCGCGCCAGTCGGCGCAACCCGCATCGACTGGCAGCAGTCGGCGCCGCCGAGTTGCGATATCGCTCACTAATCGAGAATGTCCCGATCGACGATTTTGAACATCTGCCCCATCGCCTTCTTCACGTTTGCAGGGTTGTACCGTTGCCGAGTCAACGTCTCCTTCCGTCGGAAGATGGACTCGTGCAACTTGATCGGCACCGTCTTGATGCCTTTTCCGTTCTTCATGACCTGCAGCTTACGCGGGCTCAATTTGTAATCGCCAGGCCGCTCGGGATGACGATGCAGAAAGCCGAGTCCGTCTGGATTGGGAACGATCTCACTCAGTATGTCAGGATCAAATTCCAGCCCGAGTCGCCGGGCTTTGTCGATCATGAATTCGAGTGTGATGTCTGCCAGGCGACGGAAGTCGTAGCCGCCGCCAACATCCGCGTGGACTCCGGGAAACCAAATCTCCTCAATGCGATTAGGTTCGTAATTCATCAGTGCCGAAGTGAACGCGTCTCGGTTTTCATCGACCGATACCAGATGCACTGCCCGCTTGACGTTACGAGCAACGGTCAAATCGCTGAACAGGTTGATTTTCTGAAACGGGATGCCTGCCAGGTTCACGGGGATTCCAATTGCGGCCACCGTGTCCCAGACACCCAGCATTTCGATTTTGACGCGCTTCTTCCGTCCGTGAGTTTCGAAGTCTGTAACCTGTCCGTCAGGGCTACGAGTGATCGTGATTGATTCGGGAATTCCCTGCTCATGAATCAGATTGGCCAGCATGCGAGCAACCGCGGCACCGCGACTGAAGCCTGTGATGAAGATCCTGTCTCCGGGACGATATTGTTCGACCAGAGCCACATACGCCGTATCCCGCAGTCGGTGCGCTCCTGCTCCGAATGCTTTTCCGAAGAGTTCGCGAACAAAACCGCCATTCGTTTCTGTTGTTCCGACGCCGGCAAAGTACAGCGAGTGTTGTTCATGGCCAGAATCATCAATGGCTCCATGAAAACGCACGACGTTCGTGACGTCCGACCCCTTCTCCGTCGCATCCGAGAGACTGTTACCTGTCCCATCGATGTTGATCACGAAGTTGCGAGAGCCTTCTGAGAACTGACTCAGATTCGGATGGTAGGTGTTGGTTGTTGCCATGGCCGGACTCCTGTTGTGGTTGCATCGATTGCACTATGGAATGCAGACCCTCACGAACACATTAGATATGCATAGGTTAATGACGTCAGAGTATAACTATCCACTCGGGCTCGTGGACAAATCTTACGAATTCGATGACGTACTCGGCACGGTCAAACGCACGTCGCGGTTTCGACGGCAGTCAGACTCCGTTGGCTGTTGACCGAATGACCTCCTCGGATTGAAATCGTCTGTACGAGCAACCGTCGGACGCCGCCGCAATGGAAAGAGATTCATGTCAGATACAACGGCGCTGAATGTGATCCGTCAGTCGGTTTCGGAGGAGCGGTTGCTTGATACGGCGCTGCGGTTAATCGAAATTCCCAGTCCGACGAGATCGGCCGCTGCTGTGGCTGATCGTCTGGCTGAGGTTCTGGTTAATGATGACTTCACTGTCGAGCGATCTGACTGCGGCTGGCCGGACGCTCCCGCCGTTGTATGCCGGTTCGATTCGGGTCAACCCGGACGCACGCTGCAGTTCAATGGTCATCTCGACACAGTTCATCTGCCGTTTGTGCCGCCGCGTGTCGAGAATGGGTTGCTTTACGGCAGTGGCGCATCCGACATGAAGGGCGGTATCGCAGCGACGGTCGAGGCCCTGCGGGCTGTGCGAGATTCAGGCCTTTTGACCGGCGGCAGTATCCTGTTGACAGCACACGAACTCCACGAATCCCCGTGGGGCGACGGGTCCCAGGTCGACGGCTTGATCGAGGCAGGCTTTATCGGCGACGCGGTATTACTGCCCGAGTATTGTCACGATCCCATGCCGATCGCTGGACGTGGATTGGCGATCCTGGAGATCACAGTGACACGTCCGGGCGAGCCGATGCATGAAGTGCTGGGCGGAATCGAACAGCCGTCGGTACTCCTCGCGGGAGCCGAAATCGTGCAAAAGTTCGCCGAGATCGACGCCAGCCTCGCGGACGAGAAGCATGCGACAGCCGGGCGAGCCAGCCTGTTCATTGGGCAGCTCCATACAGGCGAGATCTACAACCAGTCGCCGACAGAACTGAAGCTATCGGGGACTCGTCGCTGGCTGCCCGGCACAAACGTCGATGAAATCCGTACGGGCATTGAGGCCACACTCGCCGTGATCGCTGAGCGTCACGGAATCTCCATCGACAGCACATTTCACTTTGTGCGCGACGCCTACGAGATTGATCCTGCGAGCGAGTTTGCCGAGTCATTCCAGTCAGCGCATGAATCGGTCACAGGCCGCCGTCTTTCTACTGGTGCCAAGCCATTCGTGGACGACGGCAACACGTTTGTGCATCGCGGCGGAATTCCCGCGATCACGCACGGACCGAACGCGCTCGGTGCCCACACAGTGAACGAAGAAGTCCCCGTCGCGGAACTCGTTCGCGTGGCCGAGGTCTATGCGATGACGGCGCTGAACTTCTGCTGCTCACCGTCTGCATAGCGTTTGTTGAACGCGGGTTGCCAATTGTCTGACGCTACTGGCCGTTGTTGCGCGCGGCGACGGCTGTTTCGACGGCCTTGGACAGCTCTCCCCGCGTGAAGTCCGAAATGGCTGTCAGGTCACCGGTCTTCGCCAGCTTGAGGTACTTCTCGACCAGCGGTGCAGCCACGTCATCGCCCTGATGCGAATGGATGTAATAGAGAGACCCAATACCACCGATGCCACCGCACCCGACCATGCTGCTGCCAAACCATTCTTCTCGCGACTCGACACTGGACGTAGCCCAGTGATGCTTGTGGCGGGGGGAAAGCGTGTCGGCCCAGCGAGAATGGTCGTATTCTTCGACCTTCGTGACCGGGGTACGCCTCCAGCGATTCTCGACGGTTTGGCTGCGGCCGCAGATCAGACATTCGTTCCAGCGGACTTCAAAGGGAGCGTATTTGTCTGCCAGGTTCGGCATCGATGCCCCGGCAACAAACAGTGCGATTAACGTCAGGACCAGGATGATAAGAGGCTTCATGTTTCGTTCTCCTACCAGATAACGAACGTGGGGGCTGGTTCCTGGCCAGTTTTTCTGAATCGCAAATGCCAACGTCCCACAGTTCACTCAGAAGTTGGATGCACGCCGGAAGGGCGAGTTGAAGGGCCAGCGCACTGAGGACTATTGTTGCTGCGAGGACAGACAACATCCAACCGATTCGGAGAGCGAAGTGCATCAACGTATCACAGGAATCACAATCTGGATCGTCGTTGTGGCGGCGATCAATTCTCAGGCGGCGGCAGTCCGTGCAGAGACGGTCGGTTTTGATGCGGACATCCTGATTGTCGGTGGCACCGAGTCGGGATGTGCGGCTGCGGTCCAGGCGGCCCGCATGGGCGTTACGAAAATCGTTCTCGTGAACGACATCGATTGGCTCGGTGGGCAATTCTCGGCCGAGGCGCTGGTGGCGATCGACGAGAATCGCGGGCCGGCCGGCTACGACCACACCGTTCCATTTCCGCGAGCGGGTTTCTTCAAAGAAGTGGTCGACCGTATCGAGGCGATCAATAAGAAGAAGTACGGTCGGGCCCGGCCGGGCAACACGCGCGTCATCACGACGTGCAAACCGAGCGACGCCGAGCAGGCGTTTCGCGAACTGCTGCAACCGTACGTCGACTCGGGACAGATTCGCGTTATCTCAAACTGCTATCCGGTGGCAGCCTTGCTCGACGAATCGAAGTCGCGATTGCTCGGGCTGGAGTTCAACTCCACGACGGACGCGGAACTCAGTCTGACCGTGAAGGCGAAGATCACGATTGATGCGTCCGACTGGGGAGATGCCATCAAGTTCGCCGGCGCCGGCTACGAATTTGGTCCAGACCTGAAATCGAAGTACGGCGAGCCGCTGGCTCCGGAATCGCGCGAGGGTTATCCGCTCACGGACATGAACCCCATCACCTACAGCATGGTGATCAACGAGACCGACGACTACGAACCCATCCCCGCTCCGCCGCGTTACGACCCGCGAAACTACCGCACGCACAAATGGCCGAAAGACCCACTGTGGCTGTACGAAAGCCGCCGAGTCATCGACCACTACAACTTCGCGGACGTCACTCATCCGGACGTGTTGCTGCTGTGCTTTCCGGCGATCGATTATCCACTCGACGTGCATCCTCGGTGGCTCGCGGACGCGCTGGATGCCACGGAACCAGGTGCGTCTTCAAAGAACATTGTCGAGCTAACGCGGCAGCAGCGGCGGCTCGTGTTCCAGGACGCGAAGCAGTACTCACTGGGTTTTCTGCACTACCTGCAGACGGAAGTGCATGAGGCCATGCCGGACAAGACTCACAGCTACCGTCGCTTCGAACTGACCGACGAGTTCGGGACTCCAGACCGCATGCCTTTCAAGCCGTACATTCGGGAATCGCTGCGTCTGAAAGCCGCCTACATGATGCGACAGCAGGACACGACAGGATACGCGAACAACGCCCGTAATTTCGCCCAGGCCATGTATCACGACGGCGTCGCATGCTGGCAGTTCGAATACGACTTTCATCCGACGAAGCGCGAATTCCTGAACGACGGCAACACAGACGGTCCGTGGCACTGCGTCTTCCGCGAAGGTCGCACCTGGGGCCCGCCCTATAGCGGACTGAGTTTGTTTCCGCTCCGTAGTCTTGTCCCGGAGAAGATCGACGGCCTGATCGCCGCTCAGAAGAACCTGGGTTACACGAGCATCGTCAGTTCAGCGTTCCGATTGCACGACCAGAGCACCGCCATCGGCACTGCCGCCGGTGCTGTGGCCGCCGTTGCTGTCGCCGCGAAGATCGACCCGCGCACCATCCCTTACGACCGATCATTGCTCAGCAGGTTGTGGCAGGGGTTGTGTTCCAGAATCGACGGAGGCATCCCGCACGCATTGTGGCCATTCCGCGATCTTGAACCGGAACATCCCGCGTTCGTCGCAGCCAACCTGCTGGCAATTCGCGGCGGGCTGCCGATGAACCCGCGAGTGACTGACTTCCGTCCCGACGAGCCGGCGACAGACGAGTGGAAAGAACTCGTGTCATACCTGACGTTGGAGACGAAAGAGGCCGACATTCTCCCGATCTTCTCTCGGGAACCCATCACACGCGGTGATTTTGTGCAGGGCTTCTGGAAACTCGTGCAGAAGTTCCCCGACCGTCCGTTCAAACGCGTAAGCCCGACAGACGCAGACGGGGACGGTATCGCGGACGGTGACGACGCATTGGTGCTGTCCGCACAGAAGACGAGCTGGGACGACTTCGTGCTCGCCCCCGAGATCGACGGGAATCCCGATCAAACCAACATCGCGGCCGACCGCATCCGGCTCATCAATTTCACCGGCAAGGAGTCACCGGTTGTCGAGGGCTTTGCCAATGACAACGGATTGCCGTTCAGTCAGGAACGAGGCTTCGGCTGGTCGCGAGACATCAGCGCCAGTCACCGTCGCCGCAAGCAGATCGAAGGCGATTGGCGGGATACCTTCCTGTTCACTCGCAGTCATGACGTCTGGGAATACACGCTTCCCAATGGACGCTATGCCGTCACGGTCTGTGTGGGCGACTCAGGACACGAGCAAACCGGTCAGAACGTGACCGTCGAAGGTGCAACCGTGTTCAAGAACCGCGACACGCCCATTGGCGAATGGGCAGAAGATGAAACGGTTGTCGTAGTAAATGATGGACGCCTCACGGTCGAGATCGGTCGTTCAGGAAGCAAGACAAACACGTGTCTCAACTGGCTGAGGATCGTCAGTGAGGACGAGTGAAGCGGCGGCGCGATTCGTCCAACGCAGCAAGTCGTTTTGGGCACTTCCAGAATTAGTTTTCAATCTCGATACAAGCCAACATTGAAAATGCTCTAGCTGCTTGCGCTGCGGTAGCTGCGGAGTGACCAGTTGAAGACCAGCCGCGACACCACAAGACCCACAGCCGACGCTGTCAGGCCGATCATCGGGAAGGTCCAGTCGGACAACGACTTCGCAATCAACTGAGCAGGCACGGTCACGACAAGCAGAATCGGTACCACCCAGGTAAATGCGGACTGAACCACCTCACCCATCTCGATGCGGCTGGAATCCACACCGTTGTAGATGCTGCGTGGATATCTGGCGAAAACGGTGATGTAGAACCAGAAATCGTACAGCCCCTGATTGCGGCCCAGCCAGATGCTGGTGCTCGCAAGGATGATCATCAGGCTGTAGAAAAACGCCACGCCGACAACAATGAACAGCAGATAGATCGCGACCTGCGTCACGCCAATCGGCTGGCCGATGACGATCAGCGAATAGATCAGGAGCGAACTGGCCAGCAGCGTCTGATTGACCATGGCCAGCTCCATCTTCTCGCACGAGATCAGGAACTGCGTGTCGATCGGCTTGAGCAGAGCGAAGTCGAGATTTCCGGTGCGGATCAGCTCGCTGAAATTGGCACAGTTGGGCATGAAGAACGCTTCGACAATCGCGTTGATCAGCATCCCTGTGGCCATGAATGCGAAGTATTCCTCACGGCTCCAGTTGTTAATCGAGTCGACGTTGCGGTAGATGATCTCGAACAGCGTGATCTGGGCGACAAACCAGAATGCCCGCGTTACGAGGTTAATCACAAAGTTGCCACGAAACGTCATCTCACGAATCAGCGCGTTCGTAAAGAACGTCACCCACACGCGTCGGTAGTTTGCCGTTTCGGGGTTCTTCATGAATCGAGATTCCGCAAGTTCACGCCATCATAACGCGCGTCCGGTGGGATGTCCGCCGGCTGTTACCAGGTTGCACTCACCGCGTGACACTGAAAGACTGTCCCCTGCAATCGCACAGTCACTGAAGACCTGTTGGCTGTGACGCATGGAGACCGGGCTGGCGTTGCCGTCCCGGTGTCAGCCATGTCGGTGCCGGGGAGTCTGCTGCCATGAGCCTCGAACTGAACCTGCGTTTTGCCGGAGCCGATCGCGTTGAGGTTCGGCTGGCTGGCGACGATTCCGGGTCGCTTGAGTTCTCGAATCCGCTGACCGAGTCCGATCGCGACGACATGCGGTGGTATCTCGAAACGTACGGGGCGCGGTCGATCGGCGATCCCGACGACGATCAGGCGACTCGGGTCCGGAAGAAGCTGCCGCGCATCGGGAAGGCCCTCTTCGACGCGGTGTTCAGTGACCGCGCGGCTCAGCGGCTGTTCAACGACTTTCAGGACTCTGACGGCACGGACCGGCAGTTGACCATCAGCGCGGACCATGCCGATTTGCTCTCGCTGCCGTGGGAACTGCTGCACGATTCGGCGACTGGCGGAGCGTTCCTGTTTCGCGAGCATCCTGCCGTCAGTATCCGACGAAGACTGCCCGGAGCCACCGGCGGACGCACGTCGTACACGGTCAAGTCCAAAGACACGCTGCGGCTGCTGTTTGTTGTCAGCCGTCCCGAGGAATCCGGTTTCCTCGATCCGCGGGCCGACCCGCAGGCCGTCATGGATGCACTGGACGCGGAAGCTCCGGGACGCGTCGAGTGTGAGTTTCTGCGGCCCGCCACAATCGACGCGCTCAACGATCGCCTATCCAACGAGAGCCTGCCGCCGGCGGATATCGTGCACTTCGACGGGCACGGCGTGTTCGATGCCGACGGCCGCATTGCCGACTCGCAGCGGAAGAACGAAGTCGGTGACCGCGACGATGTTCGTGACCGCACGCGCGAAGCTGGTGGCGATGACGACTCCGATCCCGCCGGCATGGGGTATCTGCTGTTTGAAGACGCCGACGGAAAGCGCGATCTCGTTTCGGCCGAGTTGTTCGCGTAGAACCTGCATCGGCGCAAGGTCGCGCTGGTAATCCTGTCAGCCTGCCAGTCGGCGATGGTCGAGGGCCAGGCGGATCCGCTGGCGATGGTGGCGGCCCGGCTGACGGCGGCGGGCATCCCGGCCGTGCTGGCCATGACGTACTCGGTGCTGGTGCACACCACGCGCACGCTGTTCGGTGAGTTCTACCGGCACCTGGCCCGCGGACGGCGGATGGGCGAGTCGCTCGACCAGGCGCGGGCCTGCCTGCAGAACCATCCGCAGAAGTACGAAGTCCAGCGCGGCCAGCAGCGGCAGATGCTCGAACTGCACGACTGGTTCGTGCCGGTGCTCTACCAGTCCGGCGACGATGTGCCGCTGCTGAATCAGTACGACGCGCAGCCGATCCCCGTGATGGGGGGTGATCGCGCGGTCCGCGTGTTTCTCTCGCACAGCTCGGCGGACAAACCCGTCGCCCGGCGGCTGGCCGAGTCGCTGCGGGTACACGGCATCGACGTCTGGATCGACGAGGGCGAGATCAAAGTCGGCGACCCGATCGGCCGGAAGATCGACAAAGGACTGCGCGACTGCGATTTCCTGGTGGCGCTGCTCTCGCGGAACAGCGTCGAATCCGAGTGGGTCCAGCGGGAAATCTCCAGCCGCCTGCACGCCGACGCCGCGACCGGCTCCCACAGCATCCTGCCCGTGCGTCTGGACGACTGCGACGTCCCGCCCCTGCTGGCCGACCTGCTGCACGCCGACCTGAGCCAGAATCGCGAGGCCGCCGTGTCCGCGCTGGTCAACGCCATTCGGCAAAACCGTAGGCCGGAACAAGCTCCGCGCAGTTCCGGCAGCGAAATCACAAACGACGCCGAAACCAATTCGCCGCCGGAACAGCGCGGAGCTCGTTCCGGCCTACAGGAGACAGCCACTGGCCAGCTCCGGCCTCAACACGAAGCCGGCTTCTTCGGTCGCCGGCGTGAGCTGTGGGACATCGAGTGCTGGTTCGCCGGTCCCACGCAGCGGATTTCGATGTCCGGCTTCGGCGGCCAGGGCAAGACAGAACTCGCACTGGAAGCCGGTCGCTGGCTGACGCGCATCGGCCTGTTCCAGCGAGCCGTGTTTGTGGACTACTCACGGATCCAGGCCGCGGCCCCTGAGAGTGTCGTGCGTGTCGCGGTCTCTCACATCGGCAGCGTTCTGGACCAGACACTGGCCAGTCCCGACGAAGCCACCGCCGCCCTGGCCGGCACACCGACGCTGGTCATTCTCGACAACCTTGAAGCTCTGGCGCGCGAGTCGCTGCAGGCGTTGCTGGACGCGGCCACCGGGTGGTCCCAGGCCGGCGGTTCGCGCGTGCTGCTGACCAGCCGCCTGCCCGAGTTCCCCGTGGCTGGGGCTTCCAGCCCCAGTTCTACGATCGACCATCCCGACTACCGCAACGAGGGCACGCTCAAACACCGCCACATCACGCTGAGTGGCCTCGGCAGCCGACCGGCTCCGGACGACGCGCTGGAGTGGTTCAAAGCGTTGAGCCATCTGCCTCCCATGCCGGCGGCCGACATCCCGCGCCCCACGCGCGAAGAGCTGATCGACCTGTTCGAGCAGGTGCGTTTCCACCCGCTGTCAATCTCAGTCCTGTCCCAGCAGTTAAAGACCCGCCAGGCCAGCGAACTCGGCCAACGTCTGGAGCAGTTGCTGAGCGACGACTCAGAACGTGGGGCAGGTTTTCAACCTGCCCGGGACGTACAGGAAACGGCAGGTTTCAAACCTGCCCCACAGGACGACACGCCGCCGTCGCTGCTGGCGTCGCTGCAACTCTCACTGGACCGGCTGAGCGACGCCGAGCGTCACGCCGTGCGTGCCCTCGGCGTCTTCCGGGGTGGAGCGATGGAACCCGACCTGCTGGCGATCACCGGCCTGGGCGAATCCGACGTCGATGCGCAGCGGGAAAAGCTTCAGGCCATCGTCACGGCGATCGAGTCGCGTGATGCCCGGACCGTTCTGCCGCTGCTGGGATCGGAAATCTCGGCAGACGCGGAGATTCCCGAGGAAGTGCTCGCTCAGATTCCGTGGGACGAACTGCAGGCGGACGTGGCTCAACTCCAGCAGCAACTCGCGGAAATACCAGAATCAACGGGCGAGAACGTCTGGCCGAGTCTGCGGAAGCAACTGGAACGCGCGGCGTTGATCGAGCCGGAACATGTGCCGGGAGTCGGCCCGCCGTTTCTGCGGTTTCACCCGACCCTGGCTCCGCTGCTCTGGTCGCAGCTCGACGCCGGCGAGCAATCCGGGCTCACCGACGCACACTGGCGGCGGTACTACCAGTTGTCCGGCTATATCTTTAACGAAGACCACAACAACCCGCACGAGGCCCGGGCGATCGCATGGCGGGAACTGCCCAACCTGCTGCACGCCGTCCACATCGCTCTGGACGCCGCCGACCCGGACGCCGTGGAGTTCGTGACGAAAGTCAACCGGTTCCTGACGTTTTTCGGACTAGCGCGCGAGGCCGAGAGGCTCACCGGCCGGGCGGAAGCGATCGCCCGCGACACGAGCTCGCAGGCGTGGTTCCTGGCCCAGTCAAACCGCGGCGACCAACTGCTGGCCTCCGGCCAGGTCGCCGCCGCAGCCGAAGTGTTTACGTCGATCCTGAGCACGCTCGGTGATCAACCGACGTTCGAGCGAACCGTGACACTGGGTAGGCTCGGCCGCTGTTACACAGCCCGCGGCCGTCCCGATCTGGCCGAAGCGTCCCACCGCGAGGGACTTGAGGTCACTGATCATCTCGATCAGACCGACACCGTGAAACGCACTCGTGGTACGCATCACAAAGACTTGGCCGATGTGCTGAGGGATCAAGGCCGATTCGCCGAGGCCCGCGAGCAATACCAGACAGCACTCAGAGTTTTCGAGGAACTAGATGAGGTGCGGAGCCGAGGCGCAATTCTCGGCCAGCTCGGGGCGCTGGCGATGGCAGAAGGAAATCTGGCCGACGCTCAGACGCGATACCGCGACGCCCTCACCCTGTTCCAGCATCTCCGCGAGCCGACGAGCGAAGCCGTCATCTGGCACCAGCTCGGCATTGTCTTCAAGGAAGCCGGGGACTGGGACGAGTCCGAACGCCACTTCCGCGAATCCGCCCGACTCGAGGAGACCAACGGCAACCTTGCTGGGGCCGCTCAGACTTGGAACAACCTGGCCGCCGTCAGCCTATTCGCCGGTCGGTCCGACGCCGCGGAGACCTGGTTTCGCAAGGCGATCAAGGTGAATCGCGCACTGGCAAGTTCGATTGAACTCGCGAGCAACCTCAATAACCTCGCCGTGCTCCTGCAAAGTCAGCCGCAGCGGCTGTCCGAAGCGCGGGAACTGGCGGAAGAAGCCTTGGCCATCAAGAAGACGCTTGACCCCGGTGCCGCGCAGATCTGGACGACGTACCACATTCTCTCCGAAATCGCGGATCAGCAGTCGCGCGGGGACGAGGCCTCCGAGTACCGCCGCCAGGCCCGCGAGGCCAAACGCGACTTCCCTGGCACCCGCCACAAACTCCGTCAGCGCGCCCAACTCATTATCGCCACCGTCGCTGCGTGCTCCGGCGACGAGCAGGCCGCCGAACTCGTCACCGCCCATCAGGAGCAGATGCGGCAGGTCGACCCGGACTGGACGCGCTGTGCCAACGCCCTCGACCGCGTGCTCTCCGGCGACCGCGACCCCGACGCTCTCTGCGACGGACTGGATTACGACACTGCGATGATCATCGAAGCCATCCTGGCGGGTTTATCGGACCCGTCCTCGCTCTCGGACCTGCTCCCGACGGACGACTGACCCACCGTGCCCGCGCTTTCGAAATCTCGCGCAGAGGCGCGGAGTTTTGTTTTTCCGACAAAGTTTTCAGGTAACCCGACGCGTAAGGAGGGACAAATAATGAGTTACGGGCACATCCCTCGCTGACACTTATTGATGTTGCGCTATTTCAGTCCCGTAGGGACGGCGGCAAATAGCCCGGGGCTTCCAGCCCCGGGAAAAAGACCATGAATTGACCTGAAAGCCCCGGCAGGGGCGACGTGACGAGTGCATGCATTCTGCCGTCGCCCCTCCGGGGCTCGAAATGCTATTTGCCCCTGTTTCCACGGGTTGAAACCCGTGGCTATTCGCCTTCGTCCCTTCGGGACTGAAATAGCGCGACTTCAAAACTGACGCTTCGGGTTACCGTTTGGTTGCGGCCGAAGGCCGGGCCAGGTCTCAGCACGACGTCACCTGTTTGCGGCTCTGCCACTTGGGGAACTCGCTGAGTTACTTCGTCTGCCAGCGCTGCCATGCGGCGCCGGCATGTTCGACTCGGAACTTTACCAGTCGGGTGTGCTCGACTTCGGTGACGTACACCGTGCGGCCGTCCGGTCCACCGAAGCACAGGTTGCTTGGTCGCTCTCCCAGAATGTCGATTTCCTTCAGAACGTCTCCTTCAGGTGTCATGATGACGACCGTGCCTTTGCCGTAGCGCGTGATGTAGAGGTTGCCCTTCACGTCGCACCGCATTCCGTCGAATCCGTGATCCGGAAACTGCTTCAGTAGTCGCTTCTTCGAGAGTGACCCGTCATCGCCGATGTCGAATGCCCAGATATTTCGCTGTGCACTCTCGTTGACGTACAGATGCTTGCCGTCGGGACTGACTTCCACACCGTTCGTTGTCCCCATGTCGGCCGCGACTTTTGTGATCTCGCCCTGCGTGCTGACTCGCCAGATTTGACCGGTCGACTTGCCCCAGTTCGGATCGCTGGCATACAGCGTGCCGTCCGGTGCAATGGCCAGATCGTTGGGCTGATTCATCGTGGGTTCATTGGCGAACACACTGACTTTGCGTGTCTGCGTGTCGATTTTCAGCACGTTGTGCTTTGCGTAGTCGGCGACATACATCATGCCCTGCCTGTCGAATCGAATGCCGTTGCCGACGCTGCCCTGCGGCAAACGCACGAACAACTCGCTCTTTCCGTCCGGCGAGACGCGACCAATGGTCCCCTGCTCGGCAAAGTTCACGGCATAGACGTTTCCCTCACGGTCGGTTGCCGGACCTTCGATGCCTCCGGTGAATTCCTTCGGCTGAGTGACTGGAGTGGCGACGTAGAGCTTGTCGGCCACTGCCCTCGGCAGATCGGCCACGACGAAGGCGAAACTGAAAACGGCTGTCAGACAGGCAAGTTGATTCACGGTTGGCTCCAATTGACAGTGGGCTGAGCCGTAGCCCGATTTCTCCGAAATCGGGACGTGCGGATTTCGGAGAAATCCGCCTACCGCTTCCGCTCAGCCCAGGGAAACTCGTTCGGTGGGGTATTGATAATTTGCGTCTCGAGCCTGGCGTGTTAATGCGAGCAGCAACGTTAACGGACCGACTCGCCCCAGGAACATTGTGACGATAATGACGAGCTGGGATGCTGGCGATAGATCGGCGGTGATTCCTGTCGACACTCCGACTGTCGCAAACGCGCTGGTGGCTTCGAACAGGATGTCGATGAACGGCACTGTCGCCGGCTCGAAGATCACCAGCAGCAGTGTGGTCGCGACCAGGGTCATGTTGCCCATGGCCACAACGACGAACGCTGATCGAACCTGATCGTCGGGGATCATTCGTCCGTGACATTCCACATGCTTGCGTCCCCGCAGGATCGAAATCAGTGACAGGACGGTGATGGCTGCCGCGGCCGTCTTGATTCCGCCGCCGGTCGAGCCGGGACACGCTCCAACGAACATCAGCATGCAGGAGAACAGTTTCGTGGCTGGCTCCAGAGTCCCATGATCCACCGTGTTGAATCCGGCCGTGCGAAAGGTGACCGACTGGAACCAGGCTTCAGCAATTCGTTCCCCGAACGATTGATCGCTACGGACTCCCGTGGATTCCAGCAACCAGTAACCAATGGCGCCCACCACCAGCAGCGACAGTGCCATCGTCAGGTTGATGCGGGGAGACAGCGGTAACCGTTCCGCCAGACGTCGCTGTCGAAACAGGCCGCTTCCACGGCGGTCCTTCCATGCATCGACAACTGCGTCAAAGCAACTGCTGACCGTGCCGAAGCCGAGACCGCCGGCGATGATCAGGAAGCACAGCACGAGCCAAACCTGCCAGGCCGTTCCAAAACCCACGAAGCTGTTGTCTGTCAGTGTGAACCCGGCATTGCAGAACGCGCTGATGGAGTGAAACGCTCCGAAGAACGCGCGTTCGCCCGGCGGAAGATCAGACCAGAAAGTTGAGAGCAGCACGGCACCAACCGCTTCCGCCAGCAGCGTGAACGTGAGGATTGCTACCAGCACGTGCCGAACATCGCGCAGGGTCAGCGCTTCGGTCACTTCCGACACCGCCGCGCTTTCACGGAAGGCCAGTTGTCGGCCGATAATCAGCGCGAAGATCGCACTGATACTCATCATGCCCAGACCGCCGATCTGGAACAGGAGCATAATCACGACCTGCCCGAAGCGGCTCCAGTAGGCATCAGGTCCGCCGGTCGGAACGACACTCAACCCGGTGACACATGACGCGCTCGCCGCGGTGAATAATGCGATGCGGATCTGTTCCAGCAGACTCAGTGCCTCACCGGTGCCGGTTCGGCTGCCTGGAAGCAGCAGGAGAATGGTCCCCACGAGAATCAGTCCCACGAACGAGACGACGAATATGAGTCCCGGGTTTCCGCGACGGGTGGTACCGCTGACAAAAATCAGCAATCGGGCGGCGGCATTGAGCAACAGAAACAGCTCGGACCAGGCGACGATCGCGACAACACGACCTGACGTGTACCACACCGGCAGCACCGGCCCGAAGACCAGCAGCACGAAGACGCCAAGCAGCCACGCGGCGGCGAATCCACAGGCACGGCGATGACCCGACCAGAAGCGAACGCGGTCATCGGCAAGGTACCATTGCAGACCAACGGTCAAAGTCTGCACCAGCGTTGCCACGACGACGATCAGGCCGAATTCCCACACCACATGACCGATGCCAATTCCGTGTTGCAGCACGGTGGCGACAAGCCCGCCGATATACGCCGTCAGCCAACAACGGTTGAACACGGTTTGCAGTTGCTCAAGCCGTTCGGTCAGGACGGGGGATCGGTGCGGTGTCATGGCTGCGTCAAACGTCCAGGTCGTCGACCAGAGCTGACTCGTCCATGATGATCCGATATCGCTCGGCGGGGTCTTTTCCCAGCAACTGCTGGAACGTCTGGTCTGCGTCCACCTGGCTCTCGATGCTCACCTGCAGCAATGTTCGAGATGCCGGGTCGAGAGTTGTTTCTTTGAGCTGCTGCGGCGTCATCTCGCCCAGACCTTTGAAGCGGGTCACATCGTATTTTCGATTGGAGCTGAGCGATTCGACGACGTGTTCCAGGTGCGCGTCATCCTGCGCGTAGTACACATCGCGACCCGCTGTGAGTCGATACAGCGGCGGTTGAGCCAGATAGATGTGGCCCTGACGGACCAGGTCCAGCATGTGCCGGAAGAAAAACGTCAGCAATAAAGTGCTGATGTGATAGCCATCGCTGTCGGCGTCCATCAGCAGGATCACCCGATCGTATCGCAACTGGCGGATGTCGAATGAACTGCCGATGCCTGTCCCGATCGTCTCCACCAGGTCACGAATCTCCTGATTCGCCATGACCTTTGTCATGGTCAACGATTCGGTGTTCAGCACCTTGCCCTTAAGTGGCAGGATTGCCTGCGTGCGACTGTCGCGGCCCATTCCGGCCGATCCGCCGGCTGACTGGCCTTCCACAATGAACAGCTCGGACTCATCGGGCTTCGACGAACGGCAATCCAGCAGTTTGCCCGGCAGCGTTGTTTTCTTACCGGCTCCCGATTTGCGACGCACGTCCTTCGCGGCGTCGCGGCTGGCGGCCCGCGCACGCGCCGCCATGATGATGCGACCGATGATCAAATCGGCCACCGTCTGATTGTTGTTCAGCCATGTCTCGACACCGGGACGCACAAGCCCTTCCACCTGGGCATTGAGCTCCGGGTTGTTCAGCTTCTCTTTGGTCTGGCCCTGAAACATCGGGTCCGACAGGAACACGGAAAGGATTCCACACGTTCCCTCACGAATATCCTCGGGGCCGATACTGACGCCTTTCGGCCGTATCTCGTGGACTTCCATGTAGTTCTTCACGGCCTTGGTAATGCCCTGCCGATAGCCGGATTCGTGAGTGCCGCCGGCGTGAGTACGAATGCCGTTGACGTAACTCCGCACCCAGTTGTCAGTCGACTCGGTCCAGCGCATGACGACTTCAACTCGCGTGCCCCCGTCGATGTCCTTTTCCACTTTGCATTGGTCATCGTGGACGGGTTTCCGATGCTCGTCCTGCGTGATCTTTTCCAGATACGAGGAGATACCGCCCGGGTTCTGAAACTCGATCGTTTCTTTGTGGATCTCGTCTACGAACGTGATCCGCAGACCGCCGTGGATGAACGAAATGTCTTCCAGGTGCTGCCGAATGACATCCGCTTTGAAATGGATCGTGCGGAAGATTTTCTCATCGGGGCGAAAGAAAATGCTGGTGCCATGTCCGCGAAACGGTTTGACTTTTTTGACTGGCGACTGTGGTACTCCCCGGCGGTATTCCTGGACCCATTCGTAACCATCCCGCCGAACAGTCGCCGTCATCCGAACCGACAGAGCATTGACCACGGACGACCCGACGCCGTGCAGGCCGCCGCTGCGTATGTAGTTCTTGTTGGAGAATTTCCCCCCCGCGTGCAGCATCGTCATGATGACTTCCAGCGCCGACCGCTTGTACTTGGGATGCTTGTCGACCGGGATGCCGCGACCGTTGTCGGAGACCGTGCAAGTGCAGCCGTCTTTGTGCAGCGTGACTTTGATTTCGCTGCAATGCCCGGCCAGATACTCGTCGACCGAGTTGTCCACGACCTCCCACAACAGATGGTGCAGGCCCTTACTGTCGACTCCACCGATGTACATCGAAGGCCGCATGCGGACGGCTTCCAGACCTTCGAGAACTTCAATATCGCTGGCACGATATGATGATTTCGGTTCTGCCACTGCTGCCATTGTGGTTCCGTTTTCCGTTCGATCCGTCGGTGAAGCAAGTGTCCATTGGCGTCGCAGGAGCGGCGCGCTGGAGTCATACCGTGCGCGCGTCCGCGTTCGCAAGGATCGGTTCCACCGGCTCGAATCAGCTCTCGTCCGGTGGTGGAATCGCACCGGCGGGCGGTTTGCCCTTACCGGCGCGGATGTAATTTCCTCGAGCCTGAGCGTAGTCGTCAGCGGTCAAATCTTCGGGCGTCCCGCCTTGTGCTGATTCGTCGAAGTACCGCTGCAGAAACGGAATGCACCAGCCGCAGCCGCTGCCGGCACCACCACACTCGCTGATCTGACTCGCTCGCTTCGGTTCGTGAATACGTATGAAGTTGAGGATCTTCCGCTTCGTTATGTGGAAGCAATAGCAGATGCTGTCGTCAAGTTGCATATGCGAGGTGGCCTGTTCGAAGTAAGGAAGCGGGAGTTTTCTCGTTTGTGATGAGCCGCTTGCCGCGGCTGAGATCCAGGAATCAATCGGCGTCGAATCACCTGTCGGCGGGAACCAGGCGGATTGACTCGGAATCCTCATCAACGATTGGACGGGCTCCAGCAAGACGCGCGGATTCCGCAAGGATTTCCAGAGGTGTCGTGGCTTTGAGAGAAAACGAGACCGGCTTCGTCCGCGTTTCCGTGGGAAGACCATCCATTGTAATTCGTACCTGAATAAGCTGTTCAATCACTTCTATGAGACCAGACAACGGAACTGGCTCCTTCTGTTCGAACGACGGGATTTCGATCTGCAATCGCTCCTCGAAGGAAGACTGCCTAGGGCGCTCGACAACCGGATCGACGGTATTCGCCGGGGGGACCACAGCGCTGGTGTCGGCGATCGAATTGTCAGTTGGAGCATCAACTGTTGACGGAATTCTCGCCGCCGGTGCGTCGCTGATGGACGACTCAACCGGAGTCGTGGGCGTTCCGAGCACGGGAATCTCAATTGTGTCGGTCAGTTCGACCAGCGGTTTGTCGAGCGAATCGTCGCGCGGACGGGCCGGTTCTGAATCGTCACGAGCCAGCTCACCTGACAGTGTCGGATCGATCGTCGCAACTGCTTCGACGGACTCGGGTGTTGAGTCGGGGGCATCGTCGGGACGGACAATGTCACGGGTCGAATCGCCGGAAAACACGAAGGCCAGAACCAGAACGGCAGTGCCTGTCGTGGCGGCCACGGCGATCCAGCCGGAACGCGTCAACTTCGGCGTCCGGCTGGCGGGCTCTGAGGTGGCGGAAGTTGAAACCAGCCGCAGGTCATTGCCCGATGTTTCCACCCGCAGCACTGCCGAGCAGTCGGGGCACTGAAACTCGTCCTCGGGAATATCGGTCGATGACAGACGCAGTCGCGTCGAGCATTCCGGACAGACAAGGCTGAGCGACTGAGATTGCTGCATGGGCTCACTTGTGCACGCGTCGCATGTTTGACGTGGAGCAGCTTCGGCGATTCGATACCGAAGACTGTTTCGACGCCATCAAGATGATCACCCCCCGGGTGTGCCGGTGACTGATGGCCTCGACTACTCAAACTTGTAGGGCGTCTGACCGTCCTGTTCGGCGAACTTTGTCGTCGTGATCAGGAACTGTTTCTTGTCTTCCTGAATCACCACACACATGCCTTCGTAGGCGTCGACGATCTGTTTGATCGCAGCCAGGCCGGAATTCTGCATTTCGAATGTCTGAGCCATGTTCTGCGTGTAACCCTTGTCCTTCAGGGCATCGCCGTTGATGGCCGATTTGAGTTTGCACTCGCCGGCGATGTAGGCGAACGCTTCTTTGAGTGGTTCGCGGTTGAACTCGACGTCAATTTTCATCTTCAGTCGATCGACCATCAGGTCCGGCAGCTTCGGACCCGAATCGGTGGGCACCTGCGGCACGGCTGATGCGAAGTCTGTGTTTCTTGACTCGTCCCAGGCCAGCAACCCGGCCAGTGCGATGTTCGGTGCCGCGCGTTCTGGCAACTGCGTCGTCAGTTGGGCGTACCGCGTACCCATGCCGCCAATCGTCGACTTCGCGAACATCTGCATCATCGCCGGAAAACGTCCGATCAGTTTGCGACGACCGGCCTGTTTCGGATTCATCAGCTCGACCATCTTCAGCAGATCGAACGGCATCTGTTTCAGTTTGCGACGCATCTCCTTCTCAAGCAGGTGCTCGCGGATCGTCGTCGTATTCCGCATCAGGATTTCTGAGAAGAACTTCTGCTCGCCCAGATGCATGCTCCATGCGACCGACTCGATCTCGACATCGTTAAAGAACCGCAGCGAATGTTCGATCAGATCAGCAGTTTCAGGTGCGAACAGCGTGTCCCGGTGTCGGTTGACGACGACCGGTTCGAAGATCACGGAGATGTGCCGGTCAGCGTCTGTCTCCATGAGGATGGCATCGATGCCATCGGACTGCACGCTCGGGTATTCGACCGAATCAGCCAGTTCTTTCGCGGCGGAGGCGGGAGCAATCGCGATCGTTCTCAGGTCTTTGATCACGTAGCTGCGTTCGTCATCGACGTAAACCGGGTAACCGTACTCGCTGGTTTCTATGCCGAATCTGGTTATCAGTTCTGACTTCTTCTGGTCCTCCAGAAGACGCACGACTGCAGCAGCCTGGGGGATCTCACCACGTTGTCCGGTAATGATGCCAATGACGGCATGCTCAATCTGTTGTGGCGGATACAGGCACAACCGTTCGATTTCCGAGGCAATCCAATCGCCGAACTCTTTGCCTAGACAGTAGAGGAATTCCTGTCCCTGGCTTTGTTCCGCCCAGAGTTCCGCCGGGCGGATACTGATGATGACTTTGCAGCCCATCGGCAGCATGTTGGTCGGGATCGGTCCGCCTTCCGTGGGGCTGGCCGCCTTCGCCAGTTCACGCTGATTACGGAGCCCTTCCTTCGTATCGACCAGCTGCTCGTCGGCTTTGGGCCTGGCGTCCTGGACGCGCCGTTCCTTTTCGCCTGACTCGTAGGTCTTTGCCGCGTACACGACGCCCGCGACGGCGAAAGCGGTCACGAGCCCGGCGATGATCGATGTTTTGCGACGCTTGGCACCCTTGCGCTTGATCTCCTTCAGTGCGGCAGCTCCACCGAGTTCCTGCTGACCGACCTCAGCGAGTGACTGCGGCTGAGGAGCTGGAGCAACCGCGACCCCGGGAAGTTGTCCGGGAGCCTGCGGAGCCGTAGCCACTGACGACGGCTGGCCGGCCGGAGCGTTGTCCGGGACCCATCGGGCGTCGGTGCCTTCGACCGGCTGCGGAGCCGGCTGTGCCAGTTCCATCTGAATCTCGTCGTCGTCGTCTTCAGACTCGGGATCCGGGGCGGGAAGCTGCATCACGAACACGTGACTGCACTTCGGGCACCGGGCCTTCTTGCCAAGCTTGGAAGAGTCTCGGAGTTTCAGACCCTTGGTGCATTTCGGGCACCGGATAACCATGGCAGCAGTGCTCATAACACGTCCCCGAAGACGCTTCGGTTCGATTGATTTGGTGTGAGAAGTTGCGACAGACGCCGCGAAAGTCAGATCCGGACCGTACAACGGCAAACCGGTTCATTCATGGTAAATTGGAAGACAACCGATTGCCAGGTCGCAAGTCACGCGAATGGATTCACGACAGTGACCGAGTCATACGTCTGACCGTCCGACATATCCTCGCTATAGAGCGTGTCGACGCCGGCGTCGAGACAGGCCGCCAGCAGCAGGCTGTCCCAGTGCGACAGGCTGAACTGAGATTGAAGCTCGAACGAGCGATCAAAGACCGAGAATGACGGCAGGGCCAGGGGAAATACCGAAACTACTTCGGCGAACCCGAGTCGAACTTCGGCCGGGGTTAGATGTCCGGAATGCTCGCGTCGCCGGAGCCAATTCAGGAACTCGCATGCAACCTGCCACAACAGGATGGTTTCTTCTGACCCGGTCACCAGCTTCTCAAGAAGAGAGATCGCCTGGCGTTGTTTGTCTGATTCCCTGTTGTCGGCCGTGTAAACAACGACGTTCGTGTCAATTGCGATCATACAACGCCTCGCGGTTGAATGGCTCTGCGTCATTCACGGAGTGCTGATTCATGAATTGGAGAAACCGTTCAAGTGCCTGGCGTCGATCTTCGTCGGAAACATGTGACGACTGAATGACAAGTTCCACTCGCGAATCGTTTGGAAACTGAAGTGACTCATCCAGCTTCAGCTCGCCATCGACAACTCTCGCTGTGACGTGTTGAATCATCTCTCGTTCCTCCAGAAACATGCCTGTCAGTCCAAGTACAGAAACTCGTTCGAGTTCAGAATCACATGACACAGGTCGGCCAGTGCGTGCTCGGGGATTCCGCTGCGTGAGCCGGCTGGTCCGCCTGCGATGGCCAGGTGATTGCCGGCCGGTGAGGCGTCCTGACCTGCGGCATCCTGCTGATTGAATTGCCAGAATCCGACGACACGGCGACCGGCTCCACTGTTGATGAGCAACTCGTCCGCCTTCAACGCGGCAGCGGAGATTCGGACGTTGTCGAGCAGACCATCCCAGCGGCTGCTGCGGCCGTCTCGATCGCCAAGTACCAGATTGAGATCGGGCCGGAAGTGGCCCGTGACGGTGTGCGAGATCGCTGCCGTTTGCAGCCTTGCGTCCGGTTGCGACAGGTCCTGCAGGTAGAATGTGATACCCGCTTCTGATGACTCGGCAAGCTTGACGGAGACAGCGACGTAATGCGGACGATTCAATTCCGGCCTGAGGTTAGACGCGATAACCTCGTACGTCGGTTTGCCAGTACCTGCCTGACCCGGCGGGCTGCCGACGAGCTGGAGAATCAGGTTGCGAGGCTGATAAGCAGACTTTGTGCTGGTCACTCCGAAATTCCATCCGCGCTGGGCCGTGTTGCCACTCCAGTGCGACACAATCGTGCGCACGTTGGCGTTTGGATACAGCGATCGCAGGTGGATGACAGCTTCAATCGTGAAGTCTCCGTCCGGCAGCGACTTCGCGTCGCCGAGCTTCCACTGCGTGCTCGCATCGGTCGCGCTGATGTTTGCGGCTGCGCTGTCGGTTGCGGCAAGCGGTGCGGTCAATGCCGGGCGAACCTGTTGTTCGCTGGCTACTCCACCAAGGAAGCCAACGGCGCCGTCGACTTCTCTATCAGTCGGTGATCGCCCGTAAGCGAGTTGCCAGGCCGTCTGGACTGCCATGCGTCTCGGATCGGATCCCGGACTTCCGCTGTCCGCAGCCAGGTCATCAACGCGTTTCGCAAATGCCTTTGCGCGGTCCAGTGGCCAGGCTCCGTTGATCATCAGCAGCGACTGTGTTGGCGTCGTTGTGACCTGTCGCTGAACCGTGCTGTTGAATCCGTCCGTGGCATCGAATGACTTCAGCACTCGGTCGGGAGAATTGCGGATGATCTTCGTGTAGATCGAGCGACGCGGTGTCTTCGCATCAACCGACGGGCCACCTGTTTTCAGGTCGAGTTCACCGGAGGCTGCCAGCATGGCGTCGCGAATCTGTTCGGCATCGAGCCGCCGAACATCCCACCGCCAGCGAAGCAGATTAAGAGGATCAACTTGACCCAGCGCATCGGCATCTGGATGAAACGCTGACTGACGGTACGTTGCTGACAGCACAATCATGCGATGCAACGTCTTTGTGCTCCATCCGCCTTCGAGAAATGCGGTCGTCAGCCAGTCGAGCAATTCCGGGTGACTGGGCAATTCCCCCAGCCGGCCGAAGTCGCTGGCTGTCGCGACGATGCCTGTTCCAAAGTGCTGCAGCCAGATTCGATTCACGGCGACGCGGGTCGCCAGCGGGTTATTCGGATCACTCAGCCATGCAGCGAGTGCCGAACGGCGTCCCGTTGACTGCGGGACCGCATCAGGCGGGATAATGTCTGCTGGCGCCGGATTCAGCAGCGTCAGGTGGCCCGGCGGAATGTCCCGTTGCTTCGAGTCACCTGGTGTAATCGTCTTCGCTGGTATCGAAGCGGCATCCGTTACGGTGAAGCCGACGGGCAGCGGAGCAGGCTTCAGTTTGTCGAACTTCTTGAGCTGTTCCGCCAGCTCAGCGAGTTTCTTCTTCTCCTCGTCTTTGAATGCGATCCGCGAGTATTCGAAGTAAACCTGCCGGTCGACAAGGTCCATTAGCTGGCGGTCGAGAGCCTTCCATTCGGACTCGGGCTGCTTCGCAATGACACGGATGTCCGGCGGAAACTTCTCGACAGCGTCGCGCCATTTCGACTGCTCGTGTGGCTGACGGATGATGGCGATCTGATCGCGGATGCCTTTCGTCGCGGCTTCCCACGCGGCCTGCTGCGTGGCGTACCCGTCCTTCTGTTCGCGTGTGCCCAGCGGCAGATCGTCGCGCGGCAGAATTGACGAGAAGAACGCCTGGAACCGTAAGTAGTCGTCGCGCAGGATCGGATCAAACTTGTGGTCGTGACACTTCGCGCAACCCATACCGAGTCCGAGAAACACTTCGCCGCTGACATCAGTCAATTCGTCGATGATTGCCTGCCAGTGCGTGCGGACGTCGCGCTGGTTGTACTCATACAGATACAGCCGCCAGTACGCCGTGGCGACGACGGCATCGGGATTGTCGGGATCGATCTCGTCACCAGCGATCTGCTCCTGCACGAAACGGTCGAACGGTTTGTCGGCGTTGAAGGAATTGATGACCCAGTCACGGTATCGCCACATCGTCGGCCGGAAGTCATCTTTGCGGTAACCGTCCGATTCCGAATATCGCACCAGATCGAGCCAGTGTCGCGCCTGTCGCTCTCCATAACGCGGGCTGTCCAGCAGGCGGTCGACCAGCTGCTCGTACGCATCTGGCGACTCGTCGCTAACGAAGGCATCGACGTCGGCTGCCAACGGCGGAAGCCCGGTCAGATCGAAGTACAGACGGCGGATCAGAGTGCGTCGGTCGGCCTCGGGAGCCGGCGTCATCTTCTGTTCGGCCAGCTTCCGCCAGATGAAATGATCGACTTCGTTCCGCGCCCAGCCGTTTCCGTCGGCCGGGGGAACATCGGGTTTCGCAACGGGCTGAAACGCCCACCATTGCCGGTCCTCGTCAGTGAACTGCGAGTCCCCGTTCTCAGCCGGCCGAGGTTCGGCATCGTGTTCTGGCCAGAACGCTCCGTCAGCGATCCACTGCACGAACAGATTGATCTCCGCGGGCTTCAGCTTGCCGTCCGGCGGCATCTCGAGTGACTCGTAGCGGACTGCCTCGATGAGCAAACTTTTGTCTGGCTTCCCAGGGACGATGGTTGCACCGGACTCGCCGCCCTTCAGCATCAGGCTGCGGGCATCCAGTCGCAGACCGCCCTTCTGCTTTTTGTCGGCGTGGCACTTGAAACAGCGTTTCACGAGCAACGGCCGAATCTTCGACTCGAAGAACTTGAGCTGTGCGGCTGCATCGGTATCTGCGGCGCTGGACATTGCCGACATCGCAAGAATCGCGAAGCCAGGCATCAGGAAATTACGGATGCTGTTCATGGGAGTTCCGGTCGGCAGACGTCAGAGCGGCGAGTCGAACCATTCAGTATAGCTCTGCTTCGGCAATTAATCGTGCAGTGCATGTCCCAGACCGCCCTCCCGCGGAGCAAACAACTCCGGTTCGAATTCAATCACCCTGCTCGAGAATCTGTCCCAACCGTACATCGGGTTCGTAACATTCTTCAGTTCTGTAAATCGTTTCGCCTTGCCGGATTCGATGGTCGTCGGGTTCCCATATTCATCGGCACCTGAGGCCGCCTTGGGTTCAAATTTGACTCGCCCTTCCAAGACATGGACAGCCATAGAGCTGCGATTCCGTGATACGGCAAACCGCGCGTTCTTTGAGTCAACGAAAACGTCTGCGTTGGGGGGGAGTTCCAAATTGAAACTGGGGCCTCGCTGCTGAAGAGCCCGCTGATATTGCGTCGTCTTCACGAGTGAATCCGGCGAGTCGTCCGGATGATTCGAGCCATGCCCCACTGCGTCATCAGACCGTTCGGACTGGAAACTGAAAATCACGGTTCCAGCCGTCAGCACGACGCTTTCACAGGGATAGCGGTCATCATCGGAGAATCCACCATCCATCCAGACCGCTTGGCCAGCAGCACTGACTACAGCGTTGCAAGGACCTCTTAGAGTCACTCTGGTCCCGGAATCAAGCCGCAGTTGGGCCACACCAGTGTTCAGCAGGAAGTCCCCGGAGATGAATCGTTCTCCACGGATCGGAGGAGGTTGAACCCATGCACAATTGACCTGCTCTTCAATGACGCCGACCGCTTCCGACGGATCCCAGAGTTTGACGAGGCGGTTTGGCGCTGACGATACGGGCGTGACAGGCAATTCCGGCGCGTCGACGTTCGTATCCGGCGACGTTGGCCAGATGAGCCACACGACCCACGCAGTCAACACAATCGCAGTGGCTGCAGACCGACAGAGCTGTCGCGAGTTGAGCACCTTCACGACCATATGCTCCCTGGACGAATCACGTGCTGGTCACTACGAAGCGGATTCTGTCTCGGATGCGTTCTCAGCAGCGCGTCGGGCCGCTCGCACGTCCTCGACCCGGCCAATGTACTTCGCCTTGCTTAGTGCACTGCCGAGTCGGAACAGTTGACTGACGATGTCGAGCCGGCGCGAAACCGCTTCCGGCGACATGTTGCTGCTGATGCCACGACTCAGACGTTTGGCTTCCTCAGGCGTCATCGGTGTCCCATCCGAGTTGTTCAAGATCATTTCGATCCTTGGGCCGTCCGGCAACTCGCTTCATCTTTGTCAGACCGGCTCGCGAAACGACAGCGATTTCGCGACCGTCAACTTCAAAGAATGTGCGGTCCGCCCATACCGATTCAAGAAACGGACTGACAAACATCCAGTCGATCGTGAGCAACTCGTTATCAACGGCGCGCGACGTTCGATAAATCTCTCGTTGAGTACTCTTGCCCCAGTCGAAGGGAAGAATGCCCGCATTCAGAATGTAGCCCATCGGCTCAATCGCTGGCAGAACGGTTTCCATCGACTCTTTGCGAATCATGATATCGATGTCGAGCGTCATCCGCGGGAACCCGTGAATTCCAACGGCAAGACCGCCACAAACGGCGTAATCAACACCGACCGAATCGAGTGTCGCGATGACCCGATACAGTTCCTCTTTGACATCAATCATCGGGGCGAACCCAGCGCTCAGTGGTTGATGATGAACTCGTTTGAGTTGATCAGCGCCCAGAAGACGTCCTGCAGTCCGACGACCGGGTCGGTATATCCGGCGGCCTGATAGGCCTCGTCGAAGGCGTCCAGCTCGGACGCAGTGGGCTTGCGCGACAGGGCGACCAGGAACAGCGATTCGATCTTGTCCGGGATGTTCTGGCTCTTGGATTTGGCCGCCTTGATGGCAGCGAGTCGAGCCGCACGGGCTGATTTTGGACGAACGAATTTTTCATTCGGTTTGCCCGAGGTCGATGCGACGATCGCCTGCAAAGTGCTGCCTCGTCCGCCGTTCAAAGCACTCTTCGTCAATCCGCCATTCATCAGCAGCAGGGCTTGAGGAATCGTGCCGTTGAAGGTCGTTGCTTCATCGTTCTCGTCAGTGCCGAACGTCTGGACGAACTGCCGCAGCCATGTCTGACGCTGGGCTTCCGCCCGGTCTCCACTGCGGCCGGACTCGTCGGCGGCCGTGGCGATCAGCAGCGAATCGTACAGTTGCGCGGCGCTGAACAGCTTCAGATACATGTGACTGAACAGTGGCATTTCGCCAGCGGCCGGGTTGTCGTATGCGTTTTCGGAAGTGCCCTGGCTGGTCAGTCCGTAGGCCTCACTGCCGGCGATCCAGCGAATCAATCGCTTGTTGTCATATCCGGCTTCCTGAAACTGCTTCGATAGATACGGGAGCAGTTCCGGGTGCGAAGAGGGATTGTGTGGTCCCATGTCGTCAATCGGCTTTGTGAATCCGTAACCGAAGAAATGTCCCCACATGCGATTGACCTGAGTCTCCGCCATGTAAGGCTTTTCCCGGTCGAGAATGTAGTTGGCGAGCTGCTGACGCGGTCTGGCTCCGGCCGCGTCTTCGTCGACCGGTGTTGTACGGACGCCCGCTTTGACGAGGTTCGTGAAGTCACCGGTGGACGCGTCCTTTGTCGACCGCGTGCCGTCAAAAAACATGCGACTGGTAACAATCGTTGTCCCGTTGCGTTTCTCGAAATCGACTTCCAGCGGTGCGGGGTCATCGGTCAGTGTGATCCCGCCCATGTTGCCGCGACCCTGCCGTCGAGTTCCGCGGAAGAACGCGTTCATGCCCCAGAACTGTGACTGCTGCCAGTCGTTGAACGGGTGATTGTGGCACTGAGTGCATTGCACCTGCCGACCCAGAAACAGCTTGGACGTAATCGCGGTGGCGGGTACGGCCATCTCGTTCAGGTGGCTGGCCAGAAAGACGACCGCTCCGTTTTCTTCGCTGTTGCCCGAGGCCGAGACCAGATCGCGAACGAATTCGTCGTACGGCAGATTGACTCGGAATGTGTTCCGCAGCCAGCGATTCAGTGAGACGCGGCCGCCGCCGTTGTTGTTCTGCCGCCCAACCAGCTTGTCGCCCCAGATGCTGGTGAAGCTGCGGATGTAGCCCGGATCGTCAAGCTGCTCGTCGATCCACCGCTGCCGCTTGTCGCGCGACTCGTCTGCCAGGAAATCGATGAGTTCCTGGTACTCAGGAATCTGCCCCGCGACGTCCAGGGCGGAACGACGGGCGAACTCGGCGTCAGACGCGACTTCCGACGGCTTAACTTCGTTGTCTTCCCAACCCTGCCGAATCAACTCGTTGATCTTCGCAATAATCTCTGAATCCGAATCAGCCTGGCTGACCGAAGCAGTCAGCAGCAGTCCGAGGGCGACTCCAGAACCGACGATCAATCGCTTGAATTCGATGCGGATCATGACTGGTCTCTTTTGTCTGAAGTGAACGGTCGCAGCAGAGAAATCTGCTCTGGTGGATTCATGCTGATGGGATTTGATACCCGCGCCGAATGCCCAGAGCAACCGGATCGGGAAACCCGACGGTAGTCAGCTTACCCGATTTTCCCCGAACTGTGTTCGTCGGATTCCCTCACAGAACAGGCCCACCAGAGGTCTCAGGCGAGCGGCCGGCACATTTCTGGACTGCGGTGATGCATCACCGCTTTCCTATTGTGGCGAAGCCACTTTTGCGGCATAGCCGCTTTTCATCTCCTTTCGAGGGCGTGTCTGCCACGCCGCCCAGGACGGGGCGAGAAGAAAACACTGAAAAGATAAGCGGCTTCGCCGCGAATGGAAAAAGGGGAAAGCGGCGATGCATCGTCGCACTCCATAGTGTGCGACTCCGGCCGGTTCGCCTGACACTCTGCCGGAAACGTCGGTCGCCTGAATCAGGAAGAGGGATGCGAGGTTCATTCGGTCGTCCCGGAAGTTCGCACTCGGATCCAGTGATCTGTAAATCTGAGCTGATTGTTGGCCGGAACCTTTGGCATATGACAGCCAATGCAATCGGATTGCGGAGGCTGCGATGAACAGGCGACGTTGCCCCTTTCGGCTCCCGTATGGCAACGCAGGCAGGCCTTACGAAAGATCTGCGCATTCGGCGGCATGGCTGCGTGCGGATCGTGACAGGTGAGGCAGTCCAGACGCCGGGGACTGGAACTATCGGACGGTCTGCGGGATTGATTGATGAAGCAGGCACTGAGAGACAGTCCGACCGGAGCGAACCGGACAAGCGTCTGATTCTCCGGGACGAGTTCGTCGGCCGTGAAGTGGTCGGCTCGGCGGTGGCATTCGCCGCAACGGTTAATGGACTCCATTGGCGACAGCTCTGACCAGCGGTCCACGGAAAGTGTGCCGTCTTCAATGGTCCGCGAGTGCTCGTCTGCACGGACATGGCAGCGAATGCAGCCGACTCCCGCGACGACGTCATGCGGCCACGGGTCAGATTGCGAACCTGTCCCCGGATCTCCGAGATGCGATGCGTGACAACTGAAGCACTCCCGAGCAGCGCTCGGGCCGTGGTGGTTTCCGAAAGCCAGCAGCCCGGCGCGTCTGACAGACGGTTCCGATTGACCGAGTGTCGTGCCGAGTCCTGATCCGGGATACCACGAAACCGCGTGCTCGATCAGTTCCAGACGTCCATCCGGCCCCGACAGGACGGAGACGGGCGTCTGAGCGTGATGCCCGGAACCGAAAATCCAGTCGACCCGCAGCGAATCAGGAGACGCATCCGACTTGGCCCACAAACCGTCGTCACGCTCGACAAACCGTATGACTCCGCCGGCATCCGCCAAGGCGAATGACTGGCCCGCGAATCGCTTAAGAACATTCCCTTCCGGCCTTGCCAGAGTATTGTGATGCGGGGCCGATTTGAATTCTGCTACGAGTTCGCCGTGGCACTCGGCGCACCGGCTGATTGCGGGCGGTCGAGATTCTGCTGAGACAAGGAGCTGCGGGAGTTCATCGCGCGCGGTCGACCAGATGACTCCCGCAACTGTCAAACCCACGCAGATTGTCAGCCCTGCGAGCCGCATCATGGCGGACCTCCACCGGATGATTCCGGTGTCATCGATTCGGTCCGTCGCGCGGTCCACGCGAGTTCCTGTCGGCACCTGGTCAGTTCGTGATTGGCAGTGCGATCACCGCCGTCAACCACGGTCTGCAGAACACGAATTGCAGCGGTGTGCAGGTTCATGGCTTGGAACACGCGCGCCTGTCGCAACGCCGTCTGTGAGCGGGCGTCATCGGTGAACAGGCCCAACACATCGACATGCTGCCGCAGTTCGAACCCAGTTGCCGGCGCGTAGGACCATTTCCCCTGATCAACGAATCGACGCTCCTGCAGCACTTGAATCAGTCGCGTTGCACAGTCCGGATCACCCGCCCGGCCGAACGGAATGACTGGTGCATCGAGCGACAGCGGTTTCCACCACGTTGGCTCCAAAGCGCGAATCAGACGTGTCTGCTCCGCCGGGACCACCAGCACAGACACACCTTGCCGTTGAAGAGGCACCCACCACCCGGCCCACGAACCATCTTCACGACGCTGCGGATTGCGGACTCCGGATTCAAGGTCGTGCTCCAGCAGCACACGATCTCGCAATCTGTCACCCAGCAGCGCCCGGACTGGCACATCGTCCAGTTGAAGTTGCTGTAAGTCCGCGGAGCCGCTGCGTCCAGCGATCCAGGCCAGCATACCGGCGGAACGCAGCCCCACACCGTGAGCCGTTCCTTTGAGCGGACAGTTCTGCAGGGACGATTCGAACAACCGGATATCCAGCCGGGGCGACAGTCCGATCCCCAGTCGTGCCCGCGATTCGGGCAGGAATGAACCGGCAGCGCCGGCGGCCACCACGATCAGTGCGAGCACACTGCAAACTGGGATGAAACGACCGCGCGACTCGGCGGCCGGCGCTGCGGTCACACCGTGTCGCAAACAGCCCAGAGACTGCATCGTGATCCACACGGCGGCAGGTGCGACATTGGATCGTGCCGACCAGCCGATCCCGATGATCGCGAATCCCACCGCGATACGTGACCAGTTCTTTTCGAAGCGGATCAGGCAGACCGCAGCAATCAGACAGGCCAGGGCGTACGTCACGACCTGCTCGTCCCAAGGGCTAGAGACTGTCGATCTGAACTCTGTCAGACGCAGTGTCGCGGCACCGTGTGTCAGTCGCGGCACCAGCAGTCGAACGGAATCCCACAGCGTCCACACACCACGAGGTGTCAGACAGGCACACATCGCGCAGGCCGTAAGCGTTAAACGACTTCGTCGAGACAGGGTTGAGCCAATGGGATATTGAACAGCTAAGAGCACTCCGAGGATCGGCAATTGAGCGGCGTTGGCCCACACGACCATTACCAGGCAGAGTGCGATATTCGTGCGACTCACAGCTCGTTTGCCGGCGTGTTCCAGCAAACGTGCGACGACCACCAGGAAAATCAGATCCAGCGACCGACTGACAGAGTCAAACGCATCCGCAGCGGCGAACACTCCGATACCGGCAACGCACAGTGGCACAATCGTCGGCTGTGTGGATCGCGACACGAGCTGCCGCGGCGTCGACGGCAGTAGCAGTGCGAGCAGTCCGCACGCCACAACAACTTTCAGCACCGTCAGCCCGCCGAGTCCGAGCAGTCGAAACACGAGATAGCCGGGAACTCCACCCAGCCAGTCGGCCTCAGGTTCCGTCTCATTGGCCAGTAGATCGCGAGCCGGCGAACTCGACCCGGCGAAAACGGCACGTCCTCGGGCCTGGTCCCACCAGAAGGCGTCGTGCGAGATCGGCGACAATCCGGCGCAGACAACCACGATGGCGAACAATGCGCCGCAGGACTGTCGTCTATACTTGCTGCAGTGAATCACCGGGAAGGCACCGATTTCAGACGGTCGCGGCTCTCGGGCGGAAGTTACTTTGGGTTCAGCCGGCGGATGATGGCGGACAGGCGAGTGTTTTCTGGAGTATGGTGGTTTATCATGCGCGCGGGATCTTTCCTCCCCTCATTTGTTTCCTGACGATCGGGAGTAAACCGCATTTACGGTTTCGCTTCAGCTCGACGCGCCGGTTTAAAGTCGCTCTCAGTCAGTCGTATCCAGTCGATGACCCTGCGGAAAGTTACCCACTGATGGTCACGGAAAGTTATCATTGGCGTTATTGTCTTGTCTCATTGCTACTGCTCGCCTGTCTGATGCTGCCGATCAGCCTGGTGGGCTGCGCTGGATCCGGTGGAGAGCCCTGTTCGGTCACCGGCTCCGTGACGTTGAATGCGGAACCGATCAAGACCGGCACTATTGTATTCGAACCAATGGGTCACGGCGGAGCTCGCGGAGGGGCGAAGATCACGGACGGTCAGTATCAGATTGCAACGGATGGCGAGATGTGGGCGGGTACCTTCACCGTGCGCATCATCGGATTTCGCGAAACAGGAAAGACGACAGCGGCATTCGAATCATTCGGCGATGAACCGGTACAGGACATTGCTGAAGTCGAGGAAATCGTTCCGCGCAAATACAACTCAGAAAGCACGCTGCAAGTGACGTTGAATGCTGGTAAGAACACACAGGTCTTTGAAATGACCGGCGAGCGGACGGACCTCCCCGAAGACGACGGGCCTGATGCCGAATAGCCGGTAGACTCTGCTCAATAATCACATTCTCTTCATCGTTTTTCGAGTTCTGTAATGACTGGAGCCCGGCTTCAAAGCCGACTCCGGCGGAGGTTGCTCAACATGTGGTTTTCTCTTCATCGACGGCGACGAGGCTTTACTCTGATCGAGCTGCTGGTCGTGATCGCCATCATAGCGATCCTGATCGCATTGCTGCTTCCCGCCGTGCAACAGGCGCGAGAAGCAGCTCGGCGTTCATCCTGTAAGAATAATCTGAAGCAGATCGGTCTGGCTTTGCACAACTACCATGACCAGTTTCTGACTCTGCCGCCAGGGGCCATCCGTGACTTCGGATACAGTCGCGGAAGCTGGACGACCAGCCAGATCTCATGGCTGGGCCGCATTCTGCCTTTCATGGACCAGGCACCTCTGTTTCAACGTGTCGACTGGGATCGCTATCCGGGTAGTGGAGGCAGCAATTCCGCTGTTCGCAATATTCCGATTTCGACGTACCGCTGTGCATCCGATCCGGGCGTCCGACCCAGCAATTCGTATGCGCCGACAAACTACGTCGCGTGCATCGGGCAGGATGATCAGCCGAATAAGACAGACGCCATGTTCGCGATCAACGGTCACACGCGGTTCGCGGATATCATTGACGGATCGAGCAACACGATGGCTGCGTCGGAATGCCTCATCGGACGACCCTTCATCAAGCGGTACGCTGGTAACACGGGTGGATATGCCGCCTGCCAGGTGGGAGGCGCCCCTCCGATCAGCAGTAATATCGGGAACGAAGGCCGTGGATATTCGTGGTTCTACGGCATGCGAAATCAGGCCTGGAACTACTCGACGATTCTCACTCCCAACGACAAGCCCACAAAGGACCAGGAATGTGAGAAGTGGACGAGCACGGGCGTCTTCGCGGCACGAAGTCTGCACGTCGGCGGAGTTCAGGTGCTATTCGGAGACGGTCGAGTCCGATTCATGAACGAGAACATCGACCTGAGGATTTGGCGCGGAGTTGGCAGCCGCAACAAGGGAGAGACCTTCGGCGAGTTCTAAGATCGGGAACGTGAAACAGGCGCGTTCCTGGTGCTGCAGTGCAGAAATCGTGTCCCATTTCTGAGCCGACGGCGCTAGCCGCGGGCTGCCAGCCAACACCCGATTGCACCTGCGGCTAGCGCCGTCGGCTCACAGGTCAGGCCGCCGCGTGTGGGACACCATTTCTGCACCGCGGCGCTAATTGCTGTTGAACTGAGCGGCGGCGACGCCGAACAGGGCGCTCTCCAGAATATGCCGTTCGATGAATGCGCCGACGGCTTCCGCCTTCGTGTACTGCAGCAGGATGTAGTCTCCCGGCTGGATGTTGATCCGTTCCGAGAGGTGCTCACGGGCGCGGTACAGATTGACGAGGATCGGCACCTGCGTGTTGTTCGGCAGCCGTCGCAGCACGATTGCCTGGCTGGGGCTGATCGAGACATCGTTGTTCAAGGCCGAACGACCAGCTCCGGCCGCGGATTGCGACGCTGATTCGGCGATCGCGATGGCTTCCAGGATGTCCAGGTTTCGGTCGCGAGGGAGATTGTACTCACCGCCGCCGAGCAGTCCGCCGGTGTAAAACACCTCGTCGTCACGCGAGCCGATGAACACGATGTCGCCGTCGCCGAGAATGACATCGCACTGCGAGATTTGCAGTGGTTCGTATTCGGTCAGCCGCAATGGAATGCGAATCACGTTGGAACCGGAACGCAACGCTCCGCTCGCGATCATGTTGACGTTGGACCAGGCGGCCGGTGGCTGCCAGTTGCCCGGATTGTTCTGCAACATCGGTGTCGGACCACACGTGTCGCACGCGGGAACCACCGGTGGTCTCCCGGCATTGGTCGGAAACGTGGTCGGGATGTTCGTGTTCGTGTTCGAGTAAGAGTTGTTGCTCATCGGCGGCGGACTTGAGTACCGCACCGGAGTGATTTGCGATGTCTGCACCGGACCTGTCGCTGGAACCGTCTCAACGGTGATTCGCGGCAGCGGAATGCCAGTGATCTGCTCGGCCATGCGCCGTGGTGATGACATGATCCGACGACTCATCTGCTGGAAGCGACCGCCGGACTGAGTTCCGTCAAGGGACTGAGCCGACACATCCGGAGACTGACCGCGAATCATTGTCCCAGGCGGGAACGCCTGACCCGGCACACCAGCGGGATACGGACGCGCGATCGGCGAGTGTCCGGGACCAGGGCCTGGGCCCGGCGAAAACGGCTGCTGTTCGGGAATGGGTTGCAGAGGTTGCTGCTGCGGGGGCATCGCGTACTGCTGCGGCTGTCCCGGCATCGGATTCAGGTTCTGTGGAGCCCCGTACGATGCCGGACCGCCGTATGCGGCTGGGCCGTAACCATACGGGACAGTCCCAGCGGCGGATGCATACCCGGGAGGTCGATACGAGGGCGGTCGGAAGCCAGCATGAGACGCAACCGGCGGTGGAGTCTGACACGCCTGCATTCCCGGCCCGCCACGTTGAGCGCGAATGACATACACGACAGCTTCCGCGTCCAGACCAGGCAGCCCGCCGGATTGGACGAGGGCATGCAAGACATCGTTCTTGTACGCCGGCAGTGACACCGCCTGACTGTTGCCGCGTTTCGCCCGCCCGATGTTCCCGCTGCCAATGCTGACTCCCGACAGGAAGTCGTCTTCGGACTCCTCGCGCACAACCAGCACGCGGTACTGCCGCGGCTGCTGCAACGTCACCAGAATGCGTTCCTGTCCGGATCGCAGTAACCGTCGCTGCACTGTGTAGGCATGGCGAATCTGCTGCTCAATCTCGGGAATCGTCCGACCTCGCACGTTGATCGGCGCGACCAGCGGCAGCGACAGCATGCCGTCATCACGTACGGTCAGCGGATAGCCGAGAGTGGGCGGTTGTGACGGGTCGATTGGACGGTTGATCGGGGGTTGCTCGCGCTGTCCCAGAACACTCTCGATATAGATCGCCAGGACATCGCCGGCATCGACGCGGTAGTGGGCCGGAGTGGGCTGACCAAGTCGTGACAGGTCGACTCGCTGAGCGGCCGCGCGGTCCACGCCGCGAAGTTCTTCCGGCAGGTAGCGGGCCGGGACGCCATCCATCGGCCGCATCGCCGCACAACCGCTGAGTCCCAGCAACGTCAGGCATAGAGTCACCAGTACGGATCGCCGGATCAGGGCGCAATCCAATCCGGCCGACGACTGTCGGGCGGCGGCTCCAAATTGTTGCGTTCCCTGCGGGACGTGCATGGACTTGCTGCCGGATAGGTTTATTCGAGTGGAATGACTATCGAGTGTTCTGTGGTGGTCGAGTTCGCCACACCGGTTCGTCACGCGGGATACCGGCTGGCAGGTTGGCATCCGTCGAGAAGCCCGGTGTCATTTGCCTGGGAGCGGGACTCGCAGGTCCAGCCCCCGGAGTGCGTCCACCTTGGCCGGCTGACCCGGCCCCATAACCGGGGACAAGTCCCCCGGCGCTGGGTTGAAGCGTTCGTAATTGTGGATCAGTCAGAGCGCCCGTTCCCGGCTGTTGCTGGGGTTGCACAGCGCCACGAGGCGGATTCGCCTGAAACTGTTGCGGTCCCGCCGGATTCACAGCGCTTGGAGCAAAACCCGGATCAACGAATCCTGAGCCCGGCCCGCCCGGCGGTGGTCCTTGAGGTCCACCCGGTGCATAACCGAAGCCCGGTTGGCCCGACTGAATCGGTGTATTCCCATAACCCCGGGCCATCGACTGCCCAGAGAATCCGTTGTAAGGGGCTGGCTGTGTCGGGAATCCCCGTGGCCCGAATGATTGACCCGGATACCCTTGGGGCCCCGGCATGGCGAATCCACCGGCCTGCATGTATGGACCACCCGGTGGGACGCCGCAGGAATTGTTGAATCCCGCGGGCGAACCAACAAATGGAGGCTTCGGCTTCTCAATGCTCCAGTCGTAAGACGGCGTAATGCGCCGCAACGGCTGCATCTGAACGAGCGCGACGGCTGAACCGGTGCGGTAGCCATCAAACCACCGCTCGATCCGCCACTCTCCTTTTGCGGAACGGAAATGAGTATTCCAGTATCGGGGCGGTGGCACTGCTGGAAGTTCGCCGTTACCGCCGTTGGCAACATCGATGAAGGCCTGCGCATACCCTTCACGGTAATGAGCGTTGATCCAGCTCTTCGTTTCCCACATCTGCTTAAGCAGATTCTTGCGGGCACACTTGAGCGCCGTTCTTGTCGTCCTCCATTCGTCGAGCTTCGGCCAGTATTTTCCGAATGTGAAGTACGGCAGCGGATTGCAGAACCCTTTAGGCGCACATGCGTCGGGCAGCTTTTTTTCGACGGACCCGAAGCGGGACATCGGCGATACGTACAGCGGCTCGCTGGAGTTGCAGGCACCGCTAAAGCACGGGGTGATGCAGCCGCTGCTGAGCAGAAGCATGGCCATCGCCAGCCAGTGAAGGCGCGACACGCGAGGCACGTTCATCGACACTCGGTCTGGTCTTCGGGATGGAAGACCAGGCTCAGTGCCAAAATCGATCATCAGCCATTGGCTGCGCATCGAGACCTCGTCAGTGCGAACAAACAGACACACCGCGCATCGAGCGCGCGGGTCGTCTCCGTTGAAATATCGGCTGACGATTCTCCTGCGATTCACGGTATTTCCGATTGTGCCACTTTCGCGTCCGCATTGCCGAGACCACGGGGGGTATCTCCTCGCTACACAGTCTCCGGTTTACCTATGTTCCGGATCCTCACGTTTCGCGGACGTTGTTCCCGCGTGTGCTGATGTTTCTTTGCCTGCCCGTCCGGTCGTGTTCCGCAAGGTGGCCGTCACTCGATCCATTGAGTTGTTCGAACACGCGCGATTGCAACGCTGATGGCGACTTGCGACGGTTTCCAATCGGCATGAATGCAGTTACTACGCTCACAGCGCAGGAGCGTACTGGCGGCAATTAACAGGCGCAGAGGATGGCGAACGGATGGACAACGGATTGACGACACCGCAACGGGCCGCGGTTGAACATTTCACCGGACCGTTGCTGATTATCGCCGGGCCGGGTTCGGGCAAGACCCGAGTGATCACGCGACGAATCGCGCGGCTGGTTGAACGCGGGGTCGATCCGCGAGCCATTCTGGCTATTACGTTCACGAATCGAGCCGCGCGGGAAATGCAGCACCGCGTCGATGCGCTGCTGCCGGGTGCTCGGGTCTGGGTCAGCACGTTTCACCGCTTCTGCGCGAGTGTTCTCCGACGACGGGCGGATGTCGTCGGGCTCGACTCGAATTTCACGATCTTCGACAAGGCCGACCAGTTGCAGGTCATTCGGCACGTGCTGAAGGAACTCGACATGGACGCCGTCCGCGCGCAGCCGTCGAAGATCAGCGCCCGCATCAGTCGAATCAAGAACAGCTTCACGGAACCCGACGAATTCGTCCGCACTCTCGAATGTCGGATCGGCGAACCATTCGACACGCTCGTCGCGCAGGTCTACCCGCTGTATCAGTCTGCGTTACTCGAATCGAATGCGGTCGATTTCGACGACCTGCTGCTGCATGTCGTGCGACTGTTCGCTGACAACCCGGAACTGCGCGCCGACTACGACATGCGCTACCAGTTCCTGCTTGTGGATGAGTATCAGGATACGAATCCCGCGCAGTACCAGCTTGTGCGGTCGCTATCGGTCAACGTGCCGAACGTATGCGTCACTGGCGATCCCGATCAGTCGATTTACGCCTGGCGCGGCGCCACGATCGAGAACATCCTCAACTTTGAACGCGACTACCCCAACGCGCAGCTCATTCGACTGGAGCAGAACTTCCGCAGCACAGGCCTGATACTGCGAGCAGCGGATCGCCTGATCGCTCACAACCGGCAACGCAAAGCCAAGTCGCTGATCACTGACGCCCAGGACGGTCATGCGCCCAGACTGCTCACCTTTCCGGACGGGCGGACAGAAGCAACAGGTATTGCTGACCAGGTGCGCACGCTGCGTGAGGAAACCGGACTGAGGTGGTCGGAAATCGCGGTGTTCTATCGAGTGAACTCGATGTCGCGCGAACTCGAGCTGGGGTTCGCCCGGCAGAGGATTCCGTTCCAGGTCGCAGCCGGGCTTGCCTTCTATGACCGTGCGGAGATCAAGGACCTCATCGCTTACCTGCGAGTCATCGACAACCCCGCGGACCAGATCGCGTTCCTGCGCATTGTGAACAGACCGGCCCGCGGGATCGGCGGAAAGACGCAGACGCACTTGCAGCGCTGGGCGAACGAACGCCGCGTCAATCTGCTGGAAGCGGCACGATCGGCTGATCAGATCGATGGAATCTCGAAGACGGCGCGGCCGAAACTGAAAATGTTCGCGCGAATGATGGAGGGCCTGACGCTGGCGGATTACGGCAACGTCAGTGGGTTGCTCACTGGAATTGTCAACAAGACGTTCTTCCATCGCACTTGGGCGAATGTCGCCTCAGAACAGGCGATTGAGAAAGAAGCCAACGTCACCGAGTTGATTAACGCGGCGGCTCAATATGACGAGCTGGACGAAGACGATCCCTCGGTCACAGGATTCCTGGAAACAACCGCTCTGGTGAATGACGGCGACCTGCTTGATCCGTCGGCCGGCAAGGTCACGTTGATGACGATGCACGCGGCAAAGGGGCTGGAATTCCCGTGCGTGTTCGTTGTCGGACTGGAACATGGGCTGATTCCACACGAGCGGGCCGTGAAGTCCGACGACCCGAAGCAGATTGAAGAAGAGCGGCGGCTACTGTTCGTTGGCATGACGCGCGCGATGCAGCGGCTGTATCTCACCACAGCGCAGGTGCGGTCCGTGCGAGGCAAACCGCAACTCACGATCCCGAGTCAGTTCCTGGTTGAGACGGAATTCGAGTCCGAGGATGGGGTGGGCTTCGAACCGGATGATGCCCAGGCCAGTCCCAAACGGTCGGCGTTTACGGAAAAGGACCTTGAACTGCGAAAACGGCTCAAGGAATCCCTCGGATCCGCCGAAAGGCCGCTGCTGACGACTGGCGCGGGTTTGCTCAATGGAACGCATGACGCAGCCGATTTGCCGCAGTTGTTTGCGATCGGAATGCGCGTCCGGCACCCGCAGTACGGCGTCGGAGCCGTCACGAACGTGACGGGATTCGGTCGCCGCAAGTCGGTAACCGTTGCGTTTCAGGAGCCGTCGGAGAGTCACACGTTCGACGCTGCCCGCTGCCCCCTGCAGCCAGTTGGTATGCGCTGAGACCCGATTGATGCGCGTTGCACGTCGGGATTCGTTGCGAGTGGATTCCGCACGGCTCCAACGCCGAATTGAGAGCAGGGACCGTTCAAACGTGCGCCGAAGAATACGCATCCCGACGTCCGCTCGGCGAATCGACTCTCATTCACTCGGCAGTTTCCATGCCTCAGCGCAAGCGTCCGCCATCTGACGGCAATGGCTCAGTCCGGAGCAACCCGGTCGCGACTCATCTCGTTCCCTTCCTGCACTACCTGGAAGCGGAATGCGGGCTCGCGAAAAACACGTTGCGTGCCTACGAGTCCGATCTGAACCAGTTCGCGATCTGGTATCAGCCTCATGGCCCGGCCGATCCGAATGACATCACTCTGCGCACCTTCACGGGCTATCTGGAGCATCTGCATAACCGGAATCTGGCGGCGACGACGATCTCGCGGCACCTGGTCGCGATCAAGATGCTGTTCCGTTACCTGGTGCTCGAAAGCCTGCTGCTCAAATCTGTCGCAGACACGCTGAGTTCGCCGAAGCTGTGGCAACACCTGCCCAAAGTCCTCAGCCCGGACATGGTCGAACGGTTACTGAGCGCCCCGGCCCGGCAGGATCGCTTTCCGCTCCGCGACCGCGCTCTGTTGTGTCTGCTGTACGCCACAGGCTGCCGAGCCTCGGAAGTCGCCGACATCCGGCTGGGAAATGTGTTTCTTGACGAGCGGTATGCACGCTGCACAGGCAAGGGCAACAAAGAACGCATCGTCGGCCTGAACCCAGTTGCGATCTCCGCTATTGAAGCATGGATCGAAGGTGAGCGTTCTCAACTTGTCGGCGACGGCGATGCTCCGTGGCTGCTGTTGAACGGTCATGGCCGGCAACTCTCGCGAGTCTCAGTGTGGCAGTTCGTCAAGAAGTACGCTCAACGCGTCGGCTGCGGAGACGGAGTCAGCCCGCACACTCTGCGGCACAGCTTCGCCACCCACATGCTCGCCGGTGGTGCGGAAATCCGAGCCCTGCAGGAAATGCTCGGCCATGCCAGTATCGCGACCACGCAAATCTACACACACGTCGAACACAGCCGCCTGAAAGCAATTCACGCGCGATGTCATCCGCGTGGATGAACCCGGCCGGAGCGAACGTCACCCGGTGGCGGCCGAATGTCGACCCGCGGTCATCGCGAGACACGCATGTGGTCAAGTCGCGATCTCATTTGATTCGGGAAAATTCGCAAGGCTTCAATTGTGGCACTGCAGAGGGCCGATGTAGACTTCGCCACGCATCGGCGGCTGCTGATATGAAAGCCGATCAGCTTTACTGGGCCCTCTCATCAGGACAATTTGGAAGGAGCAGGATTTATGCTGACTTTCGAGACTGGCAGGCGTTATCGGGACTGTGATGGGAGCACGCGGCGTGACTTTCTGAAAGTCGGGGCATTGGGCGCTTCGTCTCTCACGCTGAGTGACTTGATGAGGGCTCGATCCCAAGCCGTCGGCAACGGTGCCCCCCTGGCAGACACGTCCGTAATCTGGGTCTGGCTGGGTGGTGGACCAACTCACGTTGAGACGTTTGACCCCAAAATGACGGCTCCGAAGGAGTACCGCAGCACCACGGGTGAAGTCTCCACAAATCTGCCAGGCGTCACGCTGGGCGGAAGTTTCTCAAAGATGGCCCAGGTCGCGGACAAGATGGCCTTCGTCCGTTCGTTCGCTCACACCAACAGCGGGCACGGCGGTGGCACTCACTGGCTGATGACCGGCTACGACAACCGCAATGTCGACAACGGTGGCCTGCCGTCGCGGCCGTCGATGGGTTCGATCCTGTCTCGCGTGCGTGGCTCGAATCACCCGCAAACTGGGATGCCGACGTACGTGCGACTGGGCGGCATTGGCTCAGATGGTGCGGCGTTTCTTGGAGCGGCCAACAGCCCGTTCGACCCGGCCGGGCAGGCCCGCAAGAACATGGCGCTGACCATCAAGCAGAATCGCCTGGACAACCGGCGTGCTCTGCTGAGCGGCCTGGACAACATCAATCGTCAGGTCGACAGCACGGGTTTAATGGAAGGCCTGGACGCGTTCGAACAGCAGGCATTCAGCCTCGTGCTGAGTCGATCACAGCGGGCCTTCGATCTGAAGTACGAAGACCCCCGCGTGTCAGCCCTTTACGGCAAGGGACTGGGGCAGCAGATGCTGCGAGCCCGGCGGCTGGTCGAAGCCGGCGCTGGCTTTGTCACCGTGTCATACGGCGGCTGGGATATGCACGGCAAGATTCAGGAGAGCATGAACAAGACGGCGGTCCAGCTCGACCATGCCGTGCATGCTCTGATTGAAGACCTGAGCCAACGCAGTATGGATCGCAACGTTCTGGTGGTGGTCAGCGGCGAATTCGGCCGTACGCCGAAGATCAACAAGAACGCTGGCCGCGACCACTGGGCTCCGCTGACCACGCTGGCTCTGTCCGGCGGTGGGCTGCGAATGGGTCAGGTCGTCGGTGAATCGGCCTCCAAGGTCGACGTACCGAAGACAACGCCGATCCGTCCATCCGATCTGATGGCGACGGTGTTCCAGGTGCTCGGTGTTGATCCGAAGATTCAGTTCTTCAACGAAGCCGGACGCCCGGTTTACATGCTGGAAAATGGCCGTCCGATTCGCGAACTCGTGTGAGTCACACGCGTGACTGACGAATGACCCAGAGCCCGGCTTCGACCTATCGAAGTCGGGCTTTTTTTGTCGAGATGGTGGCGGCAAGGGCACGACAGGACACCACATGCGCGTCCTCAATCTTCTAGTGCCTACGGCTCACGGAAAGGCGATTCTGAAAATGCTCTCAGCGCTCGATCCGTGCTTGTCGTTCGTAGTAGCCGGATTTATCCGGCTGGGTGCGAGGGGACGTCCGTCTCAACGGTGTGGGTGGCTCAGGCGACTGCTGTGCGATCATCCACGTCGCGGGCGAACCGCATAAATGCGGTTACGACGAACGGCGGTTACTGCGGGTGCTGCTATCGCTGGTAAATGGGCAGGTACTGATATTCGACGGCAAGCGCCAGGACCGACAGGCTGGTTGCGTAAATCGGGCCGTAGCCGCCTTCGCTTCCGCCGTTCTGGGTCTTGTGCCAGCTTCCATCCTGATGCTGGTTCGCCAGTAGAATCGACGTGATGTGATCGCGGCTCGCCTGCCAGTGCCGTCCGCCCACCTGAAACATCCCGACCGAGCAGTAATAGACTCCGTAGAAGAACCACCCCTCGTTGAAACGCAGTGGATTTCGCAGCAGGTAGTCGGCGGCGGCCAGTGTCTCGGGCGCATGATGATCACCACAGACTTCCAGGCACAGAATGCCCGTGCCGGTGCGAGTTGCTGAGACACTGTGCCGGGGGTGATACGAGAAGCCGCCACGGGGATCGGAGCACTGTTTGACGTATTTGACGGCATAGTCGATCGATTCGGCCGGCACGTCACAGCCGATGTTCTTTGCTGCCCGCAATGCCAGCAGTTGCCAGCCGGTGACGCTCAGATCGCTGTCCGGGCTGTTTGGCTGATAACGCCATCCACCTGCATGCGATTGCGGCTTCGGAACTGCCTGCGCACGCAGAATCAGCAGGACCGCTTCTTCGAGTCCCTTTCTGATCCGAGGAGCCAGCGTTGAATCAACCATGCCGGCAACTTCCGCCAGCATCAACGTGCAGATGCCGTGTGTGTACATCGGCCCGCTACCCGCGCGATGAGAGAACAGGCCCGTCGGCTGCTGGTTATTCAGTACCCAGCGAATGCCGCGTTCCATCGCGTCGCCATACGGACCTTCGCCTGGCACGTGCCCGGCCGACATGAACGCCATGATCGCCAATGACGTGGTCGAGGCACCGTCATTGTTCCGGACGCGCCACGCTCCCGTCGGCCGCTGCTGTGACGCCAGAAACCTCAGAGCGCGAACAATCGCTCCATCCACCTGTCGGCCTGTCGGGCCGTTCTGCGCGCTCGCCAGCTGTGCGTCCGGGCCGCTCATGACGGCCAGCGCGAACAGGAGGCACATGGCAGGTCGGGCTATTCTCATCGGCATGTCACGTTCCGAGTCCATTGTCTTCCCGGACGACTGAACGCTTTCCGTAACGCAATCCGGTCTCAATATCGCAGCATTCCCGGCTCAATCTCGACGGCCCACGCATCGATTCCGCCAGCCATACTCTGGGCCTTACTGAAGCCCTGCTGACGCAGCCACGTCGCCACCCGCAGACTGCGGCCTCCATGATGACAGTGGACAATCACATCTGAGTCGCGATGAGCGTCCAACTCGCTCACGCGTTCGCCCATCTGGCTCATCGGAATCAGTTCAGCGCCATCAATCCGGACTTTGTCGAATTCATCCTGCTCGCGGCAGTCGACGAACAGGAATTTGTCGCCTGCGGACTGTCGACTCTGGACGGACCGGCACTCAACTTCGATTGGTGTTTCTTCCGCTGCCATTCCGTCTATTCCTGTGATTGAGTTCGTGCACTGCATCTGCGGGAGCCCACCGTACCTGATGCCACCCGCTGCAGACAGAGATCGTGATTTCATGCGGGCAGCTTGGAATCAGAGCCGAGACCGGGGTCATTTCGCGAGCTCGCAGTCAGCGGGCTACACTTCGCGCTCACGAGCCACTCCTACGCACCAGAGTCAAACATGGAAATCGCAATCGCACTCGTCGCCCTTACCGCGATGGAGATCGTGCTGGGCATCGACAACATTGTCTTCATCGCCATCCTGACCGACCGGCTCCCGGTGGAACAACGCAGTGGCGCCCGGCGTGTGGGGCTCGGGATCGCCATGATCATGCGAATCATTCTGCTGCTGTGTATCAGTTGGGTCATGGGATTGACCACGCCTATGTTCGAATGGACAGACATCGGCGCTCCAGAAAGCTGGTTCACGGTGGAAGACCACGCGACCGGCCCGGACGGTGAGACGCTCACGGAAGTCGAGATCGCCATCAAATCCAAACACCTGGAAGACGTTCGGGGCGTATCCGGGCGCGACCTGATTCTGCTGCTTGGCGGACTGTTCCTGATCGTGAAGACGGTGAAAGAGGTCCACGAAGAAACCGCAGGAGAGGAGCATCATGCGGAAACCGCCAAGGTCGTGACCTTCCAGGGTGCTCTCATTCAGATCGCGCTTCTGGACCTGGTTTTCTCGCTGGATTCGGTCATCACTGCGGTGGGTATGGTGGACGAGGTCTGGGTGATGATCGTGGCAGTCATCATCTCGGTGGGCGTGATGGTGCTGTTTGCCGACAAAGTGAGCAATTTCGTCTCGACGAACCCGTCGCTGAAGATGCTGGCCCTCAACTTCCTGCTGCTGATCGGCGTAATGTTGCTGGCCGAAGGTGCCGGGACGCACGTCGAGAAAGGCTACATCTACTTCGCAATGGCGTTTTCGCTGATCGTCGAGGTTCTGAACATCAAAGTGCGGTCGAAAACAGAAGCCTCAACGACAACTGCCAGCATTGAATGAACCGTATGTTCACATTGCTAAATTGATATGTAATTGCGATCAGTTGGCGTGTCCGTTTTAAGATTTCGCGATGATTTTTTGGAAACTCTAAACCCCATATCGACACTGAAGTTGAGGCGATCCAGGCACCTCGCAGAGGCACACTGCGGCGAACCGAATCTTGACACTCTGGCCTGTCGTCGTATCATCCCGCCCCGCTTGAGATCACAATATCTTGAGCAGTCGCGAACGCGGTAACACTAGCAGTAGTGGTCTACGGAGAGGCACTTGCCTCGCTGTTCGCATTCGACATTCCATTCGGATATGTCAAAACTTGTCTTTTGTATGGGAGTCACCGTCGGCGGCGTTCCTGTCTGTCGGCAAGCTCACTTCTTGACCCCTCAGTCTCGGCAACCAACGGATGGGCATGCAGGGATGCGATCTCTCATGTCGGGATTCTAAACATTCTCAATCTTCCTTCATGGATGAAAATATGCGCAGACTCGACCTGCTGCTCGTCGGGTGCTGCGCAGACAGATTCCAAACTGAAGATGTGCGTTGGATGCAGGCTGGTACAGGATGTTGAGCACGAATTTGTCGTGAGCGGGTTCTTCGCGGTCGGCTTCACTGAGTGAAACCGGCCTCGGAACTTCTCATGGCGGCCCAGGATTGGGCAACGGGAAACCAGGATGTTCAGATTTCGTGTGAACTGATTGCAAAGGGAATGCACAATGCATCGCAGCAAGGAATTCTTTGGCAACGATTTCGGTGAAGACATGCAGGACAGCGGACGTACCACGGTTGTTTCTGAGGCCAGCCCGATGACGGTTGAGCCGTGCTTCTGTCCCGAAGGCGTTGACCCGTTCGATACCGTCGAGTGGGAAGAACGAACGGCACAGATCAAGGACGAAAACGGAGGGATTCTGTTCGAGCAGAAGAACTGCCAGATCCCGAAGTCGTGGAGCGCCCTCGCGACGAATGTCGTCGTCAGCAAATACTTCTACGGCGAGCCAGGAACTCCCGAGCGCGAGTTCAGCGTCCAGCAGGTCATCCACCGGGTTGCTCGGACAATTGCCGACTGGGGCATTCAGGACGGTTACTTCGCCAGCGAGGAAGACGGCGAGACGTACTACCGCGAATTGGCCTGGCTGTGTCTGCACCAGCACGGTGCGTTCAATTCGCCCGTATGGTTCAACGTGGGCCTGTTCCATCAGTATGGAGTGAAGGGCTCACGCGGCAACTACCGCTACGACGTCAAGACCCGCTCGATTCGCCGTCCGGAAACGCCATACGAATTTCCTCAGGCGTCCGCGTGCTTCATCCAGTCTGTCGAAGACAACATGGAAGACATCATGCGGCTGGCCCGCAGCGAGGCCATGTTGTTCAAGTTCGGCTCAGGCACCGGCACCGACCTGTCCACGATCCGCAGCTCAAAAGAGAAACTGTCCGGCGGTGGCACACCATCCGGACCGTTGTCGTTCATGCGGGTGTACGACCAGATCGCGGCCGTTGTGAAGTCGGGCGGCAAGACGCGTCGGGCCGCCAAGATGCAGAGCATCAAAGACTGGCACCCCGACGTGATGGACTTCATCCGCTGCAAGTCGAAAGAGGAGAAGAAGGCCCGCACGCTGATCGACAGCGGCGAGTATGACGCCAACTTCAACGGCGAAGCGTACAGCTCGATCATGTTCCAGAACGCCAACCTGTCGGTCCGCATTTCCGATGAGTTCATGCAGGCCGTCGAAGAGGACGGCGACTGGACGACGCACTGGGTGACGGATCCGTCGCAGCCGGGACCGTCGTTCAAAGCCCGTGAAATGATTGGTGAAATGGCCGAAGGGACGTGGTTCTGTGGTGACCCGGGAGTCCAGTACGAAACGACGATCAATCGCTGGCACACGTGTAAGAACGCAGGTCCGATTAATGCGTCGAACCCGTGCTCTGAGTACATGTTCCTGGACGACACGGCCTGCAACCTGTCGAGTATTAATCTCCGCAAGTTCCAGCAGGAAGATGGCACGTTCGATTTCGAGCGTTACCGACGCGCCGCGGCGATCTACATCACCGCACAGGAAATTCTCGTCGATCACGCTAGTTATCCGACTCCATCAATTGCCGAAAACAGCCACCGGTTCCGGCCGCTGGGGCTGGGCTATGCCAACCTCGGCAGCCTGCTGATGTCAATGGGCATTCCGTACGACAGCGATGCTGGTCGTGGCATGTGTGGAGCATTGACGGCATTGCTCAACGGGCAGGCCTATCTAACGTCCAGTCGAATGGCCGGCATTGTTGGTACGTTCGCCGGATACTCGGAAAACGAAGAGACGATGCTGGAAGTTATGGAAATGCATCGCTCAGCAACGCAGGACATTGATGAAGCGTGCCCGGCGTACCTGCGCAAGGCTGCCAGTGATGTGTGGGACGAGTGTCTCGAATCTGGACGCAGGTTTGGATATCGCAACGCTCAGGCGACCGTGCTCGCTCCGACTGGAACGATCGCGTTCATGATGGACTGCGACACGACCGGCATTGAGCCGGATATCGCGCTCGTCAAGTACAAGCAGCTCGCGGGCGGTGGCATGATGAAGATCGTCAACCGCACGGTGCCGCTGGCTCTGGAGTCGCTTGGTTACTCAAGGCAGCAGTCCGGCGAGATCATCTCGTACATCGATGAGCACGAGATGATTGAAGGCGCTCCGCATCTGAAGGATGAGCACCTGCCCGTGTTCGATTGTGCCTTCGTTCCAGCGAACGGCACACGGTCCATCCAGTGGCGGGCACACGTGACGATGATGGCGGCGGCTCAGCCATTCCTGTCCGGAGCGATCTCGAAGACGGTCAACATGCCGAAGGAGTCGACCGTTGAGGACGTTCAGGAAGCTTACAAAGAGGGCTGGAAGCTGGGTCTGAAGGCTCTCGCGATTTACCGTGATGGTTCAAAGCAGAGTCAGCCGCTGGCGACAACGAAAGAAGGTGATCGCAAAAAGGGCGAAGATAAGACTGCCCCGTCTGGACCAGTCCGGCGACGTCTGCCCGCGACTCGCCAGTCACTCACGCATAAGTTCTCAGTCGCCGGACACGATGGTTACATCACGGTCGGCGTGTATGAGGACGGGACGCCCGGCGAACTGTTCATTGTGATGGCCAAAGAGGGTTCGACCATCGGCGGCCTGATGGACACGATCGGAACGTTGACCTCGATGGCTCTGCAATACGGAGTACCTATCGAAGCTCTGATCAACAAGTTCACCCATATGCGGTTCGAGCCCTCTGGCTGGACAGGCAACCCGGAGATTCCCAACGCGAAAAGCGTCGTGGATTACATCTTCCGCTGGATGGGTATCCAGTTCCTGGCGGGCTATCGCGAAGCGAACACACCGCAACGCGAAACACCAGCGCCCGCGGCGTCGACTCCGACAGTCGTTGCAACGAAGGTCGACTCGCCGCGGAAGCTGAGCGAAGAAGTGGCATCACTGATCGACACGCACCTGCCAAAGGCGGCTTCGGAAAACCGAAACGGTTCGTCGATCCCGGGTGTCACATTGGACGGTCCGCACAACCGCAGCGAGCAGTTTGCGGATTTCCAGTCAGACGCGCCGGCGTGTGACAACTGCGGAGCGATCACCGTCCGCAACGGCAACTGTTACCTGTGCCATAACTGTGGAAACAGTATGGGCTGCAGTTGAAGGATCAACCGGTCCATTTCTGGACGCACCCCGGTCCTGCAAAGGGCCGGGGTGTTTTTTGTCGTCTCGCCTTATGTCCGAACGTGCAGGTTTTGAAGTTGCACAGTTTTGCTGCCCCGGAGGGGCAAAGGCGAGTAGCCCGGGGTTTCAACCCCGGGAAACAAGCGGTGAGAGCTTCAATGAGCCCCTCCGGGGCTGTGGTTCAGAAATGGCTGATTTTCCCGGGGTTGAAACCCCGGGCTATTTGCCCACGTCCCTTCGGGACTGAAGTGTGCAACTTCAAAAGGCGCAGGCCGGTCACCATCACACGAAAAAGTAGACCTTCTCAGCCGTCTTGCCGAGAAGCCATTTGCGGTCGGTGTCTGAGAGGAAGTCGATTCGCTTTGTAATCAGGTCGACTGATGCCGCGTACGTGTTGTCCCCGCCAAGTTGATACGGGCAATCGCTGGCCCACATCAGTCGCTGTGGGCCGAAGGCGTCATAGACACGACGGATCATCGGGATCAGGTCGTCGTAGGGTGGCTTCTTTTTGCCAAGTGCGTAATAGGCCGAGATCTTGACCGAGACCTTCGGGTGCCGGGCAAGGTGGCACAGATCCTTCAGCTCGTTTTCGTGAATCGTGCCATCGGCACCGACTCGGGCGAAGTGGTCGATCACGACCGACGTGTCCGGATGCTTGCCGCACATGCGATCCACGTCCAACAGGTCGGACGGGTTGATCAGGCAGCACATTGCCTGCTTCGTGTCGGCACACGTGCGCCACATCTCTGCCATGCCGGGCGTAGCGAGCCAGTTCTTGCCGAGCAGGAATGGTGTGATGCGAAACCCGGTGACGCCCTGCTTGAGCAGTTTTCGCATCTTTCCGCCGGAACCGTCTTCGCGGGAATCGACCATGCCGACGACACGGAAACGTTCCGGGTGACGCTTCCAGGCATCCACCAGGTAGGAGTTGTCGAAGCCGTGATACTTCGTGTGCTGGATGAGCACGACTCGGGTGACACCCGCGGGTCGGGCGGTCGCCATCAGTTCGTCGTCTGTGAAGCTGAGTGGTTTCAGGTCGGCTTTCGTGAGACCCGGTTCGAGCGGATACCGTTTGAGATCCGGAGTCCAGATGTGCGAGTGCGCGTCGATGAAGCCGTCCTTCTTCTCGGCGGCGAGTCCGGCTGATGCTGTCGGCATAATGAGCGTTCCTGCTGCGACCTTCAGTGCGTCTCTGCGATTCAATTTCGAGGGCATTTGCATGATGTGGTCTCGTCTGGTTTTCAGCTGGCGGGTTGACGTGCTTCGATCATAAGCCGCTCAACACAAAAACGGGACGCAACGGTCATGTGGATCGTACTGGCGCTCATTCGAATTCACTGACGATCATGCGGACTGAATAAGGTGGATTCTGTTGAGAACGCCTATGGTCACCGAATTGCCAATTCACAATTCTGGAACGGTTCCGAAGCTAAGATAGTGCTGCTCTTATCATTCGCTGATCCGATGCGATCCAACGGGAATGCCTGGATGAGTTGGTTTCGATGTAAGCCGGACAACCGCTTGTGTCGGCTGATCACCGATTGTCGCCTTTCGCTCCGCGAAAGTAGCGCTGCTTTCGCGGAGCGAAAGGCGACAATCAGCACAACTCCGGGGCCATTGGGCTGGCGCCCCAGGCTGTTGCCTGCCGCCGCTTCACGGCTTGTCGCCTGGCTTTCCGGCTCCGCCATTACTCGAAATGGAGCCCTGCTCGCGATTCTCGTCACGCTGATAACGCCAAGTCTCGGAATGGCCGGTGAACCGGATCCTGTCAGCGCAGCGGAAGAGTCCATAACCGCAGCGGAACTCAAGAATCACGTCAACTTCCTGGCCAGCGACACACTGGAAGGACGCGAAGCCGGGACTCACGGTGGTTATGCTGCAGCGGCGTACATCGTGCAGGCGCTGCGAAAACTGGAAGTGCAGCCCGGCGGTCAGGAGCGTGACTTCTACCAGTACTTCCATCCCAACTATCGCAATGTGCTGGCCGTACTGCCTGGCTCCGATCCAAAGTTAAAGGACGAGCACGTTCTGATTGGAGCCCACTACGACCACGTGGGATACGGCAATCGGAATAACAGCCGCGGTACGATCGGTCGTATTCACAACGGAGCCGATGACAACGCCAGTGGTACTGCGGGCATTCTGGAAGTCATCGAGGCACTGGCTGGTCTCGACAAAAAACCAAGGCGTTCAATTCTTGTCGCGTTCTGGGACGGCGAAGAGGAAGGTCTGCTGGGTTCGAAGTTCTACGTGTCGTATCCGACCGTGCCGCTGCGGCAGATCCGCCTGCACGTCAACATCGACATGATCGGTCGATTGCGTCCGGAGAGCTTCGAAGTATTCGGGTGGAGAACGGCTCCCGGACTCCGTCGCATGATCACGCGACACAACGACGGACTGCACATCAATTTCAAGTACGACTATCTGGCCGACAGCGACCACTGGCCGTTCTACCAGCACTCCGTCCCGAGTCTGATGCTGCATACCGGCAAGCACGACGATTATCACACGTCGAAGGACGATGCGCCGCTGGTCAATATCAAGGGGCTGCGGCAGGTGTCGCAGTATCTATTGCGGATGGTTCTCGACTCCGCGAACGCCGACGTCCTGCCCGATTTCCGCGAGCAGTCATGGCGCGAACTGCAGTCAGTCGCCCACTTGCCAGAGCGACAGTCCGACCCCGAGCGTGCTCCATCGCGTCTTGGCATCAAGTTCGACAGTGAGCTGTCGGACCAGAACATCGTGCGTGTGACTCGTCTTACGCCTGATGGACCGGCCGACGCCGCGGGTCTGAAAGTCGATGACGAAATCATAGAGTTCGCCGGAGTCCGTGTTTCGGACGTGCCGGATTTCCGCCTGCTGGTCGCCGCCGCCAGCAGCCCGGTGTCGACGCTGGTTCGGCGCGAAGAAGAGGAGCTGGAAATTGAAATCCAGCTTCGTGGCGAGCCGACCGAATGGGGATTCGAATACCGCCGTGATTCCGCCGAACCTGACTCCATCGTTGTGACCGCAGTGACCGCAGCCGGACCGGGCGACCTGGCCGGTCTCAAACGCGGTGACCGAATTCACTCGTTGTCCCAGGAGCTGCCCGAAGACAATGCCGAACTCAAACAATGGTTGCGTGAATCGACAGGGCCGCTGAGTGTCGACATTGAGCGCGACGGAAAGCTGTCGACGCTCATGCTGCGTCGCGTTGTTGTGGATGAGTGAGTGACGTCGAGACAACGGCAGAGGCAGGCTGCTTTATTTTCGGTATCGGGTCACGACGACAGTCACGTTGGGTACCATTGAGGCTCTGGAAGTCGCTTCCATTCTGTTGCCTCTGCTGACGATCGCGCATGGCTCGCTCGAAACCTCAGAAAACGCTGGCCGATTATCTGGCGATTGCTGTCACGCCGGTGCTGATCATGTTGTTGGTCGGCAGTCTTGTGTTCTTTCTAAACGAGCTGTTTCAGACTGGCCGTTACGGAAGCCGCATCCGTTGGATTCTGTTCTGGTTCGTGCTGGGCATGGTGCTTGTCGCCCGCATCGCGATCGAAAGCGGGCGGGCCCAGGCCAGCATGTTCACGCTCGCTCTGGGTGCTGTGACATCGATTGCCATCTTCAAATTCGCGCCTGACTCGCCGTGGGTGCCGATTGTGTGTCTGGCGATTATCTGGTGGTGCGCGGACAAGCTGACATGGGACTGTTCGCTGATTGACGACTCGGAGGACGCATCAGGCGAGGGATTGCTGCAGGTCGCCGGAGTCGCTGAGGAAGCCGAACTGAAAGAGGACTCTGACACATCCCCGCGAACTGAGACGGCGGCGGATGACGCGTCGGTTGAGAGTCCTCAGGAGCAGCCGGATCGAGTTCCGTTCTGGAAGCGTGTGTTCCAGAACACGTCCGAGCGAGAAGGCAAGCCGCACGCTCCGGGATTGTGGGTTGTGTATTTTTCGCTGGCGGCTCTGCCGTTGTTTGGCTTCGGCCAGCTCGCGATTCCGTCAAGCAACGAAGCCTCGCGTGATTTCGCGTTTCAGTGTCTTCTGGTTTATGTGGGCGCGGCACTGGGGCTCCTGATGCTGACCAGTTTTCTCGGATTACGTCGGTATTTGCGGCAGCGGAATCTGGAGATGCCCGCCCGTATGGCGCTGACGTGGGTCGTCATGGGGACCGTGATCGCTGCCGGGATTCTCGTGACCGCTCTGCTGTTGCCCCGGCCGGACAGCGAGTACTCGGTCACCGCGATGATCGATTCAGCGGCCGACAGTCTGCAGGAGGCGTCCGACCGCGCGTTCCTCGACGACGCGGGGGGAGAAGGGGATGGTGAGCAAGGTGGCCCGGCCGATGAGCGCGCCGAGCAGGGTGATGCCAGTGACCCGAATCAGCCGGGACAACCCGGAGGTCAACAGCCGGGTCAGCAGACCGCTCAAAATGCACAGCAGGACGGTAAGGATGGCCAGGCGGCCGGCGACGAAGAGCCGGGCGGCGGACAGGACGGAGACCAGCAGGGTCAGCAGGACAATGGCAACCAGACGGCTCAGCAGAACGAACAACCGGGACAGCCCAACGACCAGGCCGGCCAGAATGATCAGCAGGCTCAATCGGGGCAGCCGGGCGATCAGCAGACTGCGCAGAATGATGCCCAGGGGGCTCAGAAGCCTGGTGGTGATCAGAACGCGGACGCTGGTGAAGAGGGCGACGCCGACGAGCGAGAACAGCAGAACGAGAACGATGATGAGAACGATGAGGGAGAGCAGTTCGCCGGGAATGAGGATGCTGAATCACCCGAGGAGTCCGAAGATGGTGAGGACGCCTCTGAGTCTTCGGCAGACTCGGGGTCTTCGTTCATGGATTCCGTGATGGAGATGATCGGCACGCTTTTTAAGTGGATCGTGTACGCGATCATCGGTGCGGTCGTGCTGTACTTTGTGATCCGCAACTGGAAGTCGGTGGTTGAGTTTCTGCAGCGACTGTGGCACGAATTCCTCAGCCTGTTCGGTCGACGGCCTGAAGAGCAGCCGGCGGTTGCCGATGAGGTCGAAGAAGAGGTGGCAGCTCCGCCGCGACCATTTTCAGCGTTTCGCAACCCGTTCGGCTCGGGAGCCGCCGCCCAGCATTCGCCGGCCGAACTGATCCGTTACACGTTCGAAGCGCTTCAGGCCTGGGCATCGGAGCAGGGTTGCGGACGCAGTCCGGATCAGACTCCCATGGAATTCGGCCAGCAGCTTCGGATGCGCCGACGTGACGACGTCGGTCCGGACGCGCATGAATTGAGTCAGCTTTACGCGCAGGTTGCTTATGCCGGCCACCGACCGAAGGACGACAGCTTCCCGTTGCTGGAACGCGTATGGCGCCGGCTGTCGCAAACCGGGTGAGCGAGCTGCTTTGGAGCGCAACTTTGGACTGCGGTGATGCATCACCGCTTTCCCATTTTCACTGCGGCGCAGGTGTTTTCCGCGATCCCGCACTTACGAGCCGGGGAGAAAAAGCGGCTACGCCGCGAATAGAGAATTTGAAAGCGACGATGCATCGTCGCACTCCAGAAGTGGCGCTGTCCGATTAGTCGATCCCAAAGAAGATGAGCCTGTCGCACACAGACACGACGTATGGAAGCTGATTATCATGCGTCTTCCGGTTTCGCATGTGTCTACGGTGGGCCCCGTCGGCCGCCTCTTTCTGGATTCACAAATCACGACTCATGGCAAAATCGCTTCAGGAATATGCCGCGTGGCTCGACTCGCGCGATGATCTGATCTGGCCGCAGCCGCCTCCTTTCGCGTCGGCCAATGCGAAACCGTCTGTCAAACCCATCGCGGGGATCAAGGCGGTTACCTGGAACCTGTATGGCACCCTGATTCGGATTACGGACGGCAGTCTGATGCTGCTGCACTTCAAAGAACTCCGAATGCAGGTGGCGCTTGAGAAGACGATCAACGAATTCAACATGTGGAACAGCATGACGCGGCGGCCGGGGGCTCCGTGGGAATACATGCTGCAGAAATATCGCGGAATTCTGGAAGACATGGAGCTGGCGGGGAACGTCCAGTCGGGTGACTTTCCTCAGCCAAACTCCGCGAAAATCTGGCGACGGTTGCTGGGCATGCTGGAGCAGAAGGAGTACGAGTACGACCGCCAGTTTTACGGCGACATGGACGAACTCGCGGAGAAAGTCGCCTACTTCTTTCAGTCGTGCCTGCAGGGAGCCGAAGCATCTCCGCACGCCGTGAAGGCGCTGACCAGCGTCGCTCAGGCCGGACTCGCTCAGGGATTACTGGCTGACGCGCAGCCGCACTCGTTGTTGCAGGCGTTGCGGGTGTTTGGAGCGCAGGATAAATTGCCGCCACTGAACAGCCTTTTAGACCCGGCGTGTCTTGTGCTGTCGCATCAGCTTGGAGTCCGTAAGCCGTCCGCCTCGCTGTTCCATGCCTGTATTCAGCGTTTCGCGGCCAAGGGCATCCAACCGGAGGAAATCCTGTACGTGAGCAATCAGCTGCAGGGTGACCTGGCAATTGCGAAGCAGTTCGGTATGCGGACCGTGCTGTACGCCGGCGACAAAACAACACTCAAGGCGACCGGGCCGGAGATTCGGCATCCGGAAATACGGCCCAAACGATTGCTGACGGACCTTGAGCAGATTCGTCTGTTGATTTCCGGATAAGAACCCGACACCAGGTCGTTGAACGCGGAGTTTATTGATGCGTCCCGAGCCGATTTTTGATCTCGAACAGCTCGAACTGGATTTCGACAACCCGCTGTATGACCTGGACGAAATCCGCAAGGTCAATCCGCAGCGGCACGAGATGGAGCAGCTCTCGGGGATTCTGCTCGTGGACGAAGAGACTCGCAGGACCATCGGGTTCAAGGACATTACGGAGAGCGAATTCTGGGTCCGCGGCCACATGCCCGACTTTCCGCTGATGCCCGGTGTCGTCATGTGCGAAGCGGCTGCTCAGCTGGGCGGTTTTTACGCCCGCAAATTCAAGCTGATCAAGGGCGACTTTCTGGGTTTCGGTGGCATGGACGGCATCCGATTTCGGATGCCCGTCCAGCCCGGGCAACGCCTTGTCCTGATGGCCAGAGTTCTCAATGTGCGCGCCGGAAAACGCTGCGAGTTTGAGTTCCAGGGATACGTGGATGGTCGTCTGGTTTTCAGTGGGACAATGATCGGAGTTTCGATCTCGCGACCTGAGTGAACCCGACTCGCGAAAACGCCGGGGCTCAGTCACCGCTCTGCAAGACATTCCGAATCGACGTGTCTTGCTCGGAAAGTTGCCGGATGCAGTCCTCGGGCAGACTCACATCGAGAATCAGCAGTTCGTCGATCGCTCCAACGTATCGTTGCCCCAGTCCGATGGTCAGCGCATCGATGTCCCAGGTCAGTTGATGGCGGTAGCCCTCCATCGTGGCTCGTCGCACCCCGTCAATGTAGACCGCCGCTGTGCCGTCATCCTGACCACTGTTGGCATTCTGCCAGGTGCCGACAATGTGATGCCAGTTGCCATCGTTCCAGCCGAGTTCGCCAACGACCAGCAACTGGCCTCCGACAAACATGTCCTGAGCTGGACTGTCGCCGTAGATTCCGAACCGAAGTTTACGCGGCGACCCGTAACGCCAGTCATTGGGTCGAGTCAGGTCCAGATAGAACGATCCATCTGCCGCGTGCCGGCTGACATGAAACGGATCGACCGGAAATTCGTCGTTGAGATCCGCATCCGGATCGCCTCGCAACCACATCGAGACCGTTCCCGCAAAGCACGATTCGCGGTAGGGAAAATTGTCGCGAGCGGGGAATGTGAATTCGTCTTCGGCCCAGCCGTGGTCTTTCGCATCAAACACCAGGCCGCCGCCACAGCGTCCAGCGTCCGTGACGTGACGGACGACGTCAGAGTTGAGCGTCGCTCGACCATCGCCGCGACTGACGTCAGCATCGGGTCCATCATCGAACGAGGCGTACAGGCAGGTATGATCCCGCAGCAGACTGGTCAGTGAGTCGGACATGCTGGTTCCTTATTCGTCGCAGAAGCCATGCCGGGTGAAACATCGTGATTAACCGAATTTGTAGTCCCGACACAGAGTTCGGGGAACGTACAGCGATCATCGACGCTGGCGAGTCCTTCTCGTACTCGCGGTTGCAGGCCGAGTCCGCAGCCACATCGCAACGCCTGCTGGATGGATCGACCGATCTTGAAGAAGCTCGCGTCGCATTCCTGATGCCGCCCGGATTCGATTATGTGGCGACGCAAGGGGCAATCTGGCGAGCTGGTGGGATCGCCGTTCCGCTGGCGTTGATGTATCCGCGCGTCGAGCTGGAGTACGTCCTCGACGACACTCAGGCTGCGGCCGTCGTCGTGCATCCGGAGTTACGGGAACGGGTGGAACCTCTCGCCCGGTCGCGATCGATTCGCCTCATCGAGAATTCGTCGCTGACCAGTACGTCGACTGCTCCCCATCTGGAAATCGATCCATCGCGTCGCGCGATGATCCTCTACACCAGTGGAACGACGAGCCGGCCGAAAGGTGTCGTGACCACTCACGCGACGATCCAGGCCCAGGTGGAATCGCTCGTCGAAGCCTGGGAGTGGAGTCGCGACGATCACATTCTCAACGTGCTGCCGATGCATCACATTCACGGAATCATCAACGTCCAATGCTGCGCGCTGTGGTCCGGTGCGACGTGCGAGTTTCTGACTCCCTTCGACGCAAATCGTGTGCTGAACCGGTTTGCTGATGGCGATCTGTCCCTGTTCATGGCGGTGCCAACGATTTACTCGAAGCTGATTTCCGCATGGGAGCAACTTGCTCCTGATCGCCGACGGGCCGTAAGCGAGGGATGTCAACGTATGCGAGTGATGGTTTCCGGCTCAGCCGCGTTGCCGGTCAGTACTTTGGAGCGCTGGCACGAGATCAGTGGGCATGTCCTGCTGGAACGCTACGGCATGACCGAAATTGGCATGGGCCTGTCGAACCCGCTGCACGGCGATCGTGCGCCTGCACATGTCGGTCGTCCGCTGCCCGGAGTCGAAGTCCGCCGCTCGGACGAATCAGGTGGTGGTGTGACCGACGATTCCGTGCCCGGAGAAATCGAGGTCCGTGGCGACACGGTCTTCCGCGAATACTGGAATCGACCCGAGGCCACCAGGGAGGCCTTTCGTGACGGATGGTTTCGGACGGGTGACGTGGCGGTGGTCGAGGATGGTGCGTACCGCATCCTGGGCCGGAACAGCGTGGATATCATCAAGACCGGTGGCTACAAGGTCTCGGCGCTGGAGATCGAGGAAGTCCTGCGCGGTCACCCCTCGATTCGCGAATGCGCCGTGGTGGGCGTACCGGATGATGAGTGGGGTGAACGGGTCGCTGCCGCGATCGTGTGCGATACCGATGACGCGGAACTGGATCTGGCCTCGCTTCGCGAGTGGGCTCGGGAGTTGCTCGCTCCATACAAGCTTCCGACTCGCCTGCAGGTTGTCGAGTCGCTGCCGCGTAACGCGATGGGCAAAGTTCAGAAGCCGGAAGTTCGGCTTCTGTTTGGCACCGGCCAGAACGCCGAGTCGTAGCCGAAGTCGCCAGACTTTGGACGAGTATCTGCAAAGGTCCAAAGTCTGGCGACTTCGGCTACGGATCAGCTCTCTTCCGCTGCGTGTCTTAGCTAGTGCCCGTCGGGAAACTGGTTTGTGTCTTGAATTGGTGGTGGCCGGACAGACGGCGAGCCGCCGAAGATTGGGATTTTGTTCCCTGACTGCGGAGTTGTGACGGCAGCAACGGGCT
>Ga0115002_10000138_pt1 | contig 100579 bp, 101 predicted proteins | sample ArcticOcean_MG_C_8_FD_89576 | JGI IMG/M metagenome (GOLD analysis project Ga0115002, IMG submission 89576) | Marine microbial communities from western Arctic Ocean - ArcticOcean_MG_CB11_86 | ecosystem: Environmental > Aquatic > Marine > Oceanic | place: Arctic Ocean: Canada Basin | collected... | reverse complement strand
TATTTGGTATTATTTTTTCACACTACAGTTAATTTATTATTGATATTGAATTATTAACTCATGGTATGAGTTACATATGCTTATGTATTCATAGCCCTGCTCACAGATCAGGTGTCAGAGGTGTTAACCACTGTGGTCTGTGACATGCGAACTGACACGGACAATTCTAATTGTTGAGCATGGGCCACCCGGCTAGGCCCTGTATATATACGACTGGGTGAGAAAAATTTTGTGGTTTGAGGGTTTAATAGCCTCTGCTGAGTCGGGCCTAGAGCTTTCTACTTTGAATCAGCAGGCGTTCCATATACCCTATGCACCGCACACGGGAAGCTGCTCGGCGTTGTGCCTGGCCGTGTCCCTGCATATCGCCACGGCACTGCCAAACCTGCTCACCTTCGAAGTCATGCGCTCCGACTGGTCGAAAGAGGACCATAATCCGCTGCGCCATGACCTTCTCACGGAGCGTTACGATATTTTCGAAGACGGATTTTTGCATGCGCCCAGAGCCGATCGCCCGGGCATCGGGATAGACATCAACGAGGAAATCCTCGAGCGATACAGCGTCAGCTGATAACGCCGTCCAATTCATCCGGGACAGGCGCTCAAACGGGGGACCCGATGACCGAATCAAATCCTGATCACCTCACCGTCGGACTCGTCGGCCTGGGCAGCATGGGCCGGGGAATCGGACGAAATCTCGTCATGAACGGCTACCCGCTTGCCGTCATCGACACGGACCCGGATCGCGTCGCGGAGCAGGTGAACCTCGGCGCCAGCGAGGCCGGCAGTTTGGCGGAACTGGCGGCATCCTCGAACGTCGTCATTACCTGCCTTCCCGATCCCGCGACGACCCGGAAGGTCTATCTGGACGGAGACGGGCTGGTCGCCGCGTCCCGCGACGGCACCGTCCTGGTCGATTGTTCGACGAGCGATCCGTTGCTCACCCGCGAGATCGGGGCACGTGCGGCCGCGCGCGGGGTGCAAATGATCGACGCGCCGATGCTCAGAAAGCCCGCCGATGCCTGGGAAGGGACGTTGCTGTTGGTAGTCGGAGGTGAAGAGGCGGACATAGAATTCGTCCGTCCGCTACTCGCCACCTTCAGCGAGGAGATCATTCCGGTGGGCGGCCTGGGCAACGGTCACGCCGTCAAGGTTGTGAACAACGGTGTCGGGTTGGGCACGCAGGCCTTGATCTGCGAGGCATTCAACGTCGCCCGATCGCTTGGCGTCGACCCGGCGACGCTGTACCGGGTGATGCAAGGGAGCAACGCCGCCAGCCGCAAACTCGATGAGATGGTTCCCCGAATCATCGAAGACGATCATTCGATGTCATTCAGCATCGATCTGTGCCTCAAGGACACCAACCTTTTCACCGAACTTGCGAACGGTGTCCAGGCACCCTCCATCATCGGCGACGCGGTGCGGAACACATACCTGCTGGCCTCACTGCAGCAATATGGTCCCCGCAACCAGTCCGAACTCACTGTCTTTCTGCGGGATTTGACGCGCGAAACTGGCACCGAACCGCCGATGCCCGATACCAAACCGTCCAACCAATGACAGGGTCGGGCGGCCTTTAGCCCAGCGTTCGGCGGTAGAGGGCGATCAGGCGTTCCCAATGCCGCTCGGCCGCCGGTTTGTCGTAGACCGAGCGTTCGGGGAAGGCGAAGCCGTGGTGCACGCCAGGATAGATTTCCAGCTCCCCCTTGGCGCCCGACTTATCGAAAAATCCCTTGAGTTCCTCGACCATAGGCAGAGGGGCCAAGTGGTCGTGTTCGGCACAGGCGATGTAGAGCTCACCTTCGGTCTGGCCCAGGGTGAGATGCGGGCTTTCCTCGGCATCGCTCACCAGCCAGGTGCCGTAGAACGAAGCAGCGGCTGCGATCCGGCCGGGATAGCGCGCGGCGGCGGCGAGCGCGTACGGCCCGCTCATGCAGTAGCCGTGCGCGCCGACGGATCCGGCCTTGATATCGTCGCGGCCGTCGATGAATGCCAGCATGGCGCCAACATCCTCCATCGGGGGCAGGATGGTCATCGGCGCGCGAATCGCCCGCATGCGCGTGTGCTCGGCGCTGCCTTCCTTCAGCACTTCGGCACTGAACATGGAGTCACGGCCCGCCCGGTAATAGAGGTTGGGCAGCAGCACGCAGTAGCCGACACTGGCAAGGCGGCGGGCCATCTCATAAAGCTCTTCACGGATGCCGGGCGCATCCATCAACATCAGCACCGCGGGGTGGGGACCATTGCGCTCGGGCCGGCAGATGAAGGTTTCCATCGCGCCGTCTTCTGTGGCGATATCCAGAATTTCTTCGATCATGGCTGCGGTTCTTCCTGCGGATGGTTATGCACGGCTTCTTGGGGCCTGCGCATCATCCAGCAAATTTAGCACGGCCACCGCGGAAATGGTCGAGGTCTAAGGGAGGCCTAAAGGTATGCAGCATCCGCCACATCACGAAATTCGTTTCACCAACGCGACACGCCCAAAACCACGCGATAAACTGCGGCGTGCCCGACAGGCTTGTGTTCTCCGATGGCGAAGATCGCAGGTTCCAATCACGTCGGGTGCACCTGATTTCCCTGTTCCAAGGAGATTGCCATGCGCCCATACGAGGGCATTCGCATCGTCGACCTCACGCAGATTCTGGCTGGCCCCTATTGCACCTATCAGTTGGGCTTGCTGGGTGCCGAGGTCATCAAGATCGAGATGCCGGGCCAGGGCGATTGGGTCCGGGTGACGGGAGTCGATCCGGCGCTCGCCAAGGCAGGCATGGGCACGCACTTTCTGGCTCAGAATGCCGGCAAGAAATCCATCACCGTCAACATGAAGGACAAACGCGGTCGCGCCATCGTCGAAAAGCTGATCGGAACGGCCGACGTCTTCGTCGAGAACTTCCGCCCCGGCGCGGCCAAGCGCCTCGGTCTTTCTTATGAAGACGTCAGCGCGCTCAAGCCAGACATCGTCTATTGCTCGCTGTCGGCCTACGGCCAGGACGGGCCGATTTCGCACCGCAAGGGCTACGACCATGTGCTGCAGGGAACGACGGGTGTCATGAGCCTGACGGGCACGCCGGAGACGGGCCCGACCAAGGCGGGCCTCCCGTTCATCGATTACGCGACCGGCCTCAACGGGGCCTTTGCCGTCTCCGCCGCCCTGTTCGAGCGCCAGAAAACGGGCAAGGGCCAGCGCGTCGATATCGCCATGCTCGATTCGACGCTGCTGATGATGTCGAACATCATCACCGATTACATGACCACGGGATTCGTGCCGGAACTGTTCGGCAATGAGGCGCAGAGCGGTAGCCCCACGGCCGCCCTGTTCGATGCCAAGGACCGGCCCATCCTCATCGCGGCGAACGCCCAGGTGCAGTTCCAAGCACTGATGAAAGCGCTGGGACACGAGGAGCTACCCGACGATCCGCGCTTTAACACCCATCACGCGCGTATCGAGAACAAGTCCGTGCTGCGCCAGATCGTGAACGACGCGCTGAAGGCCAGGACGGGCGAAGAATGGGAGGCGCTGCTGGAGAGCGTCGACGTGCCCGCCGGCCTAATCCGCAACGTCGCGGAGGTGATGGCCGAAGATGGTCAGGCCATGGCCCGGGGGATCTCGCAACGCATGACGCTACCCGGACACGACCGCGAGATCGGCGTGCCGACGGCAGGCTTCAAGGCGAACGGCGACGTCATCGCGGCTGATGCGCCACCGCCGGAATTGGGCGCCGATACCGAGGCGGTGCTAACCGGGATCGGCTACAGCGACAGCGAAATCTCTGAGCTTCGCGAAGCCGGGGTCATTTGAAGCCGTCGCCGCGGTATCAATCCGCGGCGTCTTCACGAACGTCGCCGATGTGATTGTAGATGGCGCTGAAATCCTTGTCGGCATACCCGTTGTCGGCGGCCTGCCGGTAGGCATTCACGGCGCCCGAAGCAATGAAATCGGGCAATCCCGCGCGAGTCATGAATCCGCGCGCGATCTCGAGATCCTTGACGTTGTGGCGGATGGCGAAGCCCGGCTCGATATCACCCGATAGGGCCTTCAGGGGGAACCACATACGGGAATGGCCGTTTCCGGCGAAGGTATCGTTGATCACCTCGAGGAACTTGTCCGTGGGCACACCGCCGGCCTCCGCCATGCGCAATCCTTCGGCGACGACCAACGCACCGATCCCTGACATGTAGTTGTTGACGACCTTGATGACGGCGGCATGGCCGACCGGCCCGCAGTCGATGACGCCTTCCCCCATCGCCATCAGTGCCGGCTCCACAACCTTCTTGTCCTCCGGACGCCCCGACAACATGAAGACCGACTCCTTGCGTCGCGCGGCATCCGCCGGTTTGCCGACGGGACAATCGACGTAATGCCAGCCGGCCGACTCCGCATCGTCTGCAAAGCGCAAGACAGCGTTGGGATCGATCGTGCACATGACCATGACGATCCGGCCAGCGCCGGGCTCGGCGAGCAGACCGCCGTCTCCATGCAGTGCGGCTTCGACCTCGGGGACGTCCGGCACCATGACGATCACGATCCCCGCACCGTCAGCGGCAGCGCTGGGGCTGTCGGCACTTACGCCGCCCGCGCTTTCGAGGTTCTTCAAAGCCGCCGGACTGACGTCGTAGCCCTGCACGCGAAATCCGCCGGCCAGAAGGTTGCCGGTCATGGCCTGGCCCATGGCCCCGAGGCCCACGAATCCGATCGTCTTGTCATTACCCATCAATACAGCTCTCCCGTGCTCTGCCCCGCCTTTAAGAGGGCAGGGATCATTGATCCAATTGGATTCGGAATTTATTCCGCGGCAGCCTGTTGGAATGACTTCGCCGCCATCGCGGCCTCGCGGACCACATCGTAGAGTTCCAACGCGCGCCTGGCCGCGGCTAAGCCACCGGCGACGTTGCCGCGCACGTAGCGGGTACGGAATGCCTCCATCTCATCGAGAGCGGCCAGTATCTCGGGCATCAACGCGCCGATTTTCCCGCGATCCATACCTGAAAGATGTTCGGCATGGACCACGTCATGATCCTCGGCCGTGACCTCCATCTTGTGCAGCGCATGATTGAGCCAGTGCATCGAGGAGAGATAGGCCCCTTCAACGACGATTTCATAGACACTGTGGTCGATCTTCTCTGCCGAAGCGCGAATGCGTTCCGCTTTCTCGCGATGTTGATCCGGGGTCACGACGCGTCCCCTTCCGGCTCGCCCACCAGGTCACGCACGATCTCCACCAGCTCGGCGTAGGCCCGGTCACAAGACTGAATGCGCTCGGGTGTGATGGGCTGCAGGCCGCGAATGGACGGGTCCCGAACTTCCTCGATGACCTCGACCGCCCGGCAGGCGCGCTGTAATTCCTCGGGCAGCTCTCTCTGCAGCTGCGGAATGCCGAGAGACACGTTCCCCGGCGGATTGAGGGGCGGTTGCTGAATGAATTCGGGTCCGTCCGGAAACAACGGGGCGAGTCCGAGATGAAGATCTCCGGGAGGGAGAGCACAGCGCTCAAAGGTTTTTTCGTCCTCCGACAGCCGCTCATACACGCCCATGATCTGGGTCGGGAAATCATTCCGTTCTTCGGTGCAGCCCACGGCATGGAGACCGGCGTTCATCGCCTGCATCGCGGCGGTCACGGTCGTCCAGAACCAAAGCTCGGCATCTTCGACCTGGTCGAGGGTGCCACGCGCGGCGTCGAGACGCTCAAATTTTTCGAGGTGATCGGTGATCTTCATGGAACCGACTATGCCAAACTAATTCGACTGCGACAATTTGCACATCGGGGGCCCTGATGACGCGCCTTCTCTGCTGGAATATTCGCCACGGCGGCGGTGCCCGAACCCACGCGATTGCCGACGCAATCACGGGCCACCAGCCAGACATCGTCGTGCTCACGGAGTTCCGGCACAACGCCTTCGGCGCGTCCCTGCACGACCACTTTGCCGGCATGGGACTCACCCACCGGCGTTCCGGACGTATCGCTGCACCCGCCAACACCGTTTCGATTGCCTCGCGGCTGCCCCTGACACCCCTTCCCGGTGCCGGCCGCCTGGCGGAGAACGCCCATCGTGCGGTTGCGGTGCGGTGCGGGGGTATCCGGCTGGCCGGATTCTATTTCCCAAACCTCACGGCAAAACTGCCCTTGCTCGAATTCATGGTGTCCCTGCCCCGGGCCTATCTGAAGGAGCCATCCCTGCTGGTCGGCGATCTCAATTCAGGAAAAAAGGGGATCGACGGCCCCGACAACTTCATCTTCTACGGAACCGAATATATCGAGGAGCTGGAATCTCAAGGTTGGAGCGACGGGTTCCGCCATTTCCACGGGCAGTCGCGGGAATTCACCTGGTACAGCCATCGGGCCAACGGCTACCGGCTAGATCACGCCTTTTCTTCTCCACCCATGACCGCGCGCCTGAATGCGGTGCGTTATTCTCACGCTGAGCGCGAGGCTGGGATCTCCGATCACTCCATCCTGATCGTCGACTTCGAATAGTGTTCCGTGCCGTAAATACAAAAAAACACCCCCACCTAACCTCCCCCATCAAGGGGGAGGGATTAAGAAATGGATTGGGGCAATTACCCCTTCTCAAAAATTACTCCCTCCCCCTTGATGGGGGAGGGCCGGGGTGGGGGTGACCGGCGAACAGACGCTAATCTGTGCGGAGCCGTCAGATCATCATCATGCCGCCGTTCACGTCGAGCACCTTGCCCGTAATCCAGTTGGATTGCGGCGAAGAGAGGAAAACGATGGCCTGGGCGATATCGCTCGGTGTGCCGAAGCGTCCCACCGGAATGAGGGTCGCCGGATCGGGAGGGCTGCCGTCGTGGATGACCTCACCCCACATGGTGCCTGCGATCGGGCCCGGCGCGACGGCATTGGCATAGACGCCCTGTGTCGCAGAGGCCCGGGCGATGTGCTTGATCATTGCGTGTACCGCTCCCTTTGACGCGGCGTAGGCGGCCCCGCTGGCGAGACCCCCCAGGCGTCCCGCGACCGAGCCCAATGCCACGATCTTGCCGTAGCCCCGCTCGCGCATGACCGGCACCACCGCCCGCGCGACGTTCATGACACCGTAAGCATTGACGTCCATCACCTGCGCCCATTCCTCGTCCGTCACTTCGTCGATACGATTGGTGGTGGCGATACCGGCTCCCAGCACCGCAATATCGAGACGGCCGTGCTCCGCCACCAGATCGGCGATCAGCGCTTCGGTCTCCGTCTTCGAGGTGACGTCCTGGCGGCGGTAATGGATCTTTTCATCGGCCGCGAACACGTCACTCGTCTCGTGGATGTCCGTGCCGATCACCGTGGCGCCACAGTCCACCAAGGCACGGGAGGTCGCCTGACCGATATCTCCGGTGGCACCCGTGACGAGCGCGATTTGATCGGTGAGGTCGGCAGGGCCGCTCGTGGGCATGACCATCGTGATGTACTCCTCTGTCGTGGATTTCCAATTAAATCGAGTCTTGTCGGGCCGCAGGTTCTACCGGTAGCTGGCCCTAGAGCAAATTTTGTTGAGTTGGAAACGGAAAGGTTTCCAACTCAACAATATTATTTGATCTAATATCAATGTGTTAGAGAAGATTCACGCGCCTAAATGGGATAACATGGTGATTCCATTTAGACCCGATCTGCTCTAGAAGCTCTTCAACGTCACGCCGCCGTCAACAAGGATCTCCGCACCCGTGACGTATTTCGCCTCGTCGGAGGCCAAATAAAGGGCGGCATAAGCGACGTCCCAGGCATCACCCATCTTTCCGGTCGGGCACATGGCGTCCCGGTCGGCGATCGCCCGTGCCACATCTCCTTTGTAGGCCTGACCCGCGACGCGCGCTTCGACGAGTGGGGTATGCATGAGGCCGGGCACCACGCAATTTACGCGGACGCCCTTGGCGGCATACTGGAAAGCGATGGCGTGGCTGAACTGGACGAGACCGGCCTTGGACGCCTGATAGGCACAGAGATCACGTCCGATGTTCGTCATGCTTGCAATGGACGAGATATTGACGATCGCACCTTTGCCCTGCTTCTCCATGATCGGCAGTACATGCTTGCAGGCGATGAAGGCGGTCTTCAGGTTGAAGTCGATCTGGAAGTCCCAATCTTCCTCTGACAGCTCGACCGGTCCACCGGGAATCGAGCCGCCGCAGTTGTTGTGCAGGATATCGATTCGTCCGTACTCCGCCAGGCAAGCAGCAGCCATGGCCTCGACTTGTTCGGACTGCATGGCATCGCCCGTGTGTGCGATGCAGGTCCCGCCTTCGTCTTCAATGATCTTCTTGGTCTCGGCAACCGCGTCACCGTCAATATCGACGGCGAAGATCTTGGCGCCTTCGTGGGCATAGAGCACGGCGGCCGCCTTGCCATTGCCATAGCCGTCACCTACCGAACCGGCACCGATCACCAGAGCGATCTTGCCGTCTACGCGTCCTGCCATCAGAGCGTCCTCCCTTCAGATTGCTGATTGATATGCCTACAGCAGATATCGCCACGCATTACCCGTCGCCTGTCACTGCCGCAAGCCATTCCCGCGTGGTGGTCTCGCTAATCTCCAACACGGGTGCCACGGCCGGATGAACGTCGACGTGCTTGCGCCAGACGGTGATCCTGGAACCGAATTCCGGCCGTCGCCCGAACACGTCGAACATCAAATCGGCAAGCAGGAATGTCGCCGGGTATGCGCAGTTCGCGAACCCGAATTCTTCCGTGAGGAGATAGGGCTTGGGATCGACGAAGCTCTCGAGGCGGGCCACCTGGCGATTGAAAGCATCCAGCTTCTCATTGACGAATTCGGGGTCCTGAGTAGACGGCGCAAGATGGGCAAACAACGCCCTCAGATTGGGCTCAACCATGAAGTCGTGGAAGCGCGAGAGATAGCGTTGCTTGCCCCGAAGCTCCGCATCACCGTGCAGCAGGGGCGGTTCCGGCCACTTTTCCTCAAGATACTCATTTATTACGTCGGATTCGCTCAGAATCACGCCGTCGTCGTCGATGCCCGGCAACGTGCCCGATGGAACAATGCTCATATATTCCGGCGATGAATAGCCGCCGGGTGGCGGGCGCTTTTCATGGTCGATGCCTTTGATGTTGAGGGCAATGGCGACCTTGGCGCTGTAGTTGCTGAATGGCAGCGAGTAGAGAATGAGCATTCGAGTCCGCCCCAGTTGATTGAGAACCACCGCCCGTCCGCCAGACGGCGTCTGCATCCAATCTAGCACCGTAGCCTGGGCGCCGCGAAAGCCTGGGCCGGCATGACTCACCGCGGCACATCCGATAGAAACGGCGCCAGGTATGAGTGCACAACCGAAACCCGTCCTTATCGTCACCGGCGCCAGCACCGGTATCGGCGCCGCCACCGCCCGAATGGCAGGCCGGTGCGGTTACTCGGTTTGTGTCAACTACCGGCGCAGCGCCGACGCAGCGGATGCCGTCGTCTCGGACATCGAAGCGGCTGGCGGCCAGGCGATCGCCGTTTGCGCCGATGTCAGCCGCGAAGAGGACATCCTGAGGATGTTCCAGACCGTCGATGCGCAGCTTGGGCCGGTCTCGGCCTTGGTCAACAACGCCGGCATGGTGCCGCACCGCCGCCTGGCGGATGAGATTCCCGATGCCGAGGCGCGCATCACCATCGACACCAAAGTGATGGGCGCCATCCTCTGTTCCCGGGAGGCCTTGCGCCGGATGATGCCGAAGTATGGCGGCTCAGGTGGCGCTATCGTCAACGTCAGCTCCAGTTCCGCCGTACATGGGGCGGGTGGATTCTGGATCCACTACGGCGCGGCAAACGGCGCCATCGACAGCTACACCATTGGATTGTCCAAGGAAGTGGCGGCTGAGGGGATTCGGGTCAACGGTATCCGCCCCGGCTTTATCGACACTTCCTTTCACGACAACGCGCAGTGGTCGGGCCGTGCCGAGGATTTCGCACCACGTCAGCCACTTGGGCGCGCGGGCCGCCCCGAGGAGATTGCCGAGTTAGCGCTGTGGTTGCTTTCGGATCAGGCGTCGTATGTCTCGGGTGCAATTATCGACGCCCACGCCGGGCGTTGAACGGGATCGGATTTTGCTCCCATAGAGCGTCTATGAAACACTTTAAACATAGCGGCACCGGACCGTCGGACTCTGGCAAGGCATGGGAAGAAATATGAAGCTTTACCTATCACCTAGCTCACCCTTTGTGCGCAAAACACGCGCCGCGATGCTCGAACTTGGCCTCGAGGATAAAATCGAAGAGGTGATTTGCATCCCGTGGGATGCAAATTCTCATGAGGCCATGCAGAACCCAACGGGCAAGGTGCCCGCACTGATCACAGATGACGGCGTTATCCTGTTCGACTCGCCCGTGATCTGCGAGTACCTCGATTCCCTGAGTGATCAAGCGACACTCTTTCCTCCGATTGGCCCGGCTCGCTGGGATGCCTTGCGTCGCCAGGCGCTGTCCGATGCCCTGTTGGATGCGATGATCGCGCGCCGCGTCGAAGGCAACCGCCCCGGCGATGCGAATTCGGAGTATTGGGTTGATCGGCATTGGTCGGCGGTACAACGCTGCCTCGATGAAATGGAGCAGACGGTGCCGGCGACAGACAAACCCATCGATATCGGAGATATCGCGATTGCCGTTGCACTTGCGCAACTGCTCTTCCGTTTTGGCGATCAGGATTGGCGGCCAGGCCGGCCCAATCTCACTTCCTGGTTCGAGGAGATCGTGCAGCGCCCTTCGCTTGCTAAAACCCACCCCGTCGACCACGAGCGGGCCAGGTAGTCGCCGGATGATCGCCGGATAATCTTCAGATAACGGATAGTCCATAGACCTAAACGAACATGGCGGAACCTCTCGATAGGACGGACTGCGTCGTCGTGGGCGGTGGTGCGATTGGCTTGGCCATCGCGCGACGTCTGGCGATGTCGGGGCGCGACGTCATCATCCTGGAACAGGAAAGCCTGATCGGAACGCACACTTCCTCGCGCAGCAACGAAGTGTCCCACGCCGGGCTCTATTATCGTCCGGACAGCCCGCAGGCGATCCTCTGCGTGGCCGGGCAGCAGGCGCTGGAGACTTACTGTGCGGAGCATGGCGTCCCCTACAAGGTCACCGGGAAGCTCGTGGTGGCCAACGGCGAGGATGATCTCAAGTGGCTTGGTGGGATTTACGAAAACGCCGGGAATTGCGGCGCACGCGGGCTGGAGTGGATCGGCGGCAATGCCGCCCGCGACCTGGAACCGGAACTGAAGTGCGACGCGGCGATACATTCGACATTAACGGGTATTGTCGACACCCACGCCCTGATGCTCGCCTATCAGGGCGAAGCGGAAGCCCACGGCGCCTCGATTGCCTTCCAGAGCCGATTGCTCAGCGCCACCGCGAATGACAATGGCTTTACCCTCAACATTGCGACGGAAGACGGCACCCACCAACTCGGCTGCGGAATATTGATCAACTCTGCCGGCCTGTGGGCCGTGCCGGTCGCCCGTGCCATTGAAGGCACGCCCCAGGGCGACATCCCCCACGTCTATTATGCCAAGGGGGCGTTCTTCTCACTGATGGGCAAGTCACCGTTCCGCCATCTCATCGTACCCGCCCAGCAATGGATACGCATGGGCGGAATCTACACGCTCGACATGGCCATGCGGGCCCGCTTCGGGCCGGAGGAAGAGTGGATCGATGACGTGAACTACGACATCGATGCGGCGCGCGCGGCCACGATTTACGAGTCGACGCGCCGCTATTGGCCGGGCCTCGAAGACGGTATGCTGCAGCCCGCGTACACAGGCATTCGCCCTCGCCTCAACGGCCCCGGAGAGCCCATGGCCGACTGGGTCATGCACGGCCCCGCCGAACACGGGGTGCCTGGACTCGTCAATTTGTATGGAATCGAGAGTCCCGGCATCACGTCGTCACTGCCCATCTCACAGATGGTCGCGGCGATGCTGGATGGCCTGCCATTTGCGCAGGCGCTGGACGCACAGCGCGCAACCGACTAAGCAGTTTCGTCATCACAGCCAACTAAGGAGAAAATTCCATGACCCAAGTTGCAGTCCTTGCCCAGGTCGACATCGATCCCGCACAAAAGGATGCCTTCGACGCCCGTGCCCGCCGGCATTCGGCGGACAGCCAAGCCAATGAAGAAGGCTGCCTCATGTTTCAGGTGAATACAGTTGAGGACAACCCGAACCGTTACGTCATGTTCGAAATCTATGTCGACAAGGCCGCGATCGAGACGCATATGAATTCCGCGCACATGACCGCTTTTCGGTCCGATACGGCCGACATGGTGAAGGATCGCGTGATCACCTTCCTCGACGTGGTGACGGAGGTTTAGCGCCAACACAATGGGCCGTTCGCGGGACGCGTCGCGGCTCGTGGCCACACGTTCTACCCCTATCGCATGACCACCTTTTTTGCTGTCTACGTGGGTTAGATCACAGATTGCTGCCCAAACTCGCCCCGCCACAAACGTACACGGTTTGACCGGAGATGTAGGACGCCCCCTCCGACATGAAGAAGGCGACGGCATGGGCGACCTCATCAGGCTGTCCGACCCGGGCCATCGGCACACGCATGAGCAAGTCGCGGCGCTGCGGACTGTCGGTCGGATTATTCCGTAACAACATCTCGGTCTCGATGGGCCCCGGTGCAACCACGTTGGCCGTGATCCCGTGAGGCGCCAGATCCAGGGTCCATTCCCGGGCAAAGTTGATGAGACCTGCTTTGGTGGCACCGTAAGTCGTGCGTTTCGGCACCATGCCGAGGGCATGCTCGCTGGCGATGTTGACGATGCGACCGAAGTTTTGATTTTTCATGGCTGGAATACAGGCCTGGGTGACTTGTAGCGCGGTCGTCAGATTGAGCTGCATCACGAGGTCGTATTCCTCAAGCGTCACGTCCTCCACCGCCTGAGGATGTGAGCGGCCAACGTTGTTGACGACCCCATTGATCTCGTGCGCTGCGGTAACCGTTTCCATAACGCGGGAAACGGCGTCGCGATCACTTAGATCAACGGTGTGGAACTCACCTGGAAATTCACCGTCCGGCTCGGTTCGGGCAAGGCCGATGACGGTGTGACCGTCCCGGCCGAGGTGCTGGGCAGTTGCGTATCCAATGCCCTTGCTCGCGCCAGTGATCACTGTGATGCGCTTGGAGTCAGCCATGAATGCGGTTCCTAAAAGTGGGGCCCGAAATTTGTTGGGCACATCAGGCGCCTTGTGGCACTGCTTATATGGGGTGAACCGCGGCGCGCAAGGGGTGTCTGCTTTGCAGGGCCTGAGCGTGCGCCCTACAATCCGGTTTGAGTGTTCGCCGCCGATGCGGCGGGTCGTGGGACAACGTTCCTAGGGAGCAAAAACTATGAAGAAGAAGTCGGTCGGCAATATCGAGATTTCGCGAGTCGTTGAATTGGAAGGGACGGAATTCCGTTATCAGGGACTATTTCCCGACCTGACCCCCGAGGATTTTGACGCCCATCGGGACTGGCTGGCCCCGCACTTCTTCGACTACGACATCGGCCAGGTAAAGTTCAGCTTCCACGCCTTTGTGTTACGGACCGAGCACCACACGATTGTGGTGGACACTTGTATTGGTAACCACAAAAGCCGGGAAGCGCGGCCGATCTTCAACATGCGCGAGGATACTCGCTTCCTGAATGAGCTGTCGGCGGCAGACGTGAACCCGGATGAAGTCGACTTCGTCATGTGCACCCACTTGCACGGCGATCACGTAGGCTGGAACACGAAACTTGAAAACGGTGAGTGGGTTCCGACTTTCCCCAATGCCAAGTACCTCTTCTCGCAAAAAGAGCTCGATTACTTTTCTGCGATTCCCGAAGACGATGGCAATCACTGGCAGTCCTACCGCGACTCCGTGCTCCCGATTATTGAAGCCGGGAATGCCGTCACGGTGAAAAGCGATTACGCCATGGACGACACACTTTGGCTCGAACCCTCCGAAGGGCACACACCAGGGCATTGTTCGGTACGGTTGAAGTCCAACGGCGACGACGCGGTGCTCACGGGCGACATGATCCATCACCCCATTCAGTGCGCCATGCCCCATATCAGCAGCGTCGCGTGTCTTGATCCGGTCCAGTCGGCAGCGACCCGTAAGGACTTTCTCGAGCGCTACGCCGACACGTCCGTCAAGGTCTTCCCCGCTCATTTCGCGGCACCAACGGCTGGCTTTGTGACCGGAAGTGCGGACGGATATCGCTGGAAGGCCGACCAGTAGACGGCGAACCGGCGCCGCTAGAGCGGATCGCGGTCCGTCTGGGTCGCATGAAACTGCTCTAACTCATTGATATTAGAGCAAATGACATTTCTCCAGGGATAGAATCGCATCGTTTTTTCGATTCGAACAATCGTGCTATCATTTCGCATCCAAATCGAAAAGCGTGGAACTTCCTCTTAAGGTTGCATTTAATTACGAGCCACAACCCGTTAGATTAGTACCGAATTCCCATGAGATAGCAGGTGTCGGTGCAGAGTCTTTCTCATTTCGGTTGAAAACGATCATTTACAAAAACGTACGACCGATCATTTGACCTCGAAATGATTGAGTCGGGTCTGAAATTACTCATGACCCCATCTGGGTACGAATTGTGCGAATTGATTCTAGAACTGACGAATAGTACGTCCGTCAGTTCAGGCCCACGGCGCCGGAAAGCGTGGGACCGATTTCGTCATTGATGACGAGATCGGCAAAAGCATCGAGATCCGTTGAGTCACGATTCAGGATTACCAGCGTCGAGCCATTGTCTTTGGCCATGACCGGGAATCCGGCAGCGGGATAAACCACCAGTGAAGAACCGATGGTGAGGAATAGATCGCATTCCAAGGTCACTTCCTGGGCGCGCTGCATCGCCTCTGCAGGCATCGCCTGACCGAACGAGATGGTCGCTTGCTTAATCACGCCGCCACAGAAGGTACAGGTCGGCAATGTCTCGTCAATTTCGAAGGCAGCCTTTATGGCTTCCAGTTCGTAGCGCGTGCGGCAGTCCAGGCACGTGGCGTATGTGCTGTTGCCATGCAACTCGACTATATGCCCGTCGGGAACTCCTGATTTTTGGTGCAGGCCGTCGACATTTTGGGTGATCACGGCAGATGCGGTACCACGGCTCACCAGAGCCGCCACGGCAAAGTGACCGCGATTTGGCTCGGCAACCCTTATCGTTTTGTCGACTTCGATCTTGCGGCGCCAATTCTCCCGGCGCATTTCCTCCGAGGCGAGAAAGTCACTGAAATCAATGGGCTTGTTCAGAGTCCACAGCCCTCCCGGGCTGCGAAAATCCGGAATCCCCGATTCCGTGCTGATGCCCGCCCCCGTGAAAACAACGATGCGACGCGCCGCCTGCACGAGATCCCGCAACCGATCGGTGGCCTGTTGACGTGGCGACACTCAAACCCTCCCTTGCGACACCTTCAAGACTTCCTCAACCGGCAAACGCGGTCAAGCCGGGTACAGTGTATGCCGCATGGCCTTGCCTTGGTACGCCGATTGAGGTGAGGTGCGCCCAGCAAGAAAATCGATCGGCTTTTCAGCAGGAAATGATGCAATGGCAGATGTGGTCGTTTATGGCATCCCGTTCAGTTCGTACACTTGATCCGCGCGCATGGCCCTGAAGGAAAAGGTGTCGCGTTCGAGATGGTGGAGTCCCAGCCTCACACGCAATTGCAGAATGAACTCCACCCGTTCGGCAAAGTTCCGGCGTTCCGTCACGGTGAGACTTCACCTTGTTCGAGACCATCGCCATCATGCGCTATGTGGATGAGGCGTTCGAGGGACCGCCGCTGCAGCCCGAGACCGCAGCACAACGCGCCGAGATGGATCAATGGATGTCGGCGGTGAATGACGTTTACTACGACGCGATGATCCACCGTCTGGTTCTCGAACGACTGGCACCGATGATTTTCGAGCGCGATCCTAACGAGCAGAATATCAAGTCAGCGTTACCGGACATCGAGCACCAGCTGGATGTCCTGGACAGCCGATTCCAAGTGAGCCCCTACCTTGCCAACGAAAATGTCACGCTCGCGGATATCCTGCTGATCCCGATTATCTTCACGGTCGCGATGACCCCGGAGGGTGATAATTTCGTCAGCAATCGCCCCGATCTCGCACGCTGGCAGAAGGGAATGGCCGGCCGCACGTCTTTGATCGAGACCATGCCGCCCTTCTCCTGGGACAGCCCGTTCGAATAGCGAAACCTGGGTATCAGCGGTACGGGTCGTCCTGATCCAGGAATTCCCGAACGTAATCTCCGACGGATTCCTCGAGCGGACGGAAGGCATGCCCGCATCCCGCTTCTCGGAGCTTCGCCATATTGGCCTGCGTGAAGTATTGATACTTGTCGCGGATCGCCTCGGGCGTATCGATGAATTCAATTTCGGGCTCGGCTCCCATCGCCGTGTACACGGCGCGCGCGAGATCGCTGAAGGATCGCGCTGTCCCCGTGCCCAGGTTGAACAGGCCGCTGGCGTCCGGTTGATCGAACAGCCACATCATGACGTCGACGCAATCGTCGACCGATACGAAATCACGCGTCTGACCGCCGTCTTCGTAATCCGGATGATGTGAGCGAAACAGGCGGACCGGGTCGCCGGCCGTAATCTGTTCGTGAAGCTGGTGGGCAACGCTTCGCATCGGTCCCTTGTGGTATTCGTTAGGACCGAACACATTGAAGAACTTCAAACCGGCCCATTGCGGCGGTGTCGGCTGCCCATCGGCGCACAACCGGGCAATGCGGCGATCGAACAAGTGCTTGCTCCAGCCGTACAGATTGAGTGGCCGCAAATCTTTTAACCCGTCAATCGATTCGTCATCGTCGAATCCGGCACGCCCATCGCCATAAGTCGCGGCCGACGAGGCATAGATGAGCCGGGCTTCGGCAAGCACGCACCACTCCCACAACTTGATAGAAAAGTTGACGTTATTCGATATCACCATGTCGGCGTCGGTGGCGGTCGTCGCCGAAATCGCGCCCATGTGGAACACGGTATCGATGGTCCCGCGCTGGCCTTCGAGGAAATCGAACAGCGACTCGGGAGGCAATATTCCCATGAGGTCGCGCTTGGCGATGTTCCGCCACTTGTCGCCGTCACCCAGGCTGTCGCACACCACGACCTCGGTTTCCCCGCGATCCTCAAGGGCGGCAACGATGTTGGAGCCGATAAAACCCGCACCGCCCGTGACAATTATCATTTCTTGCCTCCAGCACCCCGATTGACGCGCTCAATCGTTTCGCTGGTGCTATAGCCTTCCGCAAGCTGCGCGAGCACCACGCGCCCGCCGTATGAAGTCACCAGATCGCTACCGACAACTTCGTTCTCCGCATAATCGGCCCCCTTGACCAGGACGTCCGGCTTTATCGCCTCGATCAACGCGACGGGTGTGTCTTCCCCAAACTCAATCACGAGATCGACCGTCGACAACCCGGCAAGCACCGACGCGCGGGCCGCCGCAGCCTGGATCGGCCGGTCATCGCCCTTGAGACGTGCGACGGACGCATCGGAATTCAACCCCACGACCAGCGCGTCGCCAGCCGCACGGGCCTGTTCCAGCAACGAGATATGCCCCGGGTGAATGAGATCGAAGCAGCCATTCGTAAAGACGACGCTTCGTTCGTGTCGACGCCACTGGGCAACCCGGTTAAGGGCCGGCCCGAGCACCACAATCTTTTGTTCCGCGCTCAACAATACGCCGGTGTGAAGACTCGCGGTCATCTCCTGGACATGGACGGATGCCGTCCCAATTTTACCGACGACGATACCCGCGGAGACATTGGCCAGCGCCGCCGCCGCCTCCAGACTATGGCCTGCGGCCAGGACGGCCGCCACGGTGGCAACCACGGTATCGCCCGCGCCAGACACGTCGAAGACCTCGCGGGCACGTGTTCGTAGATGCGAAGGCTCCTGGCCACCGACAACCAGCGTCATCCCCTGAGCGCCACGAGTCACCAGAACGGCTTCCACACCAGAATTGGCGACCGCCAGGTCAGCCGCACGGGCCGCGGTCTCATCGTCCGCGATGGCCATCCCGGTTGCTCTCGTCAGTTCGTCCCGGTTGGGGGTCAACAGCGTGGCGCCCTTGTAGCGCGACAAATTCGCGTTCTTCGGGTCGACGACGACCGGAACATCCAATTCCACGGCAGCTGATATGATTTCCGCAACAACCTCGTCCGTCAGCACACCCTTGGCGTAATCGGAGAGCACGACGACATCGGCCGCCGGCAACGCGGATCGCGCCTGCTCCACGATTTGCGAAAGAGCGTTTTGCTGCGGCGGTACTTTGGCCTCGACATCCGTACGTAAGAGTTGTTGGCCGGTGGCCAGATAACGCGTTTTCACGGTCGTCGGTGTTTGCCCGCTGACGACGGAGCGGAATTCGATGCCGTCGTGACCGGTGAGCAATTCTGCCAGTCGCTGACCCGAAAGGTCGTCGCCGATCAGTGCCACCAAAGTGGCTTGTCCGCCCAGGCTTGCAATGTTGCGCGCCACATTGCCGGCCCCGCCCGGCATTTCGTCCTCATCGTCCACACGCATCACCGGGATCGGCGCTTCCGGAGAAACGCGGTCGACCGTACCGGTAACATAGCGGTCGAGCATCAGGTCGCCGACGACCAAGGTCCTGCCCGCGCTGAGCGACGGCAAGAGATCAACAAGACGGGATGAATCGGGCAACTTGGTTGTCACGGTTCACGTTTGGATAAATGCATGTTCACGATCATGAAGAACCACGCAGGTTAGGGTATCGGACATCCAGGCCCCCGTGTCGATACCGATTCGGTTGGACTTAACCTGAATTTCCTTCGCGGGCGTGTGACCATGGACAACCACCTTGCCAAGATCATCCTCGCAATCGAGGAATCCCTCCCTGATCCATAGCAAATCCTCGCGCACCTGCTCCTCCAGTGGAACGCCAGGTCGAATTCCGGCATGAACGAACAGATAATCGCCTTCGTCATGCATCAGAGGAAGACCGCGCAGGAACTCCAGGTGGGTCTTTGGGAGGCAATCGGCGAAGCGGTCTCTGAGCCATTCCCAGCCGCCTGTGGAAAACTCAGGATCACCGACCTCGACGCCGTAGTTGCGCAAGGTGGTATCACCCCCGTTGAACACCCAGGAATTGCCGTGTCCCGGATTGTCCAGAAACTCCAGCAAGAAAGCCTCGTGATTGCCGAGGAGGCTGACGCACTCGAAATGTGGAATGGGATCCTCGATCAGACTCTCGATGACTTCGCGACTATGGCCACCGCGGTCGACGTAGTCCCCGAGATAGATGACGATACACGAGTCCGCCTGGGCCGCCTCGGCATCCGCTAGAATTCGCGCGTTGAGGCGGCGCAGAAGATCGATGCGCCCGTGGATGTCGCCCACGGCATATACGCGACGCCCGGGCGGCAGGCAGGCCCGGCCCTGGGACGCGTGTCCCGTCATACCGCCACCGAAAGCACTGCATGATTCGCCATTGCCGCAGGACATTAGCACCGAGCGAACAGGTGCAAAACAGTGTGCGCCTCTCGCCGCATGACCGAAGCGCAAATTCACGCCACCCCACTGGTAGCCACGGCGTAAAGACCCCATATTGGGCCACATGCTGCACCCCGCTATCGAAGTCACAGATCTTGCCAAGCACTTTGGCTCCATTATCGCCGTCGACGATGTCAGCTTTAGTGTTTCGGCCGGCAGCACAACGGCCCTTCTCGGCGGCAACGGCGCGGGAAAGACGACCACGATCTCGATGATCCTGGGCCTTTTACTCCCCACGAATGGGACCGTTTCGGTTCTCGGTGAAGACGTGCTGCGGCACCGCTACCGAGTGCTGCCCCGGATGAATTTCTCCTCGCCTTACGTTGATCTGCCTCGCCGCCTGACCGCCGCGCAAAATCTCAAGATCTATGCGCGGCTTTATGGTCTGCCGAATATCCGCCAGCGCCTGCGTGAAGTTGCCGCCGCATTCGATCTCGGCGATTTCATGGATCGACAGGTTGCAAGCCTGTCGGCTGGGCAAAAATCCCGTGTTGCCTTGGCCAAGGCGCTGATCAACACACCGGACTTGCTGCTGCTTGATGAGCCGACAGCTTCGCTCGACCCCGACACTGCCGACTGGGTGCGCGGCTACCTCAAGAACTACCAGACTGCGACCGGTGCCACGATCTTGCTAGCCTCGCATAACATGGGTGAAGTGGAACGGATGTGTGACGACGTGATCATGATGCGTGCCGGGCGCATCGTAGATCGTGGCTCACCCCCAGAACTTATCGATCGCTACGGCCGCACCAATATGGAAGAAGTCTTCCTCGATATTGCCCGGGGGCGTGAGCAGGACGGAGATTGGAGCAGTGCCACCCAATGAACACCGAGGCGCGGCTCAGCATCCGCGGGCAGGCTCCGGCGATAGTCCGCCGGAACCCACCATTTTCGCCCGGACGTATCGGAGCGATGGTCCTGCGTTATGTCTACCTCATCCGCGGCTCATGGCCACGCATCGTCGAACTTGCCTACTGGCCGACGATGCAGATGATCCTCTGGGGATTCATCACCCAGTTCCTCATCGGACACTCCAACTTCATCGCGCAGGCCTTCGGCATTCTCCTCTCCGGCGTGTTGCTTTGGGATGTACTTTTCCGGGGCCAGCTGGGCGTATCGATGTCGTTTCTCGAAGAAATGTGGTCGCGCAATCTGGGGCACCTTTTTGTCAGCCCCCTGCGGCCCTACGAGATGCTGGTGAGCATGATGGTGGTGAGCTTGATCCGGACATTGATCGGGCTCATTCCGGCGTCGTTGCTGGCTATGATGTTTTTCGGGTTCTCGCTCTACTCCCTGGGCATTCCTCTGATCGGGTTTTTCTTCAACCTGATCGTCATGGGGTGGTCGATCGGTTTTATGGCCTCGGGTCTAATTCTGAGGGCAGGCCTCGGTGCCGAAAGCATGGCCTGGGCCGCGATATTCGCGATTGCGCCGATTTGCGGCATTTACTATCCGATTACGGTGTTGCCCAATTGGCTGCAGACGGTCGCGTTCTTCCTGCCCGCAAGCCACGTCTTTGAGGGTATGCGGGCAATCCTGGTGGACGGCGCATTCCGGCCTGATCTCATGATCAACGCCGCACTGCTGAACGTCGTCTTTCTCGGTGTCGGCATGGCCGTGTTCCTGGCCTTCTTTCGCTCAGCCCGCATCAACGGCGTGATCCTGCAGGTCGGTGAATGATGAATGTGCCGTGGCCATGACGGCCCGGCAGAGCTATAAACAGCAGACAATACAAATTTCCCTGTCCCACGAATTCTGAGCCCGAATGACCGATATCACACGCTGGTGGTGGGTCCGCCACGCCCCCGTCGTTGGCTTCGACGGCCGCTTCTACGGTGGCGCGGATGTCGATTGCGACGTATCCGACACCGCTTCGTTCGAGAACCTCGCCAGCTGGCTTCCCAAAGACGCCATCTGGGTGACCTCCCACTTGAAACGCGCGCATGAAACCGCTGACGCCCTCATCAGCGCAGGCATAACTCCTGAAGAGCGGCTCGAGGATTCGGATATTGGAGAGCAGCAATACGGCGAATGGGAAGGTATCACCTACGCTGAATTGGCCGAACGCCAACTGGAGGCGGCCAATGGTGGTCCATGGCACAAATTCTGGCTGGCACCCGCCGACCACCGGGCGCCGGGGGGTGGTGAGAGTTTCATCGACGTGATTGACCGGGTGTCTTCGGTCATGCGCCGCGTATCAAAGACCCATCAGGGACGGGACATTGTGGCCGTCAGCCACGGGGGAGCGATTCGCGCGGCGCTCGCCTATACCCTTGAGATCGACCCCGACAAGGCGCTTTGCCTCTCGGTGGAAAATCTTTCGACGACCCGGATGGATCATATCAGTGGTCCAGGAATCGGCGGTGATTGGCGGGTTGTCTTCGTAAATGTACGGCCAAGTAACCGCATGGAATAGTATTCGTAGCGATCTTCGCAGTGTGTACCCGCGTTGTCGTGTTCGTGCGAGATCACCGGGCGATACCGTTGATAAGCATGAATTTATTCGGGACCTATGCCGCCGCGAATTGCACGGCGATCATGACAGCAACCGCCAGGAATACGAGCAGGCAACCGACGCCGTAGAGATAGAGGGCCCGGGCAGCGTCTGCCCGTGAAACTGCCCGCCGCCCGTCCTGTTCTCCTACCCAAGGTTCGGTTTTCGAGTTTCCGCCGGTAACTGCGTGAGAAACAGCCTCGGGCAGCAGCTGGCGAGGTCCGGCAAGCGTGATCCCCAGCGCGCCCGCCATCGCTGCGACGGGTGACCCGAGGCTTAGCGAACGGTGTTTGCTGCCGTCACGCAACATGACACGCAGCGCGCGCACCGGATTGGCCGCCGGAACGAAGGCCGCCGCGACGACGATCAGCAACCCGGCAATCAGCCTGGGCAAATATGCAACCGCGTCGTTGAATCGCGTCGGAACCCAGCCGAAATACGCTAAGCGGGGGTCCGATGAATCGAGCAGAGTGCCCATGACGTTGACGGCACGCCAGGCAAACAGACCGGGAATTCCCAGCAATACGAACCAGAAGGTGGCCGCGACCAGCCCAATCAGATATTGAACGGCCAAATGGTTGGCGCCCGCGCGGACGAGCGCGGCCTCATCGCATGTATCCGCAGCGGAACCCAAAAACACCGCTGCAGCCTCACGTGCTGCGTGCAGATCGTTGGATCTCAGCCCCCGCACTATATGACGCACTTCGTCAAAGGGTCCCCGTTGCGCGATCAGGGCCGCGATCACAATCAGCGTCAACAACCATCCGAACGGCAGTTGCGCCGCGACGACGGCAACGGACCATCCTGCCCCGACACTCAACCCGGTCACGACGGTGACGACAATCAGACCCCGGATCAGGCGGGCATAGGTGCTGCGCCGTTCGCGATTGAGCCTGAACTCGAGCCAATTCACACCCGAGGCAATGAGGAAGACGGGATGCGGAACATAACGGCGCATCCGCGTGATGTTTCCGGTCAATCCATCGATGAGGAGCGCGGCCAACAGCACGAAGAGCGGTTCCGGCTCCAGTGACAGGGCTTCAAAGCCAAACTCGGGGTTGACTCCCCACATGCCTGCGAGCATGGGTGGAGAGCGGGTGCCCGTCAATGCGCTGACCGGTCAATGCACTGAAATGCCGAGAGCACTCAACACGGCGACGGTTCAGGCATATATACTGAAAATCGAAATTCCGGCAGTGAAGAGAAAGGAAGTTCGTTGTTCGATTCTGCACTGAAGCGAACGCTTGTGCTTGTTGGTGCTGGCGCCGCTACGGTCATCCTGGCGCTGGGAGTCTGGTATTGGGCGGCGAACGGAGGAGCTGGTCTTCTCGGCGGGCCGAAGCAAACCGGCAGGGCGTTGATCGGAGGGGCTTTTGCTCTTACCGATCACCAGGGAAAGTCGGTTACCGAGGCCGACTTCCAGGGTCATCATACGCTCGTGTATTTCGGTTACACCTTCTGTCCCGATGTATGCCCAACGGAACTGCAGGCCATTACGGAAACGCTTGAGCAACTCGGCCCCAAAGCCGATGGAATCATTCCCTTGTTCATCACTGTGGACCCGGAACGCGATACCGTCCCCGTGTTGGCGGACTACGTCGAAAATTTCCACCCGCGTCTGCGCGGGTTGACGGGAACGCTGGAAGAAGTGCGTGTCGCGACACGCGCCTATCGTGTCTATTTCAAGAAGGCTGACGAACTCAAGGGAGGTGACGAATATTTTATGGACCATACGTCCTTGATCTACTTCATGGGTCCCGATGGCGACTACATCACCCACTTCACGTTCGGCACGCCCCCCGACGAGATGGCCGCACGACTCACGAAGCTCCTCGGTTGAAGCCTCTCCGGTGACCAAGGTCAATCACACTGCAGCGACGCCCGACTCGGAAGCTCCATTCTGGCAGCGCAAAAAACTTGCTGAAATGTCGCGCCAAGAATGGGAATCGCTTTGCGACGGATGTGGGAAGTGCTGCCTCAACAAGCTGGAATGGATAGACACTGGAGAGGTGGAATACACGGACGTTGCTTGTCGTCTGTTGGATCTCGAGTCCTGCCGCTGCCAAAACTACGTCGAGCGGACACAGCATGTGCCGGACTGTCTGGTCCTGTCGCCGCAAGGCATCGATGCTGTTTCCTGGCTGCCCTCTACATGTGCCTACCGCCTGGTAGCCGAAGGCCGCGACCTTCACTGGTGGCACCCGCTGGTCTCAGGCAGCGCCGAAACCGTTCATCTCGCTGGTGTTTCTGTCCGCAACAAGGCAATCTCCGAAGATGACCCTCACGATCTCGACGCGCGGATCGTGACCTGGCCGGAATAAGCTTCTTGATCGCCGAAGCACACGAGAATTCAGATCGTCGCTGAAAACGGGAATTTATTTGATCATGACTGAATCAGGCGTAACACGTGGCGTCTTCGCCGCAGCCCTCACGCCAATGACTGCGGACCTCGCGCCAGATCTCACGGCCATGATTTCGCATTTTGGCTGGCTGCTCGATCGCGGATGCAATGGTCTCGGACTACTGGGTACCACCGGCGAAGCAAACTCATTCAGCGTTCAAGAACGATTGGCCATTATCGATGCCGTCGGTGAATCAAATCTGCCGAAGGACCGCCTGATGATCGGGACCGGGACATGCGCCGAGCCCGACACGCTGCAGCTGACCCGGGCCACTCTCGCCGCCGGAATCAACACAGTGCTTATGCTGCCACCCTTCTATTACAAAGGCGTCACCGATCAGGGTCTCGCCGACTCCTTTGCGCGGATCATCGAACAGATCGGCGACGATCGTTTGCGTATCGTTCTTTATCATTTCCCAAAAATGACCGGCGTGCCCATAACGCCGGGTGCCATAGAGCTGCTTCTCAAAAACCATCCGGATGCCGTTGTAGGCCTCAAGGACAGCTCAGGCGATCTAGACAACATGACGTCGCTCCTCAAGTCCTTTCCCGGATTTGGTGTCTATGCGGGCACGGAACGGTATCTACTCCCGGTCCTACGTTCTGGTGGTCCCGGATGCATTTCAGCATCGGCAAACGTCACGAGCGTGATGGCATCGGAAGTCTTTCGGGCCTTCGAGAAATCTGAGCCCGCAGCCGACGATCTTCAAGAGCGACTCTCTGCCGTACGACAGGTTTTTGATGGACTCCCGCTGCTAGCTGCCCTCAAGCAAGCAATGATCAGCATCACGGACCGGGAAGGCTGGCGGGCACTCCGCCCACCTCTAACGCCCCTCGACACCGGACAGAGCGAACACTTACAAAACGCATTGGATCAGGCGGGATTTCATCTCAAAGCCGCGGCCTAAATGAAAGCCCTCGGGCGGAAATTGAAATCCATGGGTCGACGCACCGAATTGGTCGTAGACGGCAAAATCATTGATTTGGATGTGCGCCACAGCCAGCGCGCGCGTCGAATTCTGTTGAAAATCGATCCGCGGTTCGGCGCCCAACTGATTGTCCCGCGCGGTGTCCCCAGCCGGGAGGCCCTGTCATTTGCTGCCGAGAAAGGGGAATGGCTGATTGATCGGCTAGCCGATTTGCCAACGCCCATTCCCTTCCGAGAGAGCGCCATCGTTCCTGTTCTGGGACGACCTCATCGAATCCGGCTGACGACGACGACCGATCTTTTTCAATCCAGAGTTCGGTGTGAATCCGGTGAACTTCTGACCAACTGCCACCCGGACGATACGGCGGAACATATCCGCACTTGGTTTCGGGACAACGCCCGGAATGCCTTTTCTCTCCGTGCCGGTGCCGCGGCCGGGCGCATTGGTGCAGAGGTTTCCCGTATCAGTGTCCGGGACCCGCGTACGCGGTGGGGAAGTTGTTCGGCTACGGGATCCCTGTCCTTTTCCTGGCGGCTCTTCATGGCTCCGGAGTGGGTTCTGGACTATGTGGTCGCGCACGAGGTCGCCCACCTTCTCGAAATGAACCATGGGCGCGGATTTTGGCGTTTGGTCGACCGCCTCGTCGACCGCATCGACGACGCGAAATCCTGGCTCAGGGAATCCGGGCCACGGCTGCACCGTTACGGTTGAGACTATCGCGGAACCGGATAGCAGGCTCGCCAGCCGTCAACCCGCTCTAGAATCGTGAAGTCTGTAGCCATGCGCCCAGAGTCTCCCGGATTCCTTGTACTCCTCGCCATGCTGGTGGCGATCGGACCCTTGTCGACAGATCTTTACCTCCCCTCGCTGCCGACGCTCGTTACCGTCTTCGATGCGAGCATTTCCGAGGTCCAGCTGACCTTAAGCGTCTTCCTCTTCGGGTTCGCGGGCTGCCAGTTGATTTACGGCCCACTTTCGGACCGTTTTGGACGCAGGCCGGTACTGCTCGTTGGTCTGTCGATATTCGTTGTGGCCAGCGCGGCCTGCGCCCTTGCGACGTCGATAGACCTGCTGATCGCATTGCGGCTCATGCAGGCCATTGGGGCGTGCAGCGCCGGTGTGGTGTCACGCGCAATCGTACGCGATCTATTCGAACGCCAGCAGGCGGCGCGCATGTTGGCCTATTCCGGAGCATTGATGGGTTTGGCTCCGGCAGTCGCACCGCTGATCGGCGCCTATCTTTTGGTTTGGTTCGGGTGGGAAGTTAATTTTTTCGTCGTGGCGTTATGGGGAGGTGCATTGATCGTGATCGTTTCGATTGCGCTCCCGGAGTCGAACACCTCGCCAGACTCATTTGCCCTCACACCATCCCGAATGCTCGCCAACGTCCGCTTGCTGCTGGGTAACCGCACCTACACGGGATATGCGCTGACCAATAGTGCGGTGTTTTCGGGTTTATTCGCTTTTATCTCGGGGTCTTCATTCGTATTGATCGATGTCATGGGCATTCCGCCTGTTGAATTCGGCTATTATTTCGCGCTCGGTGTTTTCGGCTACATGTTGGGTACCGGTGTCTCAGGCCGGATCGGCGGACGTGTTGACGTCGACATGCTGATTCGCGCTGCTGCGGTCTTGGCCGCACTGTCCGGATGCACCATGGCTGTGCTCGCCTTGATCGGGATCGACAGCGTATGGGCAGTCGTCGGTCCGATGGTCGCCTACATGATCGCGTTTGGTACAATCATGCCGCAATCGACAGCCGGCGCCCTTGCTCCCTTTTCGGGAATTGCCGGCCTGGCCTCAGCGCTGCTGGGATTTATGCAGATGACCTTGGCCTCCCTAGTGGGTGTGGCTGTCGGTGTGTTCCACAACGATACTTCACTGCCGCTCGCCCTTATCATCGCGGGAACTGGGCTTTCCACCCTGGTGGCTCATACCTGTGTCAGCCGCCTACCTACCCTCTCCAAACAGGAGACCGCCAAATAGACGGCAGGAAAGCGGCGCGGCGAATTCTCAATCAGATGTCGAGGTTGGCTAGATGTCGAGGTTGGCAACCTTGAGGGCATTTTGCTCAATGAACGCGCGGCGCGGCTCCACGGCATCGCCCATAAGTTCGCCGAACAGGTCATTGGCCTCATCGGCATGATCGACCTTCACCTGCAACAACGTTCGGCTATTGGAATCGAGTGTCGTTTCCCACAGTTGGTCGGGATTCATCTCACCCAATCCCTTGTAGCGCTGGACGGAAAGTCCTTTGCGTCCAATTGCCATGACCGTCTCCAGCAAGTTGGTGGGCGAGGCGATTTCGATACTTTCCTCGTTCCGCTTGAGCGCGCCGTGTCGGGCGTAAATCTCCCACAACTCATCCCGCATCTCATGCATCTGCCGGGCTTCAGACGATGCAATCAGCGGACTATCGATAACGTGAACCTCCTGCACGCCACGAACCTCACGAGAAAACCGAAGTCCGCCGTCGCTGGTGGGCTCACCAACCCAGTCACGCTCATACTCCACCGAATAGGCGTTAAGCCGCTTGGAGATGTATTCCGCCGCCTGACCCGCCTGTTTCGTGTCCGAGAGAACAGCCGGATTCAGGGCCTGTGCGATGGCTACTTGTTCGACGATCCAGCTTTGATAACGACGGCCAACTGAATCGAGCAACCGCCGGCACACACGCGCGCGCTCAGCGAGACGCCGCAGGTCCGCCCCGGAATGCTCGACGCCCTGATAGTCGACGAAGACCACGCCCTCCAGACCGCTCTCGAGCATAAAATCCTCGAATGCTTTCTCGTCCTTCAAGTATCTCTCGGACCTTCCCCGGCTGACTTTATAGAGCGGCGGCTGGGCGATGTAGAGGTAACCGGCTTCGATAATCGGCCCCATGTGGCGATAGAAGAAGGTGAGCAAGAGCGTTCTGATATGGGCCCCATCAACGTCTGCATCCGTCATGATGATGATGCGGTGATAGCGGAGTTTTGACAGGTCGAATTCGTCGTGAACGCTGGTCCCCAGTGCGGTGATCAACGTCCCGATTTCCACCGATGACAGCATCTTGTCGATACGCGCACGTTCCACGTTGAGTATCTTGCCCCGAAGCGGCAGGACAGCTTGTGTTGCACGGTCGCGTCCCTGCTTTGCAGAGCCGCCAGCGGAATCACCCTCAACAAGGAACAGTTCCGCTTTGGCGGGATCACGTTCCTGGCAGTCCGCAAGCTTGCCCGGCAGGCTCGAGATATCGAGTGCGCCCTTGCGGCGGGTTAATTCCCGTGCCTTGCGTGCCGCTTCGCGTGCGGTGGCCGCCTCGATCACTTTCGATATCACTTGGCGGGCCTCGTTGGGGTGCTCCTCGAACCACTGATTGAGCCGCTCCCCGAGAAAGCTCTCCACTGCCGGACGAACCTCTGAAGACACGAGCTTGTCCTTGGTCTGCGAAGAAAATTTCGGATCCGGAACCTTCACCGACAAGACACACGTGAGCCCCTCCCGAACGTCGTCGCCTGTCAATGCAATCTTCTCTTTTTTGAGGATGCCGGAAGACGTGGCGTATCCGTTGACAGATCGGGTCAATGCGGCTCGAAATCCCGCGAGATGAGTGCCACCATCACGTTGTGGAATGTTGTTCGTAAAGCAGAGCACGTTCTCGTGATAGCTATCATTCCACTGAAGCGATGACTCGATGACGATGTCGTCGCGTTCACCAAAGACAGTGATGGGTTCACCATGCTGCCCGGTTTGGTTGCGATCGAGATATTTTACGAATGCCTCGACGCCGCCATCGTAAACGAGCTCCGTGCGCTGCGTTTCAACACCACGCGCGTCCTCAAGAACGATGTGCACACCCGAATTTAGGAATGCGAGCTCGCGTAGCCGATGTTCGAGGCGGGAAAATTCGAATTCAACATTCGTGAATGTCTGAGTCGAGGGGACGAAGGTGATCTCGGTCCCCGTACGGTCGCCGACCTCGCCGGCCTCGTCGACCACGGCAAGCGATGCCTCAGGCACGCCATGAGCGAAACACAGGAGATGTTCCTTGCCATCACGCCAGATCCGCATCTCCAGCTTCTCTGACAGCGCATTCACGACCGAGACACCGACCCCGTGTAACCCGCCTGACACTTTGTAGGAATTCTGGTCGAATTTTCCACCCGCATGGAGGTGAGTCATGATCACCTCGGCGGCGGAAACACCTTCCTCCTCATGGATATCCGTTGGAATCCCCCGGCCGTTGTCGGAAACGGTCACAGAAGCATCAGGATTTAAGCGGACGACTATATTGTCGCAAAATCCAGCGAGCGATTCGTCGATCGCATTATCGACGACCTCGTACACCATGTGATGCAGGCCCGAACCGTCATCGGTATCGCCAATGTACATGCCGGGCCGCTTGCGCACGGCATCAAGCCCGCGCAAAACTTTGATCGAATCAGCGCCGTATTCTTCGCTGCCGTTTTCTTCCGCCAATTCTACCGGTTCATCCATTCGGTTTGATTCCGTTAATAGTTAATCGGAGCGCGCCGTGACTCGTCCATCATTGACTTCGAACCTCTGGGCAGCCGGACCGAGTTCTCTGAACAACAAACTGTCCGTACCCGTGATCCACGTCTGTGCGGACCGTGCCGCAAGCAGTATGAAGAGTGCCTCCCGCCTCTCAGCATCCAGATGAGCGGTAACTTCATCGAACAAGAGGAGCGGCGCGCGCCCGAGGCGAGCTTCCTGCAACCTCGCGTCGGCGAGCACGATCGATACAAGTAGCGCCTTTTGCTCTCCAGTGGAGCACTCTGCCGCGGGCATATCCTTTTCGACGTGGCGCACGGCAAAGTCCGTTCGATGGGGACCTGTTCTTGCACCGCCAGTTTGGGCATCGCATTGACGTTCGGATGCGAGCACGTCTCGAAAACGGACCTCGGCGTCGACCGCCGGAATTTCGTCGAGCCAGCGTTCCACATCTCCGTCAGCCGCAACCCGAGCCGAGGGAAATGGGGAAACACCTGCCTTCATGCCTGAGACCAGCCTTGCGATGGCTTCCCGACGTGCCGCGGCAACGGCAACGCCGTGAGTGGCCATCGCATCCTCCAAGGCTGCAAGCCATGCCGAATCACCTCGATCGTTCCGCAACAATTGAGAGCGTTCCCGCAACGCACGTTCGTAAGCTGACACCCGGGAAGCGTGCTCGGAGTCAAACCCGTAAACGAGTCTGTCGAGAAAACGACGCCGGGGTCCCGGGCCTTCGATGAACAACCTATCCATCTGCGGGGTTAGCCAGTTTACGGTCGCTGCCTGAGTGAGCGGGGCCGTCCCGCGGACGGCCTGTCCATCAATTTTCACAAGCCGGCGTTCCGCACCTTGTTCTCCCGGCGCCAGTCCCGTACCGATTTCGGTCACCCCCCCAGGATCACGAATGCGGGCGGCTACCGCCCAACCCTCAGCGCCGCCACGGCGCGCGACTTCGGTCAGTCGAGCGCGGCGGAGACCCCGACCCGGAGAAAGGAACGATATCGATTCCAGGATATTCGTTTTGCCGGCGCCGTTCGGGCCCGACAAAACCACGACCCGCGCTTCGCTTTCCAGCCTCAGATGGCGAATGTTGCGATACTCGGTCAAATTGAGACGAGTCACCGCATACTGGGCGTTGGCGCCAACGGACACTTCCCGGAGGGCAGGGTCAGATTCAAGACACACCGAATCCCGTGACCGCTCGTCGTACGCCAAGGAAGCGTTCCTCACTCCCAATGCGGGCCTCATACCCTCATGGGCATGAGCACATAAAGTGCATCGGGGTTGCCACCATCTCTGATCAGAGTCGGCGATACCGAATCGGCGAGCACGAATTGCGCCGTGTCGCCATCTATCTGCGAAGCAATGTCCAACAGATACCGGGAATTGAATCCAATCTCTATATTGTCCGAATCGTAATCGACCGCGATCTCTTCTGATGCGCTCGCATTGTCAGGGCTGTTTGCCGCGATTGTCGCCTTGCCGCCCTCGAGGGACATTTTTACGGCGCGTGATTTTTCGGTGGAAACGGTGGAAACGCGGTCAATCGCCTCGGCAAATACCTTGGCATCGACCTCCATGATTTTGTCGTTGCCTTCAGGAATCACCCGCTGATAGTCCGGAAAAGTGCCATCGATCAGCTTAGATGTCAGAACCGACTCACCGACTTGGAATCTAATCTTGGAATCTGAAAGCGAAACACCAATATCCAGACCACCTTCGTCGATGAGTTTCCTGAGCTCGGCGACGGCCTTGCGCGGAACGATTACACCCGGCATTCCTGCGGCTCCTTCGGGCATCGGGGCATTAACCTGGGCCAGCCGGTGACCGTCGGTTGCCACCGCCCGCAAAACCGGCTGACCGGCTTCTTCCGCGGCATGCAAATAGATTCCGTTGAGGTAGTAGCGAGTCTCCTCCGTTGAAACGGCGAACCGGGTCTTGTCGATAATATCCGTGAGAATCTCGGCCGACAGCGTGAAATTGTGCGGCAATTCTCCTTCCGCCATCACTGGAAAATCTTCCTTCGGTAAACAAGGAAGCAGGAATGACGATCGGCCCGCTGTAAGCGAGACACGGGTCTCACCAGCCTCTTCACCGAATGCCAACTCAATCTGGGCACCATCTGGCAGCTTGCGGACGATGTCATACAAGGTGTGCGCCGGCGTGGTCGTCGACCCCGCCGTCGCTATTTCCGCCTCCGCATGATCGACGATGGCCAAGTCGAGATCCGTCGCTGTCAGGCGCAACTTTCCGTCGTCCGCATCCACCAGGACGTTGGAAAGTATCGGTATCGTGTTCCGCCGCTCAACAACGCTCTGCGTGTGCGTCAGTGCCGTCAACAGAGCAGCGCGTTCTATGGTTAATTTCATGTCTTATGCGGGCTCTAATAATGCTCGAACTGGGGCTGATTCCCTGGGCCGGCCACGTTCCGACGGAAGTTACCATCAAGCATCGTGGACTAGTTCAAAACTATAGCAGAAAATACTTGATTCCGCACGATTTTTACGCGGAATCGGGAGGTCGAATACACTCCCGAACGAACGTTCTAAAACTGTGCGGTCACAGCAACCGTACGGTTGGCAGCATCTGTTCCGCGCTGGCTAGCAGGGGCAGATGTTGTTTAACCGGTGCAACGCGGAATCTTCCCGCAAACGTGCACGGCCCCGCGTTCAGGCTTCAAGCATGCGACGCAGAAGGTCGATATCCTCAGACATCGTGTTATCGCTTTGACGCAATTCATCGATTCTACGGACGGCATGCATCACCGTCGTATGGTCACGCCCCCCAAATTTGCGTCCAATCTCCGGCAATGAGCGAGAGGTCAGCTGTTTCGCCAAATACATGGCGACTTGCCGGGGCCGTGCCACCGCGCGCGCGCGACGGGGCGAGTGCATATCGGCCAGACGAATATTAAAGTGTTCGGCCACGCGCTTCTGAATGTCCTCGATCGTCACTCGCCGGTCGTTGGCACGAAGCAGGTCACGTAAGACATCCTGGGTCGTTTCAAGTGTGATGGGCCGACCAACCAAATTGGAATAGGCGAGCACGCGATTGAGCGCACCTTCGAGTTCTCGGACATTGGATGTGATGCGATGCGCCAAAAACTCCAGAACTCGAACAGGAACTTCTTTGGCACCGGCTTGCTCCGCCTTGCTCTGCAGTATCCCAAGCCGCAGTTCATAGTCAGTCGCGTGGATATCCGCCACCAGTCCCCAACCCAACCGTGACCTCATGCGCTCTTCGATACCATCAAGATCGGATGGCGATCTGTCTCCTGAGATGACAATTTGTCTGTTCTGATCGACCAGAGCGTTGAACGTATGAAAAAACTCTTCCTGGGTCGTTTCTTTTCCCGCGATGAACTGGACGTCGTCGATCATGAGCACGTCCACCGAGCGAAATTGCTGCTTGAATGGCATGACGTTCTTGAAGCGCAGGGCTCTAATAAACTGGTACATGAACTTTTCAGCCGAGAGGTAAACAACCTTTCGGTCCGGGAACATCCCCCGGATGTGCCAGGCAATGGCGTGCATCAAATGCGTCTTGCCGAGTCCGACGCCGCCATACAGGAACAAGGGGTTGAAGGGGACGGACGCGGCGTTGCCGATCCTTTGTGCCGCGGCGAACGCCAATTCGTTTGTCTTGCCGACCACGAAGTTCTCGAACGTAAACCTTGGATCGAGGGGCGCGCCTATATCAAAGTCCTGCTCGGCTGAACGATTCTCCCTTCCCCGGACGCTGTCGCTTGCTAGCCCGGCTTCACCTTCCGCAGAACGAGCAGACGGTTTGGCCGGAGGATTGACGAGTACGGTGACGGTGCGCGCAGACGGGTTCTCGTCGCTCCACAACGCCCGGATTCGATCCGCATAATGGGAAACGACCCAATCCCGCATAAATCTGGTCGGAACGGTCAGAACGACCTCTTCGTCGCGCATTCGCAGAAGCGATAAAGGTTTGAGCCAGCTATTGAACGCGGCATCACCAACCTCTGACCTTAGGCGCGCGCGCACCCGGCTCCACTGAGTCTCGTATTCCTGTGGCATTTCAGAAGATGACGTCATGAAATTAACTTTGAATCCAAGGAAGTCCGGCCGCTTTCCAGCCACCCGCGGCGCCCCGGTGTTGACGATCATCCTTATCGCCCTCAAACCCTTCAGCCACATTGTAGCAACGGGAATATCCGGCCGCGGCCATCGCGTCTGCCGCCGCACGAGATCGCGCACCACTACGGCAGATAAATAGGTTGGCAGAGTCGGAGGAAAGTCCCGCGTCCCGCAAGGTATCTACAAATTCGGTGTTCACCGCCATATCAGGAAAGCTCTGCCACGAAACCAGAAGTGGCTGCTTTCCGATCTCGGAAAGGTCAGGTACGCCGACGAAGGACCATTCCGCATTGGTGCGCACGTCTATCAGCGCGGCATCCGACTCGTCTTGAAGAATCGACCAAGCAGTCTCTACCGGGACGTCCCCAGCGAATTGTGCTCCGTCCATCCGCCCCCCCAAATGCTGTATCAATTCAATGCCTCCAAACCACAAATGCCGCCTCAGAGTACCAAACAGTAAGTGTGATCCAGCCTCCCAACTGACTCACGGCGCACAAATTCAGCGCCAAATTGAATACTTGTCTTGTTTTGATGAATATTTTGGATACATCGCAGACATATCTCCATCGTCAGTTAACACTAAACATTAACCGCTCAAGAACGGATTAAATTTTACCGACGACTTAATACGAGTAGCGTCCCCGTCTGACCCAGAGAGTAATTCTATTGAAACGGAGAGGCAATAGCGACGCATCGACTCGGGCAAAAAAAATGCACCCTCGTCGGTCTCTTCTCGCTCTTCGCTACCACATCTAGAAGTTTCTTCGGCATCGTGCCAGTGGGTCGTCCGCAGCACATGTCAAAGCACATATCGGTGGTTGTACCGGCGTAATCCCACTCGAAATTGATCGATGTTCTATGGAATCAAAAACGCCACGCGAAGGCGCGTGGCGTTACGACGAGACGATTGGCAATGGCTGATCCTGACTAACTACCCATCGCCTTGACCCGCGCCGACAAACGGGAAACTCGTCGGGAACCTGTATTCTTCTTCATGATTCCGGCATGTACGCCACGCATTATTTCCGGCTCCGCCGCCCGAAGCGCCGCCCGAGCGGCCTCTTGATCACCCACGGAAATCGCCTCTTCGACCTTCCGCAAATGCGTGCGGACGCGGCTCCGGCGCGCGATATTGATTTCTTGGCGGCGGCCGTTTCGGCGGATGCGCTTTTTGGCCGACTTATGATGGGCCATGCTATCTCCTCAAGGTCAGCTTGGACCGGAACGCGGCTTATATCGTCAGGTGCGCGACAGGTCAACCGTTCCAGATCATGACAGAACGTCACTTTACTGCTGTTTGAATCCAGGCTTCCGTTTTTCGATGAATGCAGCCATACCTTCTTTTTGATCATCGGTCGCAAAACCCGAATGAAACATCCGCCGCTCGAAGCGGATTCCCTCCGCCAGGGTTGTCTCATAGGCACGACCTACCGATTCCTTTGTCATCATGACAATGGGCAATGAATATGCGGCGATCTCTGCGGCCGCCTTCAAGGCCTCTTTCATGAGGTCCTTGGCCGGAACGATCCGGCTCACAAGTCCCGCGCGCTCGGCCTCGTCCGCATCCATCATGCGTCCGGTCAACACCAGATCCATCGCCTTGGCCTTCCCCACGGCACGTGGCAGGCGTTGCGTGCCGCCCGAACCCGGAAGAATGCCCAGTTTAATTTCTGGTTGCCCAAACTTCGCATTGTCTGCTGCAATCAAGATATCGCACATCATCGCGAGCTCGCACCCACCGCCCAGAGCGAACCCAGCGACCGCAGCGATTGTGGGCTTCCGGCACCTCGAAACCCGTTCCCAGTCACGGGTAACAAAGTCTTCCTTGTAGACATCCATATAGGACTTGGACTGCATCTCCTTGATGTCAGCCCCTGCTGCGAAGGCTTTTTCGCTACCCGTTATGACAATCACATGAACGGCAGGGTCGTTCTCGAACGATTCCACGGCCAGGGAGAGTTCCTGCATGAGCGGCGTGCTCAAGGCATTCAGGGCATCCGGCCGATCGAGGGTGATCACCCCCACCGAATTTCGAGTTTCAACGACAATGTTCTCAAATTCCAATGTCCCGCCTCCCAATTCCGTTGCAAATAACTTGTTAATTTGGCGCGATCGAAAATCTCACCGACGTCTCTCCCTCGACGACGCCGAGTCGATACTGCAGCACTTCTCCGGAGCGTGAGAACGTGTCTGACCCTATTTGCTCCCAACCCAGCTCAGGCAACGTTGCATTATAAAACGCCGCAATCGCTTCACCGGAAACAGTCCCGATCGCGATAGCTTCGACGATGCGTCCTTCCGGCTTATCGAACACCATGCCCTCATCCACGATTTCGCGCAGGCCGGACATAAGTGGCAAGTCCTCGACGTCAGAGAAAAAGACCGCTTGGGCGGCTGGACGTTCGATTGCAATTGACATAACCGCCAGCGCAAATGCCAGCCCGCTCAACCACCGCACACCGTTTTTCATGAATAAATCCCGATTGAGCTTCCCTGCCAAGCCATTAGCGCTGCCGCGTCGGACAAAGAAATGTCGACCGTCCCGACTGCACGATCCGCTTTATGCCTGCCTCGCAATCGCAGTCGGGGCAGGGCTGGCCCTCTCGACCGTAGACCGCCCATTTATGCTGGAAATAGCCCAATTCGCCCGATGTTTGCACATAGTCACGGAGACTGGAGCCACCGGCGGAAATAGCGTCCTTGAGGACAGACTTGATCGCCAGCACCAAACGCTCTGCGCGACGGCCCGAAACCGATGCCGCGAGGCGGCGCGGAGATACGCGGGCATGATACAACGCCTCGCAGGCATAGATGTTGCCGACCCCTGACACCACCCGTTGATCCAGGAGGGTGCCCTTGATCGGAGACCGCCGCCCTTTTATGACGCCGGACAGATACGCTCCATCAAATGAGTCAGATAAAGGCTCCGGTCCCAACCCAGCAAGCAAAGGATGGGACCCTAATTCGGATTCCACCGCCAGTGTCATCAGACCGAACCGCCGCACGTCGTTCATGACAACGCACTCGCCGCCATCCATGTGGATCAGGACGTGATCGTGCGCACCAGGTGTCACGGGCACATCTGAAACAAGTAGACGACCCGACATACCAAGATGACATATCAGAACAGTGTCGTCGTCCAATCGTGCCAAAATGTATTTTGCTCGGCGATCGATTGAGTCGATCCGACGACCGGTCAAACGATCTCCGAAATTCTGGGGGAAAGGTATGCGGAGGTCCGGCCGACGAACTTCGACCCGTTCAATTCGCTTTCCCAGGAGCTTGCTCCGCAGTCCGCGGCATACCGTCTCGACTTCTGGTAGTTCCGGCATGGCTAAGACTCGAGTCCCTCAACGATCATGATGCATGGCAAAAGTAGCGTGGTTTAGGGTGCTGCGCTATGGTCGCCGCATGATCGCAAAGAAGGCGGACGACCACACGCATTTCGGGTTCCGCACCGTGAAAACGGGCGAAAAGCCGCAACTCGTCCGTGCCATTTTTGACGACGTCGCCGTGCGATATGACCTCATGAACGACCTCATGAGTGTCGGCATTCACCGGCTTTGGAAATTGGCAATGATCGACTGGCTGGCGCCGCGTCCGGGCGCGCGTTATCTCGATGTCGCCGGCGGCACTGGCGATATTGCATTGCGAATTCTCAAGCGTCTCGCTTCTGATGACATTCAAAATTTGGGGGGCGCCCGCATTACGGTCGTCGACGCGAGCGAGCCGATGTTGCAAACGGGCCGTGATCGCGCTGTCGACGCCGGTGTCTTGAATAACATCGAATGGGTGCATGGTGATGCCGAATGTCTTCCCATCGAAAATCAAAGCATCGATTTTTTCAGCATAGCCTTCGGCATCAGAAATATCGCGCGGATCGACGTCGCGTTGGCAGAAGCGCGACGAGTTCTTAAACCGGGTGGCCGCTTCCTCTGTCTCGAATTCAGCCACGTTCTGTTGCCAGTGTTGGGCGCAGCGTATGACGCCTATTCTTTCCGGGTGCTACCGGCCCTAGGCGAAATCATCACCGGTAATCGTGAAGCCTATCAATACCTTGCGGAAAGCATCCGCCGTTTCCCAAACCAGGATGAGTTCGCGGCAATGATCAGCAATGCGGGTCTCGGCCAGGTAAAGGTCCGCAACCTATCGGGCGGAATTGCGGCACTTCACTCTGCCTGGCGTATCTGAGAGGCATCAGGCGTGATCCGATCTATCCGCAATGTATTCCGGGTCGTTCGAATTGCCCGGACTCTCGCTCGCCATGACGCCCTTTTCCCGTTGGAGTCATTGCACTTACCGGCTGCGGCAATTCGGGCAATCAATTTTGTCGCGGGACGGCCCAAACCCTCTCCAGGTCGTCGTCCCGGTCAGCGTTTGTCGGACGCCCTACAAGAGCTGGGACCAAGCTTCGTCAAGTTTGGGCAATCCCTGTCAACACGGGCGGATCTCGTCGGGGAGGATGTGGCAGCAGACCTCGCGGAACTACAGGATCGGCTGCCGCCATTCCCAACACCACAAGCGAGACAGATCATCGAGTCTGAATTCGATCAACCGCTGGAAGAATTGTACTCCGAGTTCGATGACGAAGCCGTTGCGGCCGCGTCCATTGCACAAGTTCACTATGCGGTGACCAGCGAGGGCCATGAGGTTGCCGTCAAGGTGGTGCGGCCAGGAGTGGAACAAGCGTTTCAGCAGGACCTCGATTTGTTCTATTGGGTGGCTGAAATCATCGAGCAGCTGCAACCAGCATTTCGGCGCCTCCGTCCTGTGGACATCGTCCGAATTTTTAACGAAACGGTAGATCTGGAGATGGATTTGAGATTGGAAGCGGCAGCGGCATCCGAGCTCCGCGAGCACTTCGAAGACGATCCAACATACCGTGTTCCTGAAATCGATTGGCAGCGTACCCAACGGCAAGTGCTGACTGCGGAGCGAATTCACGGGATCCCGATCGACGACCGCGAGACATTGAGCGAAGCGGGTCACAATTTGGAAGAGGTTGCGGGGAAAACACTGGTCAGCTTCTTGAAGCAGGTATTTCGGGACGGTTTCTTCCATGCCGACATGCATGCCGGGAATTTATTTGTAGATGAAGACGGCAACATCGTTGCCGTTGATTTCGGCATCATGGGCCGCCTCGACCGCGAGACGCGACGGTTCGTGGCGGAGCTTTTGCTGGCCTTTCTCATGGGTGATTACCGGCGCGCGGCGGAGGTGCACTTCGAAGCGGGGTACGTGCCACGCACAAAGTCCGTCGAAGCATTCACGCAGGCCTGCCGTTCGATCGGAGAACCGATACTGGGAAAACCGGTAAACGAAATCTCGGTTGCCCGCCTCCTCGCACAACTGTTCCGGATTACTGAAACCTTCGCGATGCCAACGCAGCCACAACTCCTGCTGTTGCAAAAAACCATGATGATGGTCGAAGGCGCGTGCCGCCGGCTGGCGCCGGAGGCAAATTTCTGGGAGCTCTCAAAACCATTTCTTGAAGAATGGGTGAGCCAGAATCTTAGCGCCGAAGCGCGCGTCCGAGACACAATTGAAGAAGCTGCGGCTACCGCCCGGAAAATCCCAAACATGCTGGAGAAGGCTCAGATGGCAGCGGACGTCCTGACTCCCGAAGGCATTCGGCTTCATCCGGATTCCGAACGGGCAATCGGGTCTCAGTTCGGCAGCCGCCGAAACTTCGTGCAGTTCGTTTTAATTTTGGTGATCACCATCTTCACCTTGGTTATACTGTTCAAGCTCTAAGTATGTTAACGCAAACGATCTTTTATGAAGCACCTTGCCTAGCCGATGGAGCGCTTCTACATTCAATGCGCGATCGGGCGGGCAGCACACCGCAATCGGTGAACCGGTATGAGCGAAACGATGCTCAACAATAGGCGCATATTGCTGATTATTTCTGGCGGCATTGCTGCCTATAAGGCACTCGAATTCATTCGGCGCCTCAAAGACCGCGGATGTGAAGTGCGGTGTGTCCTGACTGAAGGCGGGGCACAGTTCGTGACGCCTCTCTCAGTAGCCGCGATTTCAGGTGAAAAAGTTTATATGGATCTGTTCTCACTTACGGACGAAGCCGAGATGGGACATATCCGCCTTTCGCGTGAGGCGGATCTAATCGTCGTCGCCCCTGCATCTGCCGACATACTGGCAAAAATGGCAACGGGGATAGCCAACGACCTGGCCACGACCGCGCTGCTGGCCACAGACAAGCCAGTGATGGTGGCCCCGGCAATGAATATTGAAATGTGGGCCCATCCCGCCACTCGCCGAAATATTGCGACGTTGCTCAACGACGGCATCAAAGTTGTGGGGCCCGCAGATGGCGACTTGGCGTGTGGCGAAATCGGGCCCGGCCGCATGGTTGAGCCCGAACAGTTGATTTGTGCCGTGGCAGCGCAGCTGACTGATGGAGAGGGTAAGTCCCTGACCGGACGCAAAGCGCTGGTGACATCGGGTCCAACTCGCGAAGCGCTGGATCCCGTGCGTTACATCTCAAACTTCTCTTCCGGCAAACAGGGGCATGCAATCGCCAGCGCCCTGGCTGCCCTGGGGGCGGAGACGACGCTTGTGTCAGGCCCCACCCAGGAACCTGATCCCATAGGGGTAACGATGGTCCGCGTCGAATCGGCAGCTGACATGATGACGGCATGCGAAGCGGCACTTCCGGTCGATGTCGCGGTTTGCGCAGCGGCAGTTTCGGATTGGCGGGCGGCATCGCTAGAAAGTCATAAAATCAAAAAGACCGGTGATACATCACCTAGCCTGCGGCTAGCGCAGAATCCAGATATCCTTGCATCACTCGCAAGGCATCAGCAGCATCGACCGCAGTTGGTCGTTGGATTTGCCGCTGAAACGGAAAATCTGCTCGACAATGCCTCGGAAAAACGTCTCAGGAAGGGCTGCGATTGGATTATCGCCAATGATGTTTCGGAAAGTGTGGGCACTTTTGGCGCATCAGATAACGCGGTTCACGTGATTACGGATCACGGGATGGCCGAATGGCCACGGCTGAGCAAATTGGAAGTGGCGGAGCGACTCGGGAAATCCATCGCTGAGTTTCTTGCACAGCAAAGGCCTGCAGCGTGAATAGCGTCACCGTACCGATTCTCCACTTACCACACGCCAACGACCTCAACCTTCCGAAATACGCGACGGACGGCGCCGCAGGGTTGGACCTTGTGGCGGCGTTGGAGAGCCAACTGGAGCTGAATCCAGGGGGGCGGGCACTCATTCCCACAGGCATCAGCCTCGCCTTACCGGCTGGCCTCGAGGCTCAGGTCCGGACGCGCTCAGGCCTCGCGCTAAAGCACGGTCTTGCGGTGCTGAACAGTCCTGGGACAATCGATTCAGACTATCGCGGTGAAATCGGCGTCATACTGGCGAACCTTGGCGACAAACCGGTCACAGTGAGGCGCGGGGACCGTATTGCGCAGATGGTTGTTGCAAGATACCTAACAGTGGAGTGGGACCTAACGGACGCACTGCCCGAGAGCGACCGGGGTTCGGGCGGATTCGGTTCGACGGACTCCAAGGCTCTGCGACCCGTCGATCGGTGAACGCCCGCCCGGAAAACCTGCCCGCATACCCTATTGGTTGCCTGACCCGTCCTAATTTTCGCAATATGGTTGCTGGTTAACGGATTAGGGTGCGCGGACCGTCGCGGTCGGCAAACACACATATGGAATTCACGGAAGAACAAATCGAACGCTACGCACGGCACATCGTATTGCCGGAAGTGGGGGGTATTGGACAAGCCAAGTTATTGAACGCGCGTGTCCTGATTGTCGGCGCCGGCGGTCTTGGTTCTCCCTTACTAATGTATCTCGCCGCCGCTGGTGTGGGCACGATCGGGATCGTCGACGACGATACGGTCAGCCTCTCCAACTTGCAGCGACAAATAGCGCATTCGACGAGTCGGATCGGCATTTCGAAAACGGCGAGCGCCCAGGAAACGATCGCCGCACTCAATCCCGACATTAACGTCGAGCCCTACGAAATGCGGCTCACGGTCGACAACGCGCTCAATTTGATCGCGGACTATGACGTGATCGCGGACGGCAGCGATAACTTCAACACGCGGTTCCTGATTAATGACGCCTGCATGTTCGCTCGCACGACGCTGGTTTCCGCGTCACTTTTGCGGTTCGATGGACAGCTTTCGACATTCAAGGCATACCTTGGCGACGGTCATCCTTGTTACCGGTGCATCTATCGCGAGCCACCCCCACCTGGATTGATCCCAAGTTGCGCCGAAGGCGGCGTGCTGGGTGCGCTGGCAGGTGCCATGGGTTCGCTGCAGGCAACGGAGATAGTCAAAGAGATTCTGGGAGTCGGTGACTCCCTCTCGGGCTGGCTGGTCATTTATGACGCGCTCGGGACAAACTGGCGCAAAGTGCACGTGAAGCCCGACCCGAGTTGTCCATTATGCGGCAAGGACCCGACAATTCACGATCTCTCAATTCATGCCCAAACAAATGCGACCTGACCCCGAGCCTGTTACGCCTGAATTGGCGGGCCGTCCCCAACGGTTGTCCTTCGTGGTGTATTCAGAATCAGTCGATAAAATTCATTACGCATTCGCCATGGCCAGCGCTGCGGCGGCCGTGAATATTCCAGCTTGTTTGTTCTTCACCATGGGAGCCATTCACGCACTGGTCGACGCGGACGGGCAGCCGGGTTGGGCAGATATGACCGCGTCCGACGGACGCACTGGCAGGCTGCTTGACGACGACTATCAGGATCAGGGCGTGGCCACGTTTGACGAACTGATCGAAGCTTGTGCGGCCCTGGGTGTGCGAATCATGGTCTGTGAAATGGGCCTTCGCGCCGTGAATCTGACCCGGGAAAACCTCCGCGATGACCTTGAGATCGCGGAGGGTGGACTCGTGACATTTTATTCTGACGCTGGCGACAGTCCGATTACGTTTCTCTAGCGCAGATCTAGGCGAATTCGCCAGGGATAATTCTGTTCGGGGGAGTGTGCCCATCGACAAAGGTCTTGATGTTGATGATCACCAGTTCTCCCATTTCCATCCGTCCTTCGATAGTTGCCGACGCCATATGGGGCAACAGCACGACATTGTCGAGTTCCAGAAGCTTGGGATTGACCGCCGGTTCGTGCTCGAAGACATCGAGGCCCGCGCCTGCCAACTGCCCCGATCGTAGCGCACGGGTCAGCGCATCCTCATTGATGACCTCTCCGCGGGAGGTGTTCACGATATAAGCGTGTGGCTGCATCAGCTTGAGTCGGCGTTCGGACAAAAGATGGAATGTTGCCGGCGTGTGCGGACAGTTCACGGACACAATGTCCATTCTGGCCAGCATCTGATCAAGGCTTTCCCAGTAAGTCGCCTCCAACTCGTTCTCAATGTCTTCGTGGAGCCGGTTTCGATTGTGATAGTGGATCGATAATCCGAAACCTCGCGCCCTTCGGGCAATCGCCTGGCCGATCCGCCCCATACCCACAATGCCTAGTCGCTTGCCCCAAATGCGATGACCCAGCATCCAGGTCGGCGACCAACCCTTCCAGTTGCCGACTCGAATGGCACGCTCGCCCTCGGCAAGGCGCCGCGGCACAGCCAAAATCAGCGCCATCGCCATATCGGCGGTGTCTTCAGTCAGAACACCTGGTGTGTTGGTTACTGTAATGCCGCGCTGGCTCGCGACTCGCAGATCCACATTGTCGACGCCGGTGGAAAAGCTTGCGATCAGTCGCAGGCTTTCGCCCGCCTGATTGAGAACATCAGCATCCAGTCTGTCGGTCACGGTCGGGACAAGAATGTCGGCCCGCCCCACCGCAGCAATGAGCTCTTCCCGGCTGAACTCGTGATCATCCAAATTCAAATGGACCTCGAACAACTCCATCATGCGCGTTTCGATCGCATCAGGGAGTTTTCGTGTGATAACGACAGTCGGGCTGTTTTGGGTCATGAATAGCGCGGGCGTGCGAGAGCACCAGCCGTTGGGAGGGGTCTGTTCTCTCTATCAAATGTGGGAGGGTTGCACAATCGATGGCAATTCTTCATTGAAGGGCGTGATGCGCTGGTTGAAGTGGGTTCGTGAGGGTTTGTCAAAGATGTTCAGTACGCTTGACCGCCGGAGTCGAGATTTGCATAGATTGTTCATGTCTTGGTTCAAAGCGTGCCATCCGATGAGTCCAACTTGGGGAGTTAGCGGATCGAGACCACGGCGGCAGGACATACCATTCCATTTGTGCACACACCGGGTTTGCGCGATATGTTTAATCGTCCTCGGCCTGACGGAATTTTCTTTCGCGACGACGCTTGCCGCACAAATTGAACTTCCTCGATTCGCGTCCTTGCGTGCGGAACGCGTTAACGTGCGTTCAGGACCCGGAGTACGTTATCCGATTACATGGGTATTTGTTCGACGGGGCCTGCCCATCGAAATTACGGCCGAGTTCGAATTCTGGCGGAAGGTGCGCGATCAGGATGGCTCGGAAGGATGGGTTCATCGGAGTTTGATCAGCAGCACGCGAACTGCCCTGGTCTTCGGTGCCGTCCGGCCATTGCATGGCGATCCTTCGGCGACATCCCCTGCCGTGCTCCTCGCTGAACCTGGCGTCCAAGGTGAGTTGTTAGCGTGTCAGGAATCTTGGTGCGAATTGCGCATCGCGGGGCGGGTAGGTTGGATGCAGCGCGATCATTTATGGGGCGTACACGCCCAGGAAATGTTCGAGTAAGCCTGTTGAATCTAGCAAAATATGCTTATCTCAACCTCAAAAATTGAACGTTCGTGTATACAGATTATTTGTTTCAAGCTACTGCTACGAAACACTTTTCCTTGATAATATAGAAATTTATTCATCGTAAACTCGCCCAATTACCTTGCCGCGTATCTGACTCGGCACATTGCTCCAAAAAATCGCCGCCTCAGTCGCGATAAATATCATTGACCGCTCTATTTGAAGCAACAAAGATCACTTGAAATTCTTATATAACTAGATATATAGTGGTATTGATCACCACGGAGGAAATCTATGCAAGAGATGCAAGCCGCAGAGAAGCTCGCTGCATTGGGCAACGTGACCCGACTGCGTCTTTACCGCCTGCTCGTGCGGGCCGGAACGCAAGGCGTGAATGTCGGCCAATTGCAAGAAATGCTCAGCGTTCCTGCCTCTACGTTGGCGCATCATTTGGCGTCTTTGGTTCATGCAGGCCTTGTTGAGCAGGAACGGCAAGGGCGTGAGGTGGCCTCGCGTGCGGATTACGCCGCTATGGAGAGCTTGGTGAATTTTCTCACCGCCGAATGCTGTGCTGGTATCGGCCGGAACGAAAAGAATAACGCCGCCTAAAAAAATTTAACCTGATCGAACCAAGAATCTAGGGATATGGTCTTATGAGCGTTAATGCGATTGAGCTCAGGCAGCGACTGGGCTGGCTGACCCAGATTGACCGGGTTTGGCTGGTAATTGCCTGCATATTTGTTGGAATCTTTGTCTTCAACTCGCGGCAGGGCCAGGAAAGCCTGGTATTCACGGCCGAGAGCCTGTGGAGCATTCTGCCATTCCTGATGGTATCAATCGGTGTTGCCGCCTACGCTCAGGCTACAGGTGCGGATTCTCTCATCGCACGGGCATTCCAAGGCCGGACATCCGAAATGATCTTGCTCGCGGCGATTTTCGGCGCTGTCTCACCTTTCTGTTCTTGCGGTGTGATTCCGCTGATCGCTGCCCTACTTGCAATGGGCGTTCCGCTTGCGCCGGTTATGGCATTCTGGCTCGCTTCGCCAATCATGGACCCGTCGATGTTCGTCCTGACTGCAGGGATCCTGGGAATTCCCTTCGCAATCGGCAAGACGGTCGCTGCTGTCGGGATCGGCCTGACGGGTGGATTTGGAATTTTCGTATTGCAAAGGGCGAATTTCTTCCAGAACCCGTTGCGCCCAGGAATCGGCGGCGGAGGATGCGGCGGCGCGAAGATCCGCAGTCCCAAAGAGATTGAGTGGAAATTCTGGAGGGAGCAATCCCGTCGACAGGCCTTCGCCAAGGACGCCCGCAAGAATCTGTCGTTTCTCGGCAAATGGTTGACCTTGGCGTTTGTGCTGGAAAGCCTGATGCTGGCCTATGTCCCCGCCGAGTGGGTGGCAGACTTCGTCGGAGAGCGAGGCTGGCTTTCTGTGATCTCGGCGACGATCATGGGCGTACCCGCATACTTGAATGGATACGCCGCGCTACCGTTGGTCGGCGGTCTAATTTCGCAAGGCATGGCGCCTGGCGCAGCGATGGCGTTCCTGTTGGCGGGCGGTGTCACAAGTATCCCGGCAGCCATTGCCGTATTTGCATTGGCGCGGGTTCCGGTCTTCGTATCGTACCTATTCTTTGCGTTCTTAGGCGCGCTCATGGGTGGGATGATTTATGGTGCCCTCATCTAATTGAAGAGATTCGTCACCCTAGAACCGCTGGCGCACGACCGTCGTCGTCGGTATCCTTGTCGCGAATGAATTCATGAATTCCGATACGAAAGTACGAAGGACTTAGATATGAGTGTTGCCGAAGACCTGAAGTCGCACGGAATCCTTGTCCCTTCTGGGAAGTTCCAGGGTCACGCCAAGAACAAGCGCCCGGAGCCGGATCCAGAGATGACGAAGACCGGCCCGGGGACGCCGTGCGGTGAATACATGCGCCGCTACTGGCAGCCCGTCTGTATGACTTCCGAAATTCCGGACGACCGGCCGCTGCGCCTACGCATCATGAGCGAGGACCTTGTCGCTTTTCGGGACAAATCAGGAAGCTACGGTCTGCTCGCCGCGAATTGCAGCCACCGCAATACGTCGCTGGAATTCGGCATCATTGAGGATACGGGCCTCCGCTGCTGCTATCACGGCTGGCTCTATGACACCGACGGAACCATCCTCGAAGCGCCGGGCGAGCCGGAAGGGACTAAAATTCCCGAGCGTGTGAAACATGGTGCCTATCCGGTTCTCGAGTTCAAGGGACTCCTGTTCGCTTACATGGGACCTGCGGACGAACAGCCGGATTTCCCGATCTACGAAATCCACGAGCAGCCGAACGACACGATGGTGCCCTATTCCATCACCTACCCCTGCAATTGGCTGCAGGTGATGGAGAATACTGTCGATCCCATTCACACGGTCTTCCTCCACACCCGCATCACGGAGGTGCAGTTCGCTAAATCGTGGGGCGCGATGCCGGTGGTCAAGTGGTACACGCCTGACAATCACATCGTCACCACTTCGACCTATCGCTGGGGCGACTATGTTTGGTTGCGATCCCAAGACGTCTGCATGCCTAACCACGCGCGGATTGGGGCCTTTCTCTATGAGGCGGAGGAACCAAGATACTTCTGGCGCTCCGCCCTCACGAAATGGACGGTGCCCCGCGACGACACTGAGTGCATGATCGTTTCGTGGCGGCACTACGGTCCCGATATCGACCCGGACAATCTGGGGAAACCAGAAGAAGTGGGAAAGGAGAAAGTCGACTTTATCGGTCAGACTATGTTCCGAGATTACAAGGAACGGCAGATCGAGCCAGGCGATTACGAAGCGCAGGTTTCTCAGGGGCCCACTAACGCGCACGCCGCGGAGAACCTGGGCACCACGGACGTGGGCGTCGCCACCCTGAGAAAGCGGCTGCGCGAACAGATCCGCGGTTTGGCCGATGGCACGGAAGCGCCGGTCCGCCCGACTAAGTACGGAGACAAATACTACGGCTACGTCCAGGACACCGTGTTCCCCATTCCGCCGCGCGGCACGGATGAGAAAGAGGACGAGGCGTTGCGGGGCGAGATTTCCGACGCTGCCATGGAAATCATTCTGGAGGCGGACAGCCTGCCGACGGCCGCCGAGCGGACCGCTCGAATCAAGGAGCGCTTCGCGAAGCTGCACGAGGATCCACGCTTCAGCGGCTAGAGCAAATATTGTTGAGTTGGCAGCGGAACCGCTTTCAACTCAACAATTCCGGTTTTGGGCCCGACCTACGGTTTCAGTCGCACCCAAAACCTACGCGCCGGCGTTGCTTGCTTCTCCATCTGGGCCGAAAAACAAGCCCTGTATCAGCCGCCCGTCTTCAAGGGTCGTACCGAATCCGGAAGATGCCGCGTGCCACAGCCACGGCCGGAACAGGACGAGGCGGTTGAAACGCATCGGCAGCGTCATCACCTTCTCCCACCTGGATAAATCGTTGGCGTCCGCCGTCATGACGCGGTTGATCGCCTCCTGTGGGGTTTCCGCGCCGAAGACGGCGAGCTCATCGTCGTTCATCGGCGCCCGATCGGTGCCGGTTCCGATGTGGCGAAACAAATCAGTGCCACCCTGGCAGTGCTCGGGCAGTGACAGGTAGGCAACGCCCGACCAGTGAACCCCGGTATCTACGTGCACGTGATATCTCGCCTGATCCTCCGCCAGGGCAATCCGGAATTGTGCATGGGCCTGAGTCATGTCTCCCGTTACGGGCTGGCCAAGAATGTCGGACACCGCTTCATCGAGGCCGTCGATGTGCAATCGCTGACGTGAATTGCGTCCGGGATAATTGCCGTCTTGTTCGGGATAGTCGAAACCCAGTGCGACCTCCCGAATCTTGTGCGGATCCGGGTAGAAATCGTCGACGATGATGAGAGTCGCGTACATCGAGCCCATTATACACGATCCGAAGAAACCGACCGAGTTAGAACGAACCTCGTTGGATCAGATGGCAAACATCAAATAGGTGTGGGTCAGGCGAAATCCCCGGCCAGCGCGACGCGGACGGGCTCCGAAAGCCGCGCCATGTGGGCGTAATGCACATGACCGATTCCGAGAATGATTTCTGCATCTGTCTGTTGAAACGCAGCTACCTGGGCGTCATTGAACGGGAAGCGCAGGAAATGAACGGTCGAGGCGCGTCCTTCGGCATCTGTCCGTTCCTGATCCTGTTCCGGCAGGGTTTGCACTACCTCGCCTCCCACCGTCAACGTGATGGTCGTGTCGATATGCCCGAGACGCATCAACTCGCGATTGCGCCGTGCGGGATCATCGATTTCGATCATCATGGTGGCCACGAGTTCGCGTCCCTTGGGAATGAGCGGGTTATAGGCGGCAAGCTCTTCGAGTAGCTGCTCTTCACCGCCCCGTTCGGCGTACAGCATTTCATGTACCTGATGGAGCATCGTATCGAAGTTTTCAAAATAGAAACTGATGAACGGCCCAACCTCGACCCGGCGGTTCCGCTTGATCTCATTGACAGCAAATCGCCGTTCCTTGCGGGCGGGGACATAAGCCTCCATTGACAGCACGTCGTCGGGCGTAATTTCACGTTGCGGCACGGCTTCAGCCTTCCCGGTGTTGAGGGTCAATACCGTAGGCCTGGGCGAACAGTTCGACCGGATGGGGCGCACGATTGAACGCGGGTGCGTCATCCAAGCGCTCCAGCCCTTGCAGGATGTGCTCGGCGGCGAGGGGACACTCGGACGCCACATGCGCACAACCGCTCTCCACGGCTTGGCGGACCACTGGGCGACCGACCTTCAGCGCGACCTCGAAATTCTCTTTCATGATGCCCCATGAACCGCCATGACCCGAGCAGCGATCGATCACCGTCACCTCGGTATCGGGGATACACCGCAACATGTCGGCCGCTTTCGGCCCCATGTTCTGGGCACGCGCATGACAGGCCAAATGGAGTGCCACACCGCCCTCCAGAGGCTTAAGCCCATCGGCCAAACCTTCCTTCCGCGCGATGTCCACGATGTACTCGGTGATATCGGAAGTCGCCTCCGAAAGCCGCTGTACCGCGCGATCATCGGACACGATAAGTGGCCAATCGAATTTCAGCATCAGGGCGCAACTCGGTGTCAAGGCGATGATGTCGTAGCCCCTGTCGATCCAGGGGCCCAAGGCCGCAGCGACAGCTTTAGCCTTGGTTGCCACCTCGCTGAGGTCACCTTGCTCGAACTGAGGCATCCCGCAGCATTCGGGGTATACGACTTCCGTTTCGACCCCATTTCGCGCCAGGACTTCATGCGCCGCCACACCGATGTCGGGATTGTTGTAGTTCACGAAGCACGTGGCATAGAGAACCGCCTTGCGGCCATGGGCGGGGGCTTCGGTATCAATCCTGGATGGACGTTCTTTCGCCTGCACTTCGAACGTCTTGCCGTGGAATTTAGGCAGTACCGCATCGCGGTGAATTCCCGCGACCGCTTCCATTGCTGGACGGGTGACCCTGTTGCCACGTTTAGACGCCCAATTGGCGATCGGTGCCGCGTGACGTGCCAATTTGCCGTTGCGATCGGTTCTGGTGAGCTGCCCGATTGCGAAATCAGGGCCCTTAGCGTGGTTCTCGGCAGCACGGAAGCGAAGCATCAAATGGGGGAAATCGAGATCAAAATCGTGCGGCGGGACGTAAGGGCACTTCGTCATGAAGCACATGTCACAGAGGGTGCACGCGTCCACGATAGGTTTGTAATCATCGGTCGAGACGGAATCGAGTTCACCCGTCGCCGAATCGTCGATCAGGTCGAATAATCTAGGAAATGAGTCGCACAGATTGAAGCAGCGCCGGCAGCCATGGCAGATGTCGAATACCCGCGTCATCTCGGCAAGAACACGGTCCATGTCTGTATAGGCCGGATCCTGCCACGGAATGACGTGGCGGGTCGGGGCTTCGGTACTGCCTTCCTTCATGGTTTACCTCGCAGGAGCCGAAGCCTCATCCGACCGCAGCTGAGAAAAAGGGGGAACACAAACCGTTCCCCCTGCTTCCGTTCCAACACCCGCCCCGAAATATCTACCAGGGTGGCTGTCGCGGTTAGTCTTCGATAGAATCCAGGGCCTTCTGGAAGCGCCCAGCATGGCTCTTTTCAGCCTTTGCGAGGGTCTCAAACCAGTCGGCAATTTCATCAAAACCCTCGTCCCGCGCGCTACGGGCCATGCCCGGATACATGTCGGTATACTCGTGAGTCTCGCCCGCGATCGCAGCACCCAGGTTGTCGCGTGTCGTGCCAATCGGCATTCCGGTGGCGGGATCACCCGTTTCCTCAAGATACTCGAGATGTCCGTGCGCGTGCCCAGTCTCGCCTTCCGCTGTCGAGCGGAAAACAGCGGAAACGTCATTGTAGCCTTCGACATCGGCCTTTTGGGCAAAGTATAGGTAGCGACGATTGGCCTGTGATTCGCCAGCGAACGCGTCTTTGAGATTTTGTTCCGTCTTGGAACCTGCAAGTGATGCCATAGGATCCTCCCGTTGTGTGTTTGGGTAAAGCGTAAATTTTGAATTCTTGTCTGGCGCGACGGCAAATGCCTCGACAGCTATGGCGTCACGCCACCCTATATGGCGTGGTCATCAACAAGAGTCAATTGTTTAGAATTGTTCTAGAGAAGAAAATGTTTTAGTCGCCGGATTCAAGAAGACTCGGACTCATCACGAACGCGGACGACCACGTCCACACGGCTGATACTCGTACCAGCCGGCGGCTCGGGAACACCACTGAGAGAAACAGTTTCCTCGGGGATATCTTGTAGTGTTCCGCGATTTTCAAAGAAGAAATGGTGATGGTCCGAAGAATTCGTGTCGAAATAAGAACGTCCAGGATCCACCACAACCTCACGAAGTAGACCCGCAGATGTGAATTGATGCAGCGTGTTGTACACAGTTGCCAGCGACACACGGACTTTGGCGCCTTGCGCTTCGGCATGAAGCACCTCGGCGGTCACATGGCGATCCTCGCCGTCGAAGAGCAATTTCGCCAAGGCTAGACGCTGACGAGTCGGCCTCAAACCGACCGTCTTGAGTCTGGCGAGAACATCGGAGAACGGACGCGGATGTGTCATGTAACCACTAACCCAACGCGCTGCTTTGAGAGCCCCGTTGACATGAGCATAGGACAGCGGAAGACAAATTAAAGACCATCATCCAATAAGGTAGTCCGCTCCTTGGAAATACTCCAATTTATTTTCAGGCTGGCTGAATGCCGAAACTCAGTCACCGGTGACAATGCGATCAAAGAGCTGATGGACCGTCGGCACGAATCCATTCGCGTAAAAGGGGTCATTGGCGAAGCGGTATGCGCCGTGACCCGCGAACATAAGGTTGGCTTCCGTATGGTCCGAATGCGCGACATCCTGAAGCGTTTTCTGGATGCAGTAACTCCGGGGGTCGGCCTTGCGGCCCGAAGCATGGACGTTACTCTCAGCCCAGTTAGAGAAGAGACATTGGCTCAGACACCCCATGCAATCGCTCTGGTCCTTGCGGATCTGGTTCATTTTTTCGCGCGTGACGAAGATGAGTGTTGACGAAGGGGTGCGAAGCGCTTCCGTAAAACCTTCCGCCACCCAGTCTTCGGCGTGTTGCCGGTCCGCATCGGTCACGTAGACTTCTTTTTTCCGGGCACCCGTTGGAAATGGCACGCTATGCTCACCCACGGGCTCTTCCGTATAGGCGATCTGACGCAAGTTACGTTGTTCCAACTCATCGATGAAATCGTTGCGCACCGCAGACGACCAGAAGCCAGTCGGACTGAACCGGTTTAGCAGGACATCACCTTGCTTCAGCGAAAGTAGACGCTTTTTCCATGCATCGGGGATCGGGCTTTCTTTGGTGAGCAATGCTCGCGTCCCAAATTGGAAGGAGATTGGGCCAAGTTCGGGATTGTCGATCCAGTCTTCCCACTCACGCAGAAACCAAACGCCGCCTGCCATGATAATCGGGACCTGATCGAGACCGAATTCCCGCATTTGCTCGCGCAAGGCAACCACGCGCGGATAAGGCAGCTCGGGGTTGTGAGGATCCTCGGAATTGCTGAGCCCATTGTGGCCGCCGGCGCGCCACGGATCCTCGTACACCACAGCACCCAGGAAATCTGCGAATTTGTGATACGCGCGCTTCCACAGCGCTCGAAAAGCACGGCCCGACGATACGATGGGGTAATAGTAGACACCGTAGTTCGCAGCGATTTCCGCAAGCCGATAGGGCATTCCAGCACCGCAGGTCACGCCGTGGATTATCCCTTTGGCACCATCGAGCACACCTTGCAGGACTCGTTGGGCGCCGCCCATTTCCCAAAGGATATTGACGTGAATACGCCCACCTCCGTTGGCCATTTCATGCGCAATCTTCGCCTGTGCGACGGCCCCATCGATGGCGTAATTGACTAGCTCCTCGTGCCGCACCTTACGAGTGTGGCCAGAGTAGACCTGGGGGATAACGTTACCTTGCCCATCATAGGAATCGGCATTGACGCCCGAGAACGTCCCGATCCCGCCGCTCGCCGCCCAGGCACCCGAGCTCTCGCCGTTTGTGGCCGATATACCCTTGCCGCCTTCCACCAACGGCAGGACTTCGGCGCCGGACATCAATATGGGATTGAGCGCTTTCAACGGACCTTCGCTATGGCCTCCCCTCCGTTCGGGGCAGCAACAGCGCCGCCCGAGGTGATGTCATGGTCCTACTCGGCACCAAATGGCCGACACGTCACTAGCCATATACCGCAAATACGCCAAAAACCCAATGCCGGAGACACCCAGACACTTCAGGCTTAGCTTGCTTCCGCGGGCTCATCCTGTTCCAACTCCTTGCCCGTCTCTTGGTCGACGACCTTCATGGAAAGGCGAACCTTGCCGCGGTCGTCAATGCCAAGAACTTTCACGTAAACCTGTTCTCCCTCTTGGACCACGTCCGTAACTCGGCCCACACGGCGATTCTCGAGTTCGCTGATGTGTACCAGACCGTCACGGCTACCGATGAAATTGACAAAGGCCCCGAAATCGACCGTCTTCACGACCTTGCCCTGATAGATTTCACCGATTTCCGGTTCGGCGACGATATTACGAATCATCTCCAGGGCCTTATCAGCCGATTCCGTCGACGTGGCCGCGACCTTGATAGTGCCGTCATCTTCGATATCGATCTTAGCACCCGAGACTTCGCAGATTTCGCGGATCACTGAACCACCTGTGCCGATGACTTCACGGATCTTCTCCTTGGGAACAGTCATCGTCGTAATGCGCGGCGCGTGTTCTCCGACTTCCGCCCGCGCCTCGCTCAGCGCGTTCGCCATCTGCTGCAGGATATGGGCGCGTCCATCTTTAGCCTGGGCAAGGGCGGTTTTCATGATATCGCCAGTGATGCCCGCAACTTTGATGTCCATTTGCAACGAGGTGACGCCATCCGTGGTTCCGGCAACCTTGAAGTCCATGTCGCCGAGATGATCTTCGTCACCCAAGATGTCCGAGAGAACAGCATGGGCTTCACCCTCAAGGATTAGGCCCATAGCAATGCCGGCGACGGGTTTCGACAGCGGCACCCCGGCATCCATCATCGAAAGCGACGAGCCACAGACCGTCGCCATCGAGGAGGAGCCGTTCGACTCCGTAATCTCTGAGACCACCCGGATGGTGTAGGGGAAGTCTTCCTTCGAGGGCATGAGCGGCCGAATCGCACGCCATGCAAGCTTTCCATGCCCGATCTCGCGCCGGCCCGGCCCGAGGCGGAAGGACGTCTCACCGACCGAATAGGGCGGAAAATTATAGTGCAGCATAAAGGCTTCGCGGTAATCGCCATCCAACGCGTCGATGATCTGTTCATCCTGGCCAGTACCAAGTGTCGTCGCGACCAACGCTTGAGTCTCACCGCGTGTGAAGAGCGCCGAGCCATGAGCGCGCGGCAAAATACCAACCTCGCACGAGATCGGCCGAATATCCGTGGTCGTCCGCCCGTCGATGCGCGTTCCGGTATCGAGTATTGCCTTACGGACGATATCTTTTTCGAGGGCTTTCAGGCACCCGGAGGCAGCCTGTGCCTCAACCTCTTCCGCCTCCAGCGCTTCCATCACCCGCGCCTTGACTGCTCCAACCTCCTCGACCCTCGTCTGCTTCACCTGTTGCGTGTAAGCCGAGCGGAGATCTGCCTCAGCCAAGTCGGCAATTCGAGACTTCAAATCTCTGTCGTCGATTTCTTCGGGCAGCGCCCAAGGCTCCTTGGCCGCCAATTCGGCAAGCGCGACGATCGCATCGATGACCGGTGCCCAGCCTTCCAAACCAAACATGACTGCGCCCAACATGATCTCTTCCGAAAGCTCGTGGGCTTCCGATTCAACCATCAGGACGTGCTCTTTCGTCCCGGCGACGATCAGGTCCAATGAAGAATTGGGCAATTCGTCGACCTGCGGGTTCAACACGTAATCTCCGTCGATGTAGCCAACGCGTGCCGCCCCGATCGGACCCATGAACGGAAGTCCAGAGATCGTCAACGCAGCCGACGAGCCAATCAAAGATACGATGTCCGGATCGTTCTCAAGATCATGGGACAATACGGTGCAGATGACTTGGGTTTCGTTGCGGAATGATTTGTGAAACAGGGGACGAATCGGACGGTCGATCAGCCGCGATGTCAACGTCTCCTTCTCGGAGGGGCGCCCTTCGCGCTTGAAGAAGCCGCCTGGAATCTTACCGGCGGCAAATGTCTTCTCCTGATAGTTGACCGTGAGGGGGAAGAAATCCAATCCAGCTCTTGGACTCGTTTCTGCAACTGCCGTGCAAAGGACGGTCGTGCCGCCGTACGTCACGAGCACGGCGCCGTTCGCCTGACGGGCCATCTTTCCCGTTTCAAGCACCAACGGGCGACCGCCCCAATCAATCTCTTTTCTGTGAATATTAAACATCATTATTTCCTTGCTTGCGAGACACGCCGCCCAATGCAACGCGCCTTACGCCGGAGTCGCCAAGACATCCGGCGGGTTACATGCGTCTGACACTGATGGATCACCCGCGTATCCACGGAAGGCCCGACAACTACCGACGCAATCCGAGCTCCTGGATCACCGACTGATAGCGTGTCTGATCCGTGCGCTTGAGGTAGTCGAGCAAACTGCGGCGCAGATTGACCATTTTTATGAGGCCGCGCCGCGAATGAAGATCCTTCTTATGGGTCTTGAAATGCTCGGTGAGATTGACAATTCGTTCGGTGAGAATCGCGACTTGGACTTCCGGCGACCCCGTGTCGTCCTTGCCAGTCGCAAACTTGCCGATAAGTTCTTGCTTTCGTTCTTGCGTAATCGACATCGTATCTCCGTCATCTAAGGTTGAAAACCCGCAACGGCCGAATTTCGCCGTCCCTGGCCTCGGTCAACGCCACAAGGCGTTCTGCTGATCGGGCGCAGTAGACGCCGTCCGCCACATTCAGCACGCGAACCATCTGTCCACTGCTCAGGCGGTCGGCCTGCGGACCAGTCAAGGCCAGTGCCGGGATGTCGTCCAGCACGGTCTCCACTGGTAGAATTGCTTCGAAAAGCGCCGCACTATGGCTGAGTTCAGCAAGATTATCCAGCGAAATCGCGGCGGCATCGTAGAACGGTCCAACCTGGGTTCGCCGCATCCGCGCGACATATCCACGAGTGCCGAGAGCAACGGCCAGATCGCGTGCCAGCGCCCTCACGTATGTGCCCTTGCCGCAGTCGACCTCAAACTCCGACGAGTCGGCGTCGGGACAGGATGTCATCTCGAACCGCGTCACCTGCACCAGCCGCGGCGCGAGCTCAACGGATTCACCTTTGCGCGCAAGGTCGTAAGCCCTCTGCCCTCCGACCTTTATCGCCGAGAATATCGGAGGCATCTGTTCGATCTCACCGAGAAAACCGGGAAGCGCGGCTTCAATTTCCGGGGCCGAAGGGCGTACGGGGCTTGTCGCTGTTACCTCCCCTTCTTCATCATCTGTCGAGCGCGTTTCTCCCCACCTGACGGTAAACCGGTAGCTCTTGGCCCGATCCATCAAATACGCCACCGTCTTTGTCGCCTCGCCTAACGCCACCGGCAGAATTCCCGTGGCTAGAGGATCCAAAGTGCCACCATGTCCCGCCTTGGCCGCCTGGGTCAGGCGCTTAACCTCGGCGACCACCCCCGCCGACGTCTTGCCGGCCGGTTTATCAATTGCGAGCCAGCCATTCAATGGCCGGCCCCGCGATTTTCGAGAAGGATTGCGACGGCCCACGCGCTAGATGGTCCCCGTCTCCCGGTCGGTATCAGAATGAGACTCCTCGCCGTCAGTCGCATCCAAGTCGCGAGCGACTTCGGGTGACCGAAGAAGTGTTTCAATCCTGTCGACACGTTCAAAGGAGTTGTCGAGTTCGAAACGGAGGCGCGGCGCAAATTTCAAGTAGACCCGCCTAGATATCTCCGCCGTGAGAAATGGCGCACAGCGGCCCAGCCCTTTCAGAAGATCGTCGATATCTCCGCCGCCGAGCGGCATGACGTACACGGTGGCGTTCTTGAGATCTGGACTGGGTTGGACCTCAGTCACCGTGATCGACCGATCCGCAACATCTGGATCCCTCAATATGCCGCGCCCGAAGACGTCCGCGAGCGCATGGCGCAATTCTTCCCCCACGCGGAGTTGACGCTGACTTGCCTCGCGGAATTTTCGTTTCATTAGCTCTAAAGAGCGCCCAATCGGCGCCAATCAATCGTGCGGGATCTTGCGGCTACAGGGTCCGCGCGATCTCCTCTACTTCAAAGGCCTCAATGACGTCACCGATTTTTATGTCCTGATAATTCTCTATGGACATGCCGCATTCCTGCCCAGAGCGGACTTCGCGGACGTCATCTTGAAAATGCTTCAATGTTGCCAGATTTCCTTCATGAACCACCACGGCATCGCGCAGCAGCCGAATTCCCGCGCCCCGACGAATGGTTCCGTCGGTAACCAAACAACCCGCAACCTTACCAACCTTTGAAACACCGAAGACTTCTCGGATTTCGGCATTTCCCAGGAAGGTCTCTTTGCGTGCCGGCGCGAGCATACCCGAGAGGATCTGCTTCGCAGCGTCCGTGATCTCGTAGATCACCGAGTAATACATGATCTCGACGCCTTCGCGCGCGGCAAGGTCTCGTGCCTGAGGGTCGGCACGGACATTGAAGGCTATGATGATAGCCTCTGACGCGTTGGCGAGAGTCACGTCCGATTCGCTGATTCCGCCGACGCCGGAATGTAGAATATTGACCTTCACCTCATCGGTCGCGAGCTGATCCAGTGCACCTACGATAGCCTCGAGAGATCCCTGTACATCCGCCTTGATCACGACCGGCATCTCGTCGGCAACACCGTCCCGTGCATTTGCAAGCATCTGGTCGAGTGTCGTCCTCTCCGTAACCGTCGTCCGCGCCGTACGGTGACGGCGCTCCCGGAATTCGGCGATTTCCCGGGCTCGCGCCTCGTTCTCGACCACCACGAACTCGTCTCCGGCCTCGGGCGGCCCGTTGAGACCGAGAATTTCCACGGGCTGTGACGGCAACGCCTCATCAACGTTGCGGCCGTGATCATCGATCAACGCACGCACACGGCCCCACGCATTGCCTGCCACGAACGTGTCACCCACACGCAACGTTCCACGGCTGACCAACACCGTCGCGACAGGTCCACGGCCGCGATCGATTTTCGCTTCGACAACCGTACCTTCGGCCGCGCGATTTGGGTTGGCCCGAAGCTCCATCACTTCCGACTGAAGCAGAATCGCATCTTCCAGCTTGTCGAGGTTGAGCTTGGTCTTGGCTGAGACTTCGACTGACAGTATGTCACCGCCGTGTTCTTCGAGAACCAGCTCATGATTCAGTAGTTCCTGGCGCACACGATCGGGATTCGCACCCGGAACATCGACTTTATTGATCGCGACCACGATGGGGGCTTCGGCTGCCTTTGCGTGATGAATCGCCTCGATGGTCTGCGGCATGACTCCATCGTCCGCGGCCACAACGAGGATGACAATATCCGTGACGCCCGCGCCGCGCGCGCGCATCGCCGAGAACGCCTCGTGTCCGGGCGTATCGAGGAATGTGATGCGGTTACCTGACTCAAGCTCGACCTGATAAGCACCGATGTGCTGGGTTATACCACCAGCCTCTCCCGTGACGACGTCGGTTTCACGCAACGCATCGAGCAGCGACGTCTTGCCGTGATCGACGTGTCCCATGACTGCGACCACCGGGGGCCGGGACAGCAACGTCTCATCGGCATCATCCTCGCCCCTCAGCCCGATTTCCACGTCATCTTCAGCCACGCGACGAATACGATGGCCAAATTCCGTAACAATGAGCTCTGCCGTATCAGCGTCGATATCCTGGTTCACCGTCACCATCACGCCCATCTTCATGAGCTCCTTGACGACATCGACACCACGCACGGCCATTCGGTTAGCCAATTCATGGACGGCAATGCTCTCGGGTACAACGACTTCACGCACCACCTTCTTGGGCGGACCTGAATCTTCGCCGAGCGCCTCGCGTTTTTCGCGTTCACGCGCACGGCGGACCGAAGCCAACGATCGTTGACGCTCCTGACGCCCGGAAAGCGCCTGCGTTACCGTCATCTTGCCGGGCCGGCGGCGATTGACATCCCGACGTTCCGCCGGCGCGCGGCGGGGTTCAGCCCGCCCTCGCTTGGCACGGGGCCGATCTTCTTCCTCCGTCGTCGCGGGCTTGGCCGTCGCACCAGCCGGTTGCGCTTCTTCACCCAAGGAATTACGGGCCTGCTCTTCAGCCTTGAGCCGCGCCTGTTCCTCGGACTCCTTTCGGAGTTCTTCGTCTGCCTGGCGGCGGTCCGCCTCGGCTTGCTCTTTCGCGCGGCGCGCCTCATCCAACACATGATGGCGCGCCTCTTCTTCCGCCCGACGCCTGGTCTCCTCGTCGGCTTTGAGCGCGCCTTCTAAAGCCTTGGCGCGCGCAGCTTTTTCGTCGGCGGTGAGGGATTTGAGCACGACACGGCCACGCGAGTCGCCATCGCCACCAGAGGAGTCTTCGACGACGTCGGGTACGGGCAGTGGCGGTGGTGGCGCAACTTCAGGCGGGGCTACCACTTCCTCGGGTTCAGGAGGAACTTCTCCCTTAGGAGCTTGGCGAGTCCGGCCGACAGAACGTTTTTTCACATGCTCGACGGCCACCGACTTGGTCCGGCCACGCGAAAAACTTTGGCGAACCTGTCCGTACTCAACCGACTTCTTGAGCTCAAGCCGTCCCGGCTTAGAGAGACTAAGCGATTTCTTTTCGCCGGTTTCTTTTGTGTCGCTCATATTCGCAACTCAGCCCACCAAATAGGATTTAGACCGTCTAGAAATCAATCGGCTCCAGACTCGCCGGACACACGAAATCCTTCGAGCCGTGACACTTCGCGAAGCAATCGGTTCGCAAATCCACCTACAGCCACGGCAGCATGTACCACACTTTCGCGCCCTAGCGCCAAACCCAATTCGGCATCGTCAAACAATGTGACCGTCGAAATGGCGCTCGTAGAAGGCACCAGACGTTCACGCTCACGCCCCGATCCATTGCTGGCGTGGAGCACCATCGCTGCACGGCCCGAACGAAGCCAAGCCCGGGCCTTTTCGAATCCGGCAACCGCTTCGCCTCCCCGGCGGGCCAAACCGAGCATATCGAGGCATCGGCGCGCCAACTGAGCCTCCACGACAGACGGGAGACTTTCATGCGCCACCACGGCGAGTCCAAAGGCCCGCGCGAATGCCTTCCCTTGTATCGCCGCGGTCACGGTGTCGCGTCTTGATTCCACCCAGGCGCCACGTCCGGGCAACTTGGCAGCGATGTCCGGCACCACACAACCAGTCGGATCCACAGCAAATCGAACTAAAGTTGATTTGTCAGTTTCTACGCCTGTGACAACACAGCGACGTTGCCGGCTCGCTGCACACATCCACTTTGGCCTCCAAAATAACGCCAGGTCCCGGCCCGCCGCGAGGGGCCGCACGCAACGTTAGTCGGCGCTTGCCTCTACCTCGGCTTCGTCCACCGGTTCGTCTTTAGCCACCTCGCCGTCTTCATTTTGCGGCACTTCTTCGTCATCAAACCAATGTGCCCGGGCGGCCATGATGATGGCATCGGCCTCCTCGACGGTGAAGTCGGCATCAGGAAGGAACTCCATCAATTCATCACTCGCCAGATCACCAAGATCATCAAGGGTTTTGACGTCATTTTCTCCCAAGACAACCAGCATGGCTGGAGAAAGCGCCTTTATTGCAGCCAATTCATCGGTCACCCCGAGTTCGCGGCGCCGCTCTTCGAGCCGGGCATTCTCCTCTTCAATACGCGTCTCGGCACGACGGTGCAACTCCTCGGCAATATCTTCGTCGAAGCTCTCAATTTCCATTAGTTCCTCGATCGGAACGTAGGCAACTTCTTCGACCGTGGAGAACCCTTCGATAACCAACAACTGCGCAATGACTTCGTCGACATCAAGTGAATCGATGAACATTTGGCTGCGTTGCTTGAATTCCTCCTGACGCCGTTCAGACTCTTCAGCCTCAGTGAGAATATCTATGTCCCATCCGGTAAGTTGCGAGGCCAAACGTACATTTTGTCCTCTTCTTCCGATCGCCAGGCTGAGCTGATCATCGGGCACAACGACCTCGATACGTCGAGAATCTTCGTCAAGCACGACCTTCGCAACTTCTGCCGGCGCGAGCGCGTTCACGATGAACGTTGCCGGGTCGGGTGACCACGGGATGATGTCGATCTTTTCGCCCTGAAGCTCGTTGACCACTGCTTGGACGCGACTGCCCCGCATTCCGACACAAGCACCCACCGGGTCGATGCTGGCATCGTTCGACAGAACCGCAATTTTAGCCCGGCTGCCGGGATCGCGTGCGACAGCCTTGATCTCGATGATGCTATCGTAAACTTCCGGAACTTCTTGGTTGAATAACCGGGCCATGAATTGAGGGTGGGTCCGCGATAGAAAGATTTGCGGACCTCGAGACTCGCGACGCACGTCGTAGATATAAGCGCGAAGCCGATCACCTTGATGAAATGATTCCCGTGGCAGTATCTCGTCCCGTCGGACGACGGCTTCCGCGCGCCCCAGATCAACGGTGACGTTGCCGTACTCAACGCGCTTCACCAGCCCGTTGACGACGTCGCCAATGCGATCCTTGTATTCCTCGTATTGACGTTCGCGTTCCGCGTCGCGCACCTTTTGAACGATAACCTGTTTGGCAGTTTGCGCCGCAATGCGGCCAAAGGCGATTGGCGGCAGAGGTTCCGCAAGGATGTCCCCCAACTGCGCGTCCGGATTGCGTTCGCGCGCCACATCCATGCCAATTTCAATGCTGTCGTTCTCGACAAGGTCAACAACTTCGAGGCAGCGGAATAAACGAATTTCCCCGGTGCCCCCGTCAATCTCGGCCCGAATGTCATTTTCGTGACCGTACTTGGAGCGGGCGGCCTTTTGAATGGCCTCTTCCATCGCCTCGATTACGGCCTCTTTCTCAATGCTCTTCTCCTGCGCCACCGAGTCGGCGATCTGCAGGAGTTCCATACGATTCCAGCTTGTTGCGGTTTCTGTTTCCATCATTCCAACCGTTTATGCGCTATTTCCATTTCCGTCCGTCTTGCTTTGAGTCAAGCTCGCTCGAATGAGGTCATCCGTTAGCACGAGCTTGGCAGAGGCAACTTCATCAAGTGAAATTTCAAATACTTCCTCTCCTGCCTCGCTCTCCGCGGCAATCCGTATGCGTTCTCCTGCGAGGCCCAATAACCGACCGCGATAGCGGCGGCGTCCATCCTTCAATTGGCGAGTCTCCAGCTTGACTTCATGGCCGGAGAAGCGGTCAAAATCCTCTGGACTCACCAATGGCCGGTCGATTCCGGGTGAACTAACTTCCAGCATATATGTACCGGAAATCGGGTCCTCCACGTCAAGGATCGCGGATACCAACCGGCTCAACTCCGCACAACTTTCGACCGTCATCGGGCCGCCATCGAAAGGCTCGGCCATAATCTGCAATGTGCGCCGCCCACTTCCGACCAACTTCACGCGAATGACGCGGAAGCCAGCGTGTTCCAACGACGGGGCGATCAGCTCCTCAATGCGAGCCGCGGGCTCCATCGCCTCTGCTTCTCCTTATTCCATAAAAAAAGTGGGCCGCCGGCCCACCGCGGAAACTTACAAATTTTTTCGAGCCACCACCAAACTTACCAACACACTTTGTATATTAACTGAGACACACGCGACTTCAAGACATTTTCGGCAGACACCTCAGTTGCCAAGTCCCCTTACGCCAGCAGTTCAATCGACCATCCGAGTGGCACTGCCGCGGCGACGAAAGGTTAGATACGTGCATGCCCTCCCGTCAGCCAGGGCCTTTTCCTCGTAGCGCGTGGCCTGCCAGTCCGGGGGGCGGATTCGCCAATCCGCGGCGCATTCTGCGGGCCATTCCATTTCTGCATGATTGACTGTGTGCCAAAGGGCCCACCGAGCATAGCCGGGATGATCTGTGGCAAATCGGAACTCGGCACCATCTTCAAGAATCCTAGCGATCCGATCGAGATTCGACCTTGAAATGAAGCGGCGCTTGTTGTGGCGGCTCTTGGGCCAAGGGTCCGGGAAAAGTAGGAATAGACGTCCGACAGAGGCGTCGGGCAAGGCATCAAGAAGAACGCGGGCATCCTCATCATGGATTAGAATGTTGTCTATTGCTTCGGCATCGATCGTGCGCAACAGGCTGGAAACGCCGTTGACGTAGGGCTCACATCCAATCAGCAGGGTGTCTAAATTGCCCTGCGCCTGAGCAGCAATATGTTCGCCTTGTCCGAAGCCGATTTCGAGCCACAGGTTGGAGAATTTCTCGCGTATTCCGGAGAAATTCGTTGAGTCGATATTCCCGAGATCGGTCACCGGCAGCCGAAGTTCAGGCAACAAGGTGTCCAGCAGGCGCTGGCGTCCGGACCGCAACTTACGGCCGCGCCGGCGACCATAGTGGATGTACTTTGTCCGTTCGCCGATCGGCTGAGTTCGCGCCTTATCAGGTGGCACGTAGGGTCAGGTTTCTTCCAGCGTCTCGCCTGTTCCCGGCGAGACGCCCGCCACGGCCTTCGTCAACTCAAAAACGCGCTTTCGCACATTAGAATTTCGAATCTTGTAGTAGGCCCTCACCAATTCCAGTGTCTCGCGCCGGGCAAACTGATCTTGCTGAAAACTTTCAGACGCGTTCAGGGACGCTCCCGGCTGGCTTCGCGCAATTTCCTCCGGCATATCGTCAAAGAAAAATGAAACCGGCACATCGAGAACCTGCGCGAACTGGAACAGCCGACTGGATCCGATCCTATTTGCTCCACGCTCATATTTTTGAATTTGCTGGAAGGTTAACCCAACTGCTGTACCAAGTTTTTCCTGGCTCATGCCAAGCAAGGTGCGGCGGAGTCGAACCCGGGATCCAACGTGAATGTCTACAGGATTTGGTTTGCTGACCACGCTACTTCTACTCCATTTTCCTTACGACCACCGGTTGTCACGCCACACTTTAAAGATAGCAATCACTCACTAAAAAGACTTTCTTGTGGCTTTGTGACACACTTATCGGGGTCAGTGACATTGACTAAATAGTATATTACCCTTTTTACGAGAATTGTCAGTATCTATAGTTGCAATTGGTAATATTTTTCAAAGCACCGCCCACTCATATATCTCTCTTATTCCCTGAGCGCGATCCCAGGAGCTTTGATAGCAAGTGTATAGATCGCCAGAGTGAGCAGAATGATGAGAAAACCGGCATCGCCCCATCGGGCGTAAGGTGTTAGCGCATCCAGTGAAACGGGAAGCGCGGCATCAATGATTCTGGTTTCGCCGAGAGCGCTCTGCACCACGACGCGTCCATATGCGTCAGCAATCCCAGAGATGCCGGTATTGGCGACCCGCACCAACGGTATTCCCTCTTCCGCTGCGCGGACTCGTGACATGGTAAAGTGCTGATAAGGTCCCGCTGTCTGGCCGAACCATGCGTCGTTGGTCAGGTTCAGAAGCCACCTTGGTCGGTTCGCATCGCCGACGATCTCTCCCGGGAAGATGGCCTCGTAACAGACCAGGACCCCGAGCGGCGGCAACCCCGCAAGACTGAGCGTTGTGGCCCCTTCCCCCGCCTGGAAATCACCTTGTCCTGCCGCAATTCGCTCAACGCCAAGACGGTTCAGGAACGAACGGAACGGAACATATTCTCCAAATGGAAGCAGGTGCGACTTGTCATAGGTTCCGGTGATTTCCCCGTCATGATCGATGGCGTGCACCGCGTTCCATACGCGAAAGGGACTCTCTTTTTCCGCCGTTGTTCGTGGCGCGCCCGTGATCACCATTCCACCGGGCTTCACAAGTCTGCCGATCGCTCGAGCAAGGTCAGGGTCCCTGGCCAAAAAATACGGCACTGCCGTCTCCGGCCAAATGATGTGAGTCGTCTTTTCAGCACCTGATTGGGAGCTCAACTGGAAATATCGGGCTAGGTTCGCGCGCCGGCGCTCTTCTTGCCATTTGTGATGTTGAGAGATGTTGGCCTGGACCAACCGTAGGTTCACATCGGAAACGACGCCATCCTGGGCACCGAGGAGGCGAAGCGCGCCACCCGACCACACAACAATTATCAGGAGCGCGGCAGCGGCAACGGGACCATAAGCTCGAACTCTGGAAGAAGCCGCCCCCCCGTCACCAAGCGTAGCCGGCATGGCCGCCGCTAGGACAACGATGAATCCAAGGCCATATATTCCAATCAGCGCGACGACTTGTAGCAGGGCGTCAGATGCAACGGCCGTATAACCGATGAGATTCCACGGAAATCCTGTGAATGCGTGACCGCGCAGCCACTCTCCACCACTCCAAGCTCCAGCGAGGAGAATGACCCGCGCAACGCCTTGTACACCCAGCATCTGAACGGTCAGGGTTGCCAAGCCTCCCCATATTGCGAACATTGCCGGCAAGCCGAGCACGACAAAGGGGATCATCCAGCCGACCCGTTCCGGTTCGATAAGCAGCGCGAATGAAATCCAATAGAGCCCGAGACCAAGGAAGCCAAACCCAAACCACCAGCCTGCAAAGAACGCTGATTTCCGGTCTCCGCACCCGTCTAGAATCCAAACGAGACCCGTAAATCCGACTGGCAAGGCTGGCCACAAATGGAGAGGCGGCAGGGCAATCGTCACCAACGCCCCGAGCACGCCGGCAAGCAGGTAGCGCCGCCATCCTGCCAGACCGCACAATCGTTGACGGATCAATGTCAAAGGCAGGCGTCCGTATTTTGTGTCTGAATCCTAATCCGCCGAATCCGAAGATTGGTTTCCCGCGGTATCATCGAGCGGAAGGCCGCGGACGCGAAGACGTCGAACACGTCGTGGGTCCGCGTCCAAGACTTCAAACTCAAGGCCAGAGGGGTGCGATATCAATTCGCCCCTCTGAGGCACGCGCCCAACAAGGGAGAACACAAACCCGCCCAGCGTATCGACATCTTCGTCACGCTCTTCGGGCAGCAGATCGACACCGACCCGCGCCTCGAATTCGTCGATATCGGCACGACCGTCGGCGATCAGTGTCCCATCCGGGTTCTCCTCGATGGTAGGCGCCTCGACCTGATCGTGTTCGTCCTCGATCTCCCCGACGATCTCTTCCACAAGATCCTCAATTGTGACCAGGCCGTCAGTACCTCCGAATTCGTCGACGACAAGCGCCATGTGGATGTGTGCCTCGCGCATGCGCAACAAAAGATCGAGCACTGACATGGTCGGCGGCACAAAAAGCACGTCATGCGCAACATCGGCCAAATTGAAGTCCTGCCGGCCGCGCCAGTAGGCGAGGAGATCCTTGATGTGCACAAAACCAAGCACATGATCCAGTTTGTCCTGATAAATCGGAAGCCGGGAATGGAAAGCTTCGTGCATGGCCTCTACGACTTTATCGAGAGGCGCCGCAGCTTCTATCGCCACGATATCGGGCCTCGGGACCATCACATCGTCAACCCGCAACTGGTGCAGCTTGAGGATGTTCATCAGCATCAGCCGCTCTTCCCGATTGAATGGCCCCTGCTCGTCTTCCGATTCTTCTATGAGCTCCGATAGATTTTCACGCAGCATGCCGTCGCCGTTCCGTCCGCGCGACGATCCCCTGAGCCAGGCCAGGAGATTCTGGGTCAGCGATGATTCGTCGGCGCGCTCGTTTGCGGGAACAGTATCAATGAGTTCCTTGCCGGGTGCATCGGTTGGTTTTGTCATACGGGTTCGCTCGTCGGACGACTGTCGCTCTCGTAGGGATCCGGAATTTCCATCCCCGCGAGGATGGTCGTCTCCAGTCCTTCCATCGTTTGAGCTTCGGTCTCCGTTTCGTGTCCATAGCCAAGCAGGTGCAAGAATCCGTGCACAACCATATGCCGGAGATGGCTCTCGAATGGCTTGTCCTGCTGGCGCGCCTCCTTGGCGATTGTCTCGTGAGACAGCACGATGTCTCCCAGCAAACGGGGCGCCCCATCCGGCAGTGAGTCGCCAGGCGGGTCTCCCGGAAATGCCAGAACGTTGGTCGGCCGATCGAAACCTCGAGCCTCGTGATTCAGGTGCTGCAACAACTCGTCATCTCCCAGCACTACGGATATCTCCAGCATGGCACAGCCCGAGCCAATGGCCGAAAGAGTGTCGTTCACCGCCTGCCGACAAAGAGCTTCAGCATCTAGATCCGGCGATCGCCAGACCGGATTCCGCATTGATACGTCGATTTGAGCCAAAGCTGCCGGCCTCTGAAGTAGGTCAGGCGCTCTATGCGATAGGTCAGGGTCCTCAATCATCCCTTCAAACGGCGCTTGCGGTCGCGATCATCATAGGCCTGCACGATTCGCGTGACGAGGGCATGCCTGACTACATCCACGTGCGTGAAATACACGATTTCGGCGTCGGGTACGGCTTCGAGCATTTCGACGGCGTCGGCCAATCCCGAGGCCTCACCCCGCGGCAGGTCAATCTGGGAAAGGTCTCCCGTCACAACCATGCGTGAGTTTTCACCAAGACGGGTCAGTAACATCTTCATCTGGACGGGTGACGTGTTCTGTGCCTCGTCCACGATGACAAATGCGTTGGTCAATGTCCTGCCTCGCATGAACGCAACTGGCGCAACTTCAATTTCACCCGATTCCAGCCGCCGGACCACCTGGTCTGCAGGCAACATGTGGTGCAGGGCGTCGTACAGAGGCCGCAAGTAAGGGTCGATTTTCTCGCGAATATCTCCCGGCAGATAACCAAGCCGCTCGCCCGCTTCGACGGCAGGGCGCGACAAAATTATGCGCTCAACAAGACCCTCCAGCAGCATAGACACGCCGACGGCAACGGCGAGAAATGTCTTGCCCGTCCCCGCAGGTCCGAGACCGAACACCAATTCATGTGAGTTGAGGGCCCGCACATAGACAGCCTGCATGGGAGAGCGCGGCATGATGACCCGGCGCCGAGTACGTATCTGCGTACCTTCATCTACGATGGTCGTCGGTTCACTGTCTTCGGTAACGATCGCCTCAGCCATTCGGATCGCGCCATCAACCTCGCCTACGCCGATGTCCAGGCCTTTCTTCAGTTGGGCATACAGTTCATTGAGCACAGCGCGTGTTGCCTTCTGTCGCCATGCTCCGCCCACAATCGACAGACGATTGCCTCGGGCCGTCACGGAAACATCCAACTTCTGCTCAATGCGAGCGAGATTCTGATCGTGCTCCCCGAACAACGCGGTCAACAGGCTGTTGTCGTCAAAATCCATATAAAGCGGTGCCGGTTGGCCCGCTTCGTTTACTGCTGTCAATTCAGTCGATCCTTCATGCAGCGTGCGCCGACTGGTCCTCAGAGTGTCCCTCCCTGGCGAAGGAGCCGGATAGGCTGTTAGGCAGTGCGGCATCTATTCGAACCGATGCGATCCGTCCAAGAAATGAGTCAGGCGCGTCGACATGTACCGCTTGCATAAACGGACTACGCCCCGCGAGTTGCCCCGCATGGCGACCCGGCCGCTCCAGGAGAACATCGAGGGTCTGACCCACGGTTGCACGATTGAACGTGCTGCTCTGCTGGTCGATCAGGCCTTGGAGCTCAGTCAATCTCGCCGATTTGGCATCATCCGGAACTTGGTCGTCCCTGTCGGCCGCAGGCGTGCCCGGCCGCTGGCTGTATTTGAATGAATATGCGCTCGCATACCCAACGTCACGGACAAGTTTCAGAGTCGACTCGAAATCTGCATCGCTCTCACCCGGGAACCCGACGATGAAGTCACTCGAAAGGGCGATGTCAGGCCGCGCAGTCCGGATTCGGTCGATCAAGCGGCGATAGTCGTCTGCACTATGTCGACGATTCATTTCGGCAAGTATCTGATCGGAACCAGATTGCACCGGTAAATGAAGATAGGGCATCAGCACACCCACGTCGGCGTGTGCCGAGATCAGTTCATTGTCCATATCTCGGGGATGTGACGTGGTGTAGCGGAGCCGTTCAAGTCCATCGATATTCGCCAGTTCGTGAATCAGTCGCGCGAGCGACTGGGGCTGCCCACTCAGTCCGTCACCATGATAAGCATTAACATTCTGACCTAGCAGCGTGATCTCGCACGTCCCCGTCGCAACCAGCCGGCGAGCCTCCGCGAGGATATCGCCGACGGGGCGTGAATATTCCATCCCCCGTGTGTAGGGGACCACGCAGAACGTGCAAAACTTGTCGCAGCCTTCTTGAATCGTGAGAAATGCGGCGGCCCCTCGCGGCGAAGATTCCTCCGGTAACGAATCGAATTTCGCCTCTACCAGAAACCCGGTATCAACGACCGCCCGGCGCTGAACCTCAGAAACCATGTCGGGAAGGCGATGATACGCTTGTGGCCCGAATACAACGTCGACCCACGGAGCCCGGCGGCGGACCTCTTCCCCTTCCGCTTGCGCAACACACCCGCCAACCGCCAAAATCATGCTCTCACCAGCCTCCTCGCGCGCCAACTTGAGCGGGCGGAGCCGACCCAATTCCGAATACACTTTCTCCGCGGCTTTCTCGCGAATATGGCAGGTGTTCAAGATGATCATGTCCGCCCCATCGGGCTGATCGACGGGCTCAAAGCCCAACGGCGCCAGGACATCCGTCATACGAGCAGAGTCGTAGACGTTCATCTGACAACCGTAAGTTTTGATGAAAAGTTTTTTAGGCAAGGACAGTCTCTAGGCCCTTCGCCGAGAGCCAATACGACGTGTCATCGTTTTCATCAGCCGTACAAGTTCCTCGAATACTGCGATAAACACTAGCATTTGACTTTGCACTGTCAAGGTGGGCGCGGGCGCGGGTACTACCGAGTAACCATAGGATTAGCCATTGCGGCACAATTCGCTGACCAATCCGACCACTTATCAATATTGCCTCCGGTCATTTTGATTTGCCCCCAATTAGACGCGTGTGCTCTGCCATTACAACGCCCTCGCAGTGGGCCGAGAGCGCCTTTCGGGACTCACGACTGATATCAGGCGCCGGCTCATGAAATGTGACGTCGACACCTATGTCACCCAGCTGGAATATACCCCAGATATGCGGAGCAAATTCCATGTCTCCATACCACGCGACGATCGGTCGCGTACGCTGATCTGCAGGATGACCATCGATGCGTACATATGCCACCGTGACGGGCTGCACCACGGGCTTCGCGCTTCGGGATGTGCGTTCAACCGCTGCAAAAAGCGCACTCTTGAACGGCAACACGTAGCTTCCATCTGTGCTCGTTCCTTCCGGAAATATCATCAAGCGTGCACCGCTATCGAGCCGCTGCTGAAGCTGATGCACGTGCGTACTCGCCTTACGACGCGTGCGTTCGACAAATTCCGTCCGCTGCAGGCGGGCGAGAACACCCACCCCAGGCCAACGGGCAACTTCAGCCTTGGCGACAAATGAGCCGCCCACCAAACTGCCCAAAACCAGAATATCCAGCCAGGAACTGTGATTTGCAACGAATACAGCCGGACGATGGGATACCGGTGCCCCGACGACCTTAATACTGATCCCGAGAATCCGACAAAGACCGGCATGATAGAGCCGGGGCACCCACTCTGTGTGGGGGGCATCCCCCAGCGCAACTAAAACCACCTGGAGAGGAAGCAGTAAGAGCGTCCAGACAAACGTAATGGAAACACGAGCGATTGCTTTGTGCAGTCTCAACTCTCTTTACTCAGGACTCCACTTTCCCGCTATTAGTGGTGCTGAGAGGTACCCCATAGAGTTCAAGGCGGTGACCCACCAGCTTGAATCCCAACCGTTCAGCGATCTTTTCTTGAAGAAGCTCGATTTCGGCGTCCTGGAATTCCAAAACCCGACCGTTTCGAATATCGATGAGATGATCGTGGTGTTTTTCAGGAACCTCTTCATACCGTGCGCGCCCGTCACCGAAATCGTGACGATCGAGAATATTCGCCTCTTCGAACAATCGTACCGTTCGGTAGACCGTAGCAATTGATATCTTTGGATCGAGCTCACTTGCGCGCTGGTAAACTGATTCCACGTCGGGATGATCTGCTGATTCCGAAAGCACACGCGCAATGAGCCGGCGCTGGCCGGTCATTTTCATGCCCTTCTGGACGCACATGCACTCAAGCTTTGAAGCCATTGCGATGGCCTAAAATGATCCCACTCGATACGCGCGCCGGCTAAGTCCGACGGCGCCTACGTTTCGTCCCCAAGCCAATTTTCTTCGCTAAATCGCTGCGCTGCGACGCATAATTCGGTGCCACCATGGGATAGTCCGACGACAATCCCCAGCGCTCGCGATACTCATCCGGAGTTAAATCGTAGCGCGTCTTGATGTGCCGCTTGAGCATTTTCAGTTTTTTGCCATCTTCGAGGCAGATGATGTAGTCGGGCGTAATTGATTTCTTGATCGGTACAGCCGGTTTCGGACGTTCCGGTGTAGGCTGGACCACACCCCCCACGACCGCCAACGCGCTGTATACTTGCTGGATCAATTGCGGCAACTCAGCAACCGCAACTGAATTGTTAGAAACATGCGACGCAACTATGTCAGTTGTCAGTGCAAGCAGTTCACTGTTATCTGTTTGTTCTACCATTAATTTCTTTACCCTCTGAACGCCATGTACTGAGCGTATAATTTATGCCTTATACTTCATTCTACAAGGAAACCAGAGTTTTTATTATTAAAACAGGATTCTAGTGACACGAAAACCCGACCACTTTCTCGACATAACAAGTGATGTCTGTCCGATCACCTTTGTAAAGACTAAGTTGTTGATGGAACGGATGACGTCAGGCGAAGTTGTTGAAATCCGTTTGCCTTCCGGCGAGCCTCTCGAAAACGTTCCACGTTCCGTTCGCGAAGAGGGGCACACAATCCTCAGCCTTGAGCCGGCAGGAGAAGTCGACGTCCACATACTTCTCATACAGAAGGCTTAAATAACCGCACTTCAGGTCTGTGTGATTGTCCCTCGCAGGATCAGCGCATCGACAGGTTTATCGTCGCGCCGATAGTAACGCGGACGTCGACCAACGCGAACAAGTCCAAGGCTGCGATAGAGGCCGATGGCAGGTGCGTTATCCTCAGCGACCTCCAGAACCATCGAGGTTGCATCCCGACTGGCAGCGAGACGGGCTATCGAGCCCAGAAGTGCACAACCAACGCCGCGCCGGCGCGCATCCGGCATGACGCCAATGGAGAGAATTTCGCATTCCTCTCCGCTCATCCGCATCAGCCCAAATCCAACGGGCGTATCGATTTCCGACACCGACTCCTGCGCAACAAATCCGAATGCGCCTGGTGTTGACAGGATGCGCCAGAGAAATTCCCGGGACCACGGATCATCCCAAGGCTCTGTAAAGCTAGCAATATGCAGTGCCGCGACGACATCAACCTGGCTGACTGAAATCTGAGAAACATCGATTGCCAATGATGCGGCCATTCTATTCTGATCGCTTGCCGGGCTATTCTGATCGCCTGCCGGGCAAACGTGCATCCGGCGCGCGGAGATATAATGGCTCGGGCGGATCAATACCGACGATCCCCATTTTCGCCTGCCGGGCACCGATACCCGCAACAAAAATTGCATCCGGGTTGATAGGCGCGCTAGAAAACCGAACGTCGGGACGATACTTCAATATCTGTTCTTCCACTTGCCGCACGCCACTTCCGACGACCATCGCCGGGCCAGCGGGAATCATAGAAACCGCATCCGTCAGAGCTATGAGTTCCGGAGGCGGAGAGTCCACGTCAGATGAGAAAATCTGACAGAACAGCTCACCTCGGCGGGCGTCGTGAAGCACGGCAATCGCGGTCTCTTCTGCCGCCGCAGAGGATTCCCGTGCGCCTTCCGCTATTGCCGCCAAGGTCGTCACTCCGGCAACTTTCACCCCTGTCGTCAACGCGATACCGCGCGCTGCTGACAGCCCGATCCGAATACCGGTGAATGTCCCGGGACCCACTGTCACAGCAACAAGTTCTATGTCCTGAAACTGCGTCCCAGCGTCAGCCAGCGCCAACTCGATCATCGGCAAAAGCCGTTCGGCGTGGCCTTTCGAAAGAACCTCATGCCGATGCGCGATCACACGATCGGTCTCACAGACAGCTACCGAACAAGCATCGAGCGCCGTATCGAATGCTAGAATTCTCACACCTCATTCCTATACCCAAGAGAAGGGGACCGGTAGTAGCATCGCCAAGCGGCTTTGTGTTACATGCGGTGCGGAACATGCCGTTCGTCGAAATAACACCATCCGAGTTCGATCTAGAGATCGAACTTGCTTATGCGACGGAAAACAACTTCACCGGCGGGCCCATATATTGTCGGAATGCCTGCTATCTTCACGCGGAAACCGCCGTTCTGCTCGGCCATGTGATCGAGCATGCCAGGCCCCTCGGTCTCCGATTGAAGATTCTCGATGGATTTCGCCCGACAGAGGCACAATGGGCGCTTTGGAATCATACTCCTGACCCTGATTTCGTTGCTGATCCCCGGCGCGGTTCACCCCATTCACGAGGTGCGGCAGTTGATCTGACCCTGCTTGACGCTGCGGGTCATGAACTGGACATGGGAACTGGGTTTGATGAGTTTTCAGATCGCGCACACCACGGTTCCCAAGACATTTCACCGATCGCACAGCGGAACCGGGCGCTGCTGCTGGGCCTCATGACCATGGCCGGCTTCGATCACTATCTCCTCGAATGGTGGCACTATCAACTGCATGATTCGCGACGGTTACCGCTGTTCAGCGACCGCGCGGCCGGAACCCAATTGTTGTGATGTCGCCTCGCCTCCTCATATCGACTATGTCTATGTTTATGGTGTTCCAGAACAACCGCGGCGACCGAAAATCGCGCAAATCGGTCTTTCGAATAAGCTTGTTGGGCTATGTCCTGGCGGTCGTGTCCTATGCCGCAGCATTTCCTGTTTCCGCACCTGCAGCAATTTCCGCCGACAACACAGCCGCGACCATCATTATGTATCACCGCTTCGGCGAGCGAGACTATCCTTCGACAAACGTCCGCGTCGAACAATTCGAAGCTCATATCCGTGAACTCCAGTCCGGGCCATATACCGTTCTACCGCTGGAGGAAATCATCGAGGCGTATCGCGCTGGCCGGGAACTGCCCAAGCATACCGTGGCGATCACGATCGATGATGCATATCGGTCCGTATACACGGAAGCTTGGCCCCGGCTTAGAGACGCCCAATTTCCCTTTACGCTGTTCGTCGCCACGGATCCCGTTGACCGAGGCCTGGCAAATTTTCTGACCTGGGATCAAATCCGTGAGATCAAGGCGGCCGGCGGAAGTATCGGCCACCACACCGCGTCCCACCTGCATATGGTAGATGCGTCGGCAGAACGGGTCGTACAGGAAATCCGCACAGCCAGCGATCGGTACAAGAAAGAACTTGGTGAAGTTCCCCGCGTATTCGCCTACCCCTTTGGAGAAGCGAATTTGGAGATTCGCGATAAAATCATGGATGCGGGGTTCATCGCAGCATTGGGACAACACTCTGGGGTTGCACACGCAAATGCTGACCGTTTCTACCTGCCCCGGTTCCCGTTCAACGAGAACTTCGGTTCCGTCGACCGGCTCAAATTGGCTGCCACGGCACTTCCCCTTCCCGTCATGGACGTCACGCCGCGCGATTTCTCACTGATCGTGAACCCGCCGCATTTTGGATTCTCGGTTTCCCCGGAAATCAAGTCCCTCGGGAGGCTCAGTTGTTTCGCCTCTCCCGGCAGCGGGGGACCGGCTCAAATCACCCGTCTGGGAGACCGGAGGATCGAAGTGCGGATCGCGAGTGCGTTTCCCGCCGGCCATGCGCGATTCAATTGCACCCTACCAACCCGTGAGGGGAGATGGCGCTGGTTCGGGATGCAGTTCTATATTCCTCGGAACTGAAACCGAATCACAAAGGAGTCCACTGCAATGATGCGCCCGAATCGCCTTAAAGCCCGTCTGCGATCAGGTGAGCGCACGTTTTGCAGTTGGAGCCTGCTGGGAAACGCCATGGCAGCTGAGATCATGGCGCTGGCCGGCGTCGACGCGATTGTCATTGATCACGAGCACGGCCCGGCCGACTTGATGTCGGCGATCACAATTATGCAAGCCGCCTCAGCCGCCGAAGCAACCACCATCATGCGCGTTCCAAGCCACGACTCCATCTATGTGAAACGCGCGCTGGATGCAGGAATCGAAGGGATCATGTTCCCGTCGGTGAACACCGCCGACCAAGCACGCGCCGTTGTTGCCGCCTGCCGATATCCTCCCGATGGCAAGCGAGGAGCGGCCTATTCGTATGTGAGGGCTTCAAACTATGGTTTGAACGCCAGCGACTACGTCGCCCACGCGGCAGACAACATCTTGATCCTCGCGCAAGTGGAGTCTCACGTCGCCGTGGAAAATTTGAGTGAAATCGTCGCCGTCGATGGTATCGATGGCTTCTATATCGGACCACTCGATATGAGTGGAAGCATCGGCAAGCTGGGTGAACTCCAGGATCCTGAAGTCGCCGAATTGCTGGCCGGCGCAGAGGATGCCGTGCTCAAATCCGGAAAGGCGCTGGGGGGCAGTGCCGGAGGGCACGAGGCTGCTCGTCGAATGCTGGAACGAGGGTACACCCTTGTCGGTATCGGCAGCGACATAGAGCTCATCCGCGATGGTTTACGCGCGAACCTCGAGAACGTGCGCTCAATCTAAAAAAGATGCAGGCGACCGGCGCAGATTCATGCGCCTAAATGGGTTCACTAAAGTGAACCCAGCCACCTCTATGTTCCGAGACCTGCGACATCGACATCCTGAAGACGTGCGCCGTCGAAAGCTGCCAGGCCGTTTACACGCATTATCGTGAGGATCGTCTTGATGTATTTAGGGCCGCGCTCCGAATATTTATGAAGCGTTCCGACCAGCGCCTGTCCGGTAACCGCCTTTGTCGCAGTCCGAAGTTCGTGGCGCACTTGGCGGAATTCTTTGTAGGCCCAATGGATGTTCAGATTGTGGGCGTACGCCGATACCGACTGCCGCAATCCCTCGAACGACCGCACCTCATGACGCTTTCCTTCGTCGCGCCGCTCCGGAACGACGCCTGATCCCTTGCGAAATGTCCATTGGCCGAAGACCGCGTTCGCTTCAACAGCGAAACGCGAGGTCCCCCACCCTGATTCCTCGGCTGCCTGGGCGATCGCCAACGACGGCGGTGCGACGTCTACGCGTCTGACGAGCCCGTCCATGTCTGAGCGGTCGACGTCATAGCGGTCCGCCAATGCTGCGATCCATTCGTCATCTTCCCGGGTGAGCGGACGGTCAGCCTGCGCGAAGACTAGAAGCTTTCTTCGGTCAGCCAGGATCAGTTCGTTGGCTCTCAATACGAGCGGCAATATCGATTTGATGAACAACCGTTTTCGTTGATTTGCAGAATTTATCTGGGCAAGGTCAGGTGGCAAATTAGCAAGCTGCAAGCGCGGCACAGGTGCCGAGCCGCGCCGAATATCACTAAGGCTGTAATCGAGTTCCGCCAGTTTCCGATCAAGATCAAGTGCGCTCACCACCTGAAGTGAAATGCCCACAGATTTAATCCGCCCGACCAGTGCGACCTCAGCCGGCCGGCCGAACGACGATCGGTGAACAATTTCAGGTGTCGGAAGGACTCGTTTCGCCAGCGCGGAAGACGTGGAAGGTCTGGAAAGTGTCTTCGTTCGACGCGTCCGGTCCGAGGAATCCGATTTCGGACCGACGACAGCCAATTCGTAGGAGATATGTTCAGGAACGTCTACGGGCATCGCGAACTGCACCACGCCCAGCACGTAGATACATACGACACTTCCGCCGAGAACGCCGAGCACACCGCGTTCAAAACGGCTGCCAAACAATTGAAAATAGAACATGGACCAGTTCCCTGCTGCCAACAGACAGGAGAACGGGGGCCCACAATCCGACCGCACGCCGCGTGAACTCACCGGCCTACGTTCAGCCCCCGAATGAAAAATATGGTACTTCAAAAACGCCGCGAAGTCCATCGCCACTCTATAGCATCTGACATCCGATTCACTCGGATCAACACAGAAGGTAAGAGATTTTTTTATTAATTATAAAGAGTTAAGTCTTATCTATGCCGCATTAGACGGTCAAAAATCCGACGATTTCCTGAACTTCGCGAATGACGGGTCCGGCAAGCTCCTGCGCACGCTGGGCGCCATCGCGCAACACCGACTCGACATAAGCCGGATCGTCCATCAAACGCTGCATCTCGGTCGTGATCGGGGCCAATTCCGCGATCGCCAACTCTGCCAACTCCTCCTTGAATGTCGAGAACTGTGCGCCATCGAAGCGCCGGCACACATCCTCCACCGAGTCGTTACAGAGGGCCGCGAAAATACCGACCAGATTGGCGGCTTCCGGTCGCGCCTCCAGCCCCTCCGGCACGCCTGGTAAGGGCTCTGGATCGGTCCTTGCCCGGCGAATTTTCTTGGCGATGAGATCGGGCGGATCGGTCAGATTGATCCGTGTATTGTCGGATGGATCAGACTTGCTCATCTTCGCGGTGCCGTCCCGCAGACTCATGACGCGCGTCGCCTCACCCAAGATCAGCGGCTCCGTCAGCGGAAAAAAGTCGACCCCGTACTGGCTGTTAAAGGCCTGAGCGATATCGCGGCAAAGCTCCAGATGCTGTTTCTGGTCCTCGCCCACAGGTACATGTGTGGCCTTGTAGGCAAGAATATCTGCCGCCATGAGATTGGGGTAGGCAAAGAGGCCAACGCTCGCGTTCTCGCGATTCTTACCCGCTTTCTCCTTGAACTGGGTCATCCGGTTGAGCCAACCAAGGCGCGCCACGCAATTGAAGACCCAAGCGAGTTCCGCATGTGCGCTGACCTGGCTTTGATTGAACAAGATGCTGGTTTTCGCATCGATTCCAGCAGCCATCAGGCTTGCCGCGACCTCCCGGGTGCTTGCACGCAGCTCGGCTGGATCCTGGGCAACCGTGATGGCATGCAGGTCGACGACGCAATAGATGCACTCGTAGTCGGCTTGAAGCATCACCCAGTTGCGGATGGCGCCAAGGTAATTGCCGAGGTGCAGGTTCCCGGTTGGCTGCACGCCCGAGAATATGCGATTCATCACGTGCCTCGTTCTCGTTGGGGCGCCGAGTTATGGCGTCTGCGTGCGAGAGGGTCAACCGTCACTGCGGGCGACGAAGCGCCCGGAGATCGTCCGGCCGCGCCGCACCGGTGACGTACGCCGCGACGGCAAAGATCGCTACCCCGCCGGCAACCAACACCGCGATAGACAAAACCTGCCATAGGAGCGCCCCCGCGAGCCAGCCCTCAAGACCCAAGTGCAAAGCCGCAAGGCCCGCAGCCATGACCATCGTTGCCAGCAGCGTCCGCGGCAGCCGCCGGCGAAGCCTCTGATCAGCCACGAATTGCCCACGTCCGGCGAGCGTCCGGGCCAGCAACCAGGCGTTAAGCCACGCCGACAACGCCGTCGCAAGCGCAAGTCCCACGTGCTTCAGCCACCACATTAACGTGAGATTGAGGACCAAATTGACGACCACGCAGATCGCCGCGATGCGGACCGGCGTAATCGTATCCTGACGAGCGAAGTATGCCGGGGTTAACACCTTGACCAGCACGTAGGCCGGAAGGCCGATCGCGTAGGCCATCAGTGCCAGTGCAGTCAGGTCCGATTCGCGCGGCCCAAAGGCACCCCGCTCGAACAACACCGAAACGAAGGGCTGCGCCAAGATGATGAACGCCGCCGCCGCCGGCAAGGTGAGCAACAGAGCAAGCTCGGTGGCTCGGTTCTGATGATGGAGTGCAGCTTCCGGCCGGCCGCTACTGATCTCGCGGGATATCAACGGCAATAACGCGGTGCCGACAGCCACACCGACAACGCCAAGAGGAAGCTGGTTCAGACGATCGGCATAGAACAGGTAGGACACGGAGCCGGACGGCAAGAGAGACGCCAATACGATATCGATGACGAGATTGATTTGGACAACCCCCGCACCCACTGCGGCTGGTGCCATGAGCCGCAACAAGCGCTTCACCTGCGGCGTGAGCCGGGGGCGCGGAAAGCGCAGCGAAATTCCCGCCCGCCACAGCGCGCCGGCAAGCCAAACGAACTGGACCATCCCCGCCAGCGCGACCCCCCAGGCAAGTGCATGTCCCGGCGTTGCCGTATACCGGGCGAGCCCAAGCAGCACGCCGATGAGGCACAGGTTCAGAAGAATCGGCGTCGCCGCCACCGCCGCGAAGCGACCGAGGCTGTTCAGCACGCCCCCCATGAGCGACATAACACTGATAAAGAGAAGATAGGGGAACGTGATCCGTGTGAGCTGAACCGTCAGGTCGAACTTCTCAGGCCAAACTGCGAAACCCGGCGCCAATCCGTACATCAGCCAAGGCATCAAGAGCTGGAACAACCCGACCAGAAGAACAAGGGCAACGATGAGGACCGCTAGTGCGGATTGCGCGAACCGGCGCGCCGCATCACGGCCTTCCTTCTCCAACATTTCTGAGAAAATGGGCACGAAACCCGCGTTGAATGCGCCCTCGGCAAACAAGCGGCGAAAGAAATTCGGCAGCTTGAAAGCAATGAAAAAGGCATCGGCGACCATCCCTGCGCCGAGAAATGCTGCAATCATGATATCCCGGACGAAACCGAGCAGGCGGCTCAGCAACGTGTAACCGCCAACGGTCGCGATTGCAGGAAGCAGCTTCATGGCACGCGAATTATCTCGGGAAGACGGCGGAAAGATGGCGGCGGCGGCCCCAAACACAAATGCGACGACCCGCCTTCAATCATATCGGTCCAGCGGATTGCGAGGAGGTTTCCTGCTTCAAATGGTTGCCGCCGTGGATTTGAGGTCTTCGGAACCCGTAGGTGCGACTGCCTCACCATGCGATTTCGCGATCGCCGCCATAAGTTCGGTTCGTATGCGATCCACTTTTCCATCATGCGTGACCTTCAGGCCGAAAACATCCTTTACATAGAAGACATCCACCGCACTCTCGCCATATGTCGCAACACGCGCAGTCGCGATTGACAAACCGAGCTCGGCGATCTCCCCGGTCACGTCATAGAGCAACTCCCGCCGGTCGCGGGCGTTCACCTCGATCACGGTGAAGACGTGGCTCGCGGTGTTATCGATAATCACGCGCGGCGTCACCTCGAAGACCCGGGTGCGGCTCGGGATTCCAACCTGACGCGCCAAGGCACGATCAGGATCGACAACGCCCATGAGCGTGCTCTCGATCGTGGATTCCAGTTTGGCCAACACACGCGCGTCGTCGAGCGGGCCTCCTGCGACATCCTGAACCCAGAATGTATCCAGAGCCATACCGTCATTCGTCGTGAAGATTTTAGCCTCAACGATATTGACGCCCGACACGGCCATGGCGCCCGCCATGAGGGCAAAGAGTCCATGATGATCCTGCGTGTAAATCGTGACCTCGGTGACGGCATGAAATGCGTCGGACCGAAAATCCACGGCGAGCCGTTTCCCCGATTCATCGGTACGGCGCACCAACTCGGCGTGTCGCGCCAGGGTCTCGGTGTCCGTCGACAACCAATAGGATGACTGCCCACGGTCCAAATAAGCCGCGAACGCCTCGTCCGGCCAGTCCGGTAGGCAAGGCCGGAGCGCTTCTTGTGCCGCAGCAACGCGCTCGACGGCCCGTTCTGTCGATGCCCCTCCCGACAGCGCTTCCTCGGTACGATGGTACAGTTCGCGCAGGAGCTGACCCTTCCAGCCATTCCAAACGGCGGGACCCACCGCGCGGATATCGGCAACCGTCAGTACGAGCAAAAGCTTCAGCCGTTCGGGGCTCTGCACCAAAGCCGCGAAGTCGGATACGGTTTTCGGATCTTGAATGTCACGCTTGAAGGCGGTCGAGCTCATGGCCAGGTGGTGGCGGACCAACCACGCAACAGTTTCCGTTTCCGCGTCGCTCAGCCCGACACGCGGACCGAGTTCGTGGGCGATGTCGGCGCCGATCTCGGAATGATCGCCACCGCGGCCTTTGGCGATATCGTGTAGCAACACGGCAAGAAACAAGACAGGGCGCGATTGAATTTTGTGGATGATCTCGTTGGACAGTGGGAGGTCCTCTTCCAGCGAGCCATGCTCGATCTTGGACAACATTCCGATCGCCCGGATCGTATGCTCGTCGACCGTATACACGTGGTACATGTCGTGCTGCATCTGCGCGACGACCCGCCCAAAATCCGGCACAAAGCGTCCGAGGACACCTGCCTCGTTCATACGCCGCAGCGTGGTTTCCGGATCACGCCGCGATGTCAGAATCTCAAGGAACATCTGATTGGCGTCCGAATTTTCCCGTAACGACGCGTCGATCAGATGGAGGCTTCGCGTGACCAACCGGAGAACCCGTGGATGAATATCGGCGCCATGCTTGTCCGACTCATGAAACAGTCGAATTAACGACACTGGATCCCGCTGAAACAAATCGTCATCGACAACGTCGATTCGTCCTCCCTCGATAACGAATCCTCCGACGCGTTCGAGCCGCTGTCCCATACGCGGCAGGCGGAAGTGTGATTTTCGTTTGAATTGCTCCTCAAGGGCCGCACAAAAAATTCGCGTGAGATCACCCACCTCTTTTGCCACGAGATAGTAGTGCTTCATAAAGCGCTCAACACCGCGAGACCCGGGCCGGTCCGTGTAACGCATGCGCTGACCGATTTCCGGCTGTGCGTCGAACGTCAAACGCTCCTCGGCGCGGCCCGCCAAGTAATGCAAGTGACACCGGACGGCCCAGAGATATTCCTCGGCTTTGGCAAAGTGGCGAAATTCCGCCTGGGTCAGCACTCCCCGATCGACCAAGTCGGCGACCTTCGGAACTTGGAAAGCATATTTGCCTATCCAGAAGAGTGTATGCAGGTCGCGCAGGCCCCCTTTGCCCTCTTTGATATTTGGCTCAACCACATAACGTGAATCGCCAAATCGCTTGTGCCGTTGATCTCGCTCGGCGAGCTTCGCCTCTACGAAATCAGGGCCGGTCCGCGCCATGATTTCCTTTCGAAAACGACGCCGCAGATCACGGTAGAGCGCGGCATCGCCGCAGAGGTAGCGGGCTTCTAACAAACCGGTGCGGATGGTGATATCCGACTGCGCGAGGCGCATGCATTCGTCAGCCGAACGGGTCGCGTTGCCGACCTTTAGGCCGAGATCCCAGAGCATGTAGAGAAGGTATTCGACTACCTGTTCGCCCCAGGGAGTTTGCCGATAAGGAAACAGGGACAGCAAATCGACGTCGGAGTACGGCGCCATTTCGCCGCGTCCGTAACCACCAACAGCAATGACTGAAATCCGTTCGCCAGCCGTTGGATTCGATTTTGGGTAGACGTGACGTACGGCGAAACTGAACATCGATCGGATGAGTTGATCGACCGCCCATGCAATTGCCCGAGATGTCGCACGACCCGACAACCCCTTTTCGAATCTTTCCCGAACGGACAGCTGCGCATCGGCGAGCACGGACTTACATAAAGAGAGAGCAGCGGCACGCAACTCCGGACCGTGCAAACCTTCCTCCTCAACCAAGGCGTTCAGTGCCTCGGTGAGTCGCGCCGCATCCAGGACTTCGCGCCGGTCCCGGAATGCCGGCACATCGCGACGCGGGGTAACGACTGATGTTTGAAAATCGAGTTTCACGGCTTGCGCTGTCCTTGCGGGTTTTGCATCATCATATCTGTCAACGCGTATCTCAAACAGCATGCATTCGGTTGCCCGTTGCGGTCAGCAATCAGGCGTCTGGATGCGCCCCAAGCGTGACCGGGAGGATCCATGGACGTCCGAGCTGCCGTCGCCCACAAAGCTGGCGACCCCCTTACAATCGAAACTGTTCAGCTGGAAGGCCCCAAGGCCGGGGAAGTCTTGATCGAGGTCAAGGCGACCGGCATCTGTCACACCGATGCCTTCACCCTATCGGGCGCTGATCCTGAAGGGTTATTCCCGTCAATTCTCGGACATGAAGGCGCCGGCATCGTCGTTGAAATAGGCGACGGCGTGACCAGCGTCAAACCAGGCGATCACGTCATTCCCCTCTATACGCCCGAATGCCGGCAGTGTGAGTACTGTCTGTCCGGGAAAACCAATCTGTGCCAGGCCATTCGCGAGACCCAAGGCCAGGGCGTCATGCCCGACGGCAGCAGTCGCTTTAGTATCGGCGGCGAGAAGCTTTATCACTACATGGGCACCTCGACCTTCGCCAATTTCACGGTGTTGCCGGAAATCGCGCTTGCCAAAATTCGCGAAGACGCTCCCTTCGACAAAGTCTGCTACATCGGTTGCGGCGTAACGACGGGTATCGGCGCGGTCATCAACACCGCGAAGGTCGAACCCGGCTCCAACGTCGTGGTTTTCGGACTGGGGGGCATCGGCCTCAACGTCGTCCAGGGCGCCCGGCTGGTCGGCGCCGATATGATCGTGGGCGTCGATCTCAATGCCGGCAGGAAGGAGTTGGCAGAGAAGTTCGGCATGACCCATTTCGTCAACCCCGAGGAAATCGACGGCGATCTGACGTCCTATCTGGTGGATTTGACGAACGGAGGCGCAGACTATTCTTTTGAGTGCATCGGCAACGTCAACACCATGCGTCAGGCGCTTGAATGCTGTCACAAAGGCTGGGGTGAAAGCACCATCATCGGCGTCGCACCGTCGGGCACCGAAATCGCGACCCGCCCATTCCAACTTGTGACTGGGCGCGTCTGGCGGGGCACGGCATTCGGCGGCGCCAAAGGCCGGACCGATGTACCGCGGATCGTCGACTGGTACATGGACGGCAAGATCAACATCGACGATCTGATCACACACACCATGCCGCTGGAGGACATCAACAATGCCTTCCACCTGATGCACGAGGGTGAGTCGATCCGCTCGGTGGTCATCTACGACTAGACGTTTTCAATTCTGTTGAAAGGGCCCGTCCTGTCCGGCGGGCCCTTTTTTTATTAGCTAGACTCAGATGTTCCGTGGCGCGAGATCAAATGCCTGAGCCAGCAATTCGTATGATCGCCGCCGCACCGCCGGATCATGGACGATCGTATTCACGACGAATTCTTCCACATCGTATTCCTCCATCATGGCCGTCAACCGCTCGCGAACCATCTCTGGGGTCCCGACAATATGCCGGCTGCGGTTGGCTTCAATTCGTGCCGCCTGTTGCGCGGTAAATTCATGAGACTCTACCTCTTCCAATGAGGGCACAGGACGCAACTCACCCTGTTCGAGCCAAAGTCGCCACAGATCGCGGCTTCGCGCATGCCGTTCCGCCTCTTCTTCTGAATCGGCACAGATCACGAATACGCCGAGACTGCACTTGGGTTCCGCGAGCGACGTCGATGGTTTGAAGGCTTCACGATATGCGTTGGTCACATAGGAACCGCCATCCGGGCTGATGAACTGCGCGAAAGAGAACGCAAGGCCAAAGTGCGCCGCCAACGTGGCACTCTGATCGGAAGACCCGAGCAGCCAGACCTCAGGCGGCCGTTCGGCAACTGGCGATGCGTGAATGCCGCGCAATGGATGGTCGTCCGGAATGGAGTCGGTCAGGAAAAGCGTCAAGTCACGAACTTTTGCGGGGAAATATTTGGTGTCGGTTGGCGATCCGTAGGCTAGCGCCTGGGCCGTCAGTTGGTCGCTGCCGGGTGCCCTGCCAATGCCGAGATCGATGCGTCCCGGGTACATGGTCTCCAAGAGGCCAAAATTCTCAGCAACTTTCAGTGGACTATAATGGCTAAGCATCACGCCGCCCGAACCGACTTTAATCTCCTCAGTCACGCCAGCGATCCTTGCAACGAGAACTTCGGGCGATGATCCGGCGAGACCGTCTGTTGAGTGATGTTCGGCAACCCAATACCGAGTGTATCCAAGCTGATCGGCAAGTTGCGCGAGTTCCAGCGTCTCCTGGACGGCGTTCGCGAAAGTGAAACCGGCCCGCACCGGCGATTGGTCTAGGACGCTGAGCTTGATCCGCCCGGCCATGAGCGCTCCCTGATCGTGACGTGGAGTTTCAGTCGCCGTCAGACGACGTATCCCGGTGGACGGCGACAAGTCTGTATATCAGATCGAGGGCGTCGCGCGGTGTGAGCTCGTCGGGGTGTACGTCTTCCAACGCCGATTGCAGAGGGCTCGGACCGGTGGAAGGGCGGGTGACATTCTTGTCACCCGCAGCGGAGAAGAGCGGTAGATCTTCGGCAAGCTTTGTCGCGGCACCGGATTTTTCGCCGCTTTCGAGTGCCTCGAGCACGTGACTCGCGCGATCGACAACACTGCCCGGGAGACCGGCGAGCTTGGCGACATGGATCCCGTAAGATCGATCCGCCGCACCGGGGGCGACCTCGTGCAGGAACACGATCTCGTCTTGCCACTCCTTGACGCGCATGGTGCGATTGGAAAGATTTTCGAGTTTTGATGATAGCGCCGTGAGCTCGTGGTAGTGCGTAGCGAACAAGGCCCGGCATTGATTGACCTCATGAAGATGTTCGGCCACAGCCCAGGCGATCGAAAGCCCGTCGTAGGTGGCGGTTCCGCGGCCGATTTCATCCAGTATGACGAGGGCGCGGGATCCGGCTTGATTTAGAATTGCGGCCGTCTCCACCATCTCAACCATGAACGTTGACCGGCCTCGTGCCAGGTCGTCCGCCGCACCCACACGGGAAAAAAGCTGGTCGACAATCCCGATGTGGGCGGCATCGGCGGGCACGAAGGACCCCACCTGAGCGAGGATGGCAATCACGGCGTTCTGGCGGAGGAACGTGCTCTTTCCCGCCATGTTAGGACCCGTCAGCAACCAGAGACGCTGACCATCGCCAAGCTGGCAATCGTTGGCGACGAAGGCCGCCTCGGCGCTCCGTCCGAGGGCGGCTTCGACCACCGGATGCCGACCACCCTTGATATCGAATGTCAGGGAGTCGTCAATCGTCGGGCGGGCAAACCGGTTCACTTCGGCGAGTTCACCCAATGCCGCCGCCACGTCAATGCGGGCAATTGCACCGCCGGCAATGGCAATCGCCGAGGCTTGCACATCAACCTCACGGCAGAGCGTCTCAAAAATCTCGATTTCGAGCGCGATGGCCTTTCCTGCGGCCGAACTCAGCCGGGATTCAAGATCGGCGAGTTCGGTCGTCGTGAAGCGAACAGCGTTCGCCATTGTCTGGCGATGAATGAAACGTGCGTCATCGCCAGTCAGTATTTTATCGGCGTGCGTACTCGTAACCTCGACAAAGTATCCGAGCACGTTGTTGTGTCGAATCTTTAGGGATGGGATCCCGGTTTCCTGCGCATACGTGGCCTGCATCGCCGCTATATGCCGCCGGCTCTCATCGCGCAGAGCGCGGAACTCGTCCAGGTCCGAATTGAATTCGGATGCGACAAAATTGCCGTCCCGCGCCTGCAGCGGCAGATCTTCATCCAGGGCACGCGAAAGTTGATCGATCAGCGCAAGATGCTGACCAAGATCACTGCACATCCCGCTGATTCCGCGCGGGATGGCGTGCAAACCATTGTCCGAGAGCTGATCGCGAAGGATGTGCGCCGCACGCAACCCATCGCGGATGGCAGCCAGATCGCGAGGACCGCCCCGGCCAAGGGTGAGACGGCTGAGCGCGCGCTCCACGTCCGGGGTCCGTCGCAGTTCGCGCCGCACGGACTCACGCAGTCCGCTTTCGCCGACGAAGAAAGTCACTTCATCGAGCCTGTCGCCAATTTCCGCGACATTCGTCGACGGCGCGCCCAAACGGCGTGCCAGAAGCCGGGCCCCGGACCCCGTCACCGTACGATCGATCACCGAAAGCAGACTGCCCGAAAATTCTCCGTTCAGGCTGCGCGAAAGCTCCAGGTTCCGGCGCGTCGCAGCATCTATGAACATAGCCGCATCGGCCTGGACCCTGACGGGCGGCTTCAGACCCGGAAATTTTCCTCGTTGTGTCAACTCGACGTAGTCAAGCAGTCCGCCGAGTGCTGCCAACTCGGCACGTCCGAAGGCGCCGAATCCTTCCAAGGTTGCTACGCCGTAGCTTTCCTTCAAACGCCGTTCCGCTGTCTGCGAATCGAATCGTGCTGCCGGCATCGTTGTGAGTACCGTTTCCCAATCTTCAAGTATCTCGCCGAATTCGGCTGCTTCTACCAGCCGATCCGAGACAAGTAATTCACCCGGGTTGAGGCGGCCCAGCTCACCCGACAGGCCCGCTGGATTCGTCGGCGTTGCAGAGACATCCCCTGTCGATACATCGGCCCAGGCAATGGCCAGGCTGCTTTCGGCCCGCGCAATCGCAACGAGATAATTGTTCGATCGCGCGTCGAGGAGTGTGTCTTCCAGCAAGGTACCCGGTGTGACCACTCGCACGACCTCGCGCTTCACCACCGACTTGGCGCCACGCTTCTTCGCCACGGCGGGATCCTCAACTTGCTCGCAAACGGCAACCTTGAAGCCCCGGCGGATCAACCGCTGCATATAGCTGTCATAGGAATGGACGGGAACACCGCACATCGGGATATCTTCGCCGCGATGCCGGCCTCGTTTCGTCAGGACTATATCGAGGGCTGCCGACGCGGCCTCCGCATCAGCGAAAAAAAGCTCATAAAAATCGCCCATACGAAAAAACAACAGCGCGTCGGGATGGTCGTGCTTGATGGTAAGGTACTGGACCATCATCGGTGACACCGTCTCTTTGGACAGTGGCGTTTGTGCCGGCACCGGCTCGCCAACAGCCGTCACCGGAGCAAAATCCGTTGCTCCGGAATGCGAATCGGTGGGGGGAACGGACGGCGCAACCCGGGTCATCGGAGGAAGGTATCACAGGGGAGGAGCCGCGGCACAAGCCTCGCGGAACATCCACGAGATACACGTCAGATCAACTGCTTAGCCGACCTCATCTTCCGAATTGCCGGTTTACGGGAGCCGCCAATCCCCGTTAGTGTCTCGCTAGGGCATGCGAAAGATTTGCCAAGTCTGGCGCTCTTTCGCGACTCAACTAAAGAGGGACGGACTGGATATGAGCGACACGATTCGCGTGTCAGACGAAGAGGCGCTGCGATTTCATTCGTCCGGGAAGCCCGGGAAAATCGAAATTTCGCCGACCAAGCCGCTGACGACACAGCGCGACTTGACGCTTGCGTATTCGCCGGGCGTCGCGGTTCCGTGCCTCGCCATCGAGAAAAACCCCGACGATGCCTACGAATACACGGCACGCGGCAACATGGTGGCGGTCATCAGCAACGGAACCGCAGTCCTTGGGCTCGGCGATCTAGGCGCACTGGCCTCGAAACCGGTAATGGAAGGCAAGGCCGTTCTGTTCAAGCGCTTCGCCGATATTGACGGAATCGACATCGAAGTCGACACACGCGACGTCGATGAGTTCGTCAATTGCGTGCGCTACCTCGGACCAACATGGGGCGGCATCAACCTCGAAGACATCAAGGCACCCGAATGCTTCATCATCGAGCAGCGCCTGCGCGAGCTGATGGATATTCCGATTTTCCATGACGACCAGCACGGAACGGCGATCATCGCCACGGCCGGCCTGATCAATGCGCTCGCCCTCACAGGTAGAAATATCGAGGACGTCAAGGTCGTGGTCAACGGCGCCGGCGCGGGTGGCGTGGCGTGTGTTGAATTGATCAAGGCCATGGGGTTGCCGCACGAGGGGGCAATCCTGTGCGATTCCAAGGGGGTCATCTACAACGGCCGCGAGGCCGGCATGAACCAATGGAAATCGGCCCACGCGGTCGACACCGATGCACGGAGTCTCGCCGACGCGATGGTCGGCGCTGACGTGTTCTTCGGCCTGTCGGTTGCCGATTCAGTGACCCAGGACATGGTCGCCAGCATGGCCGACAACCCGATCATCTTTGCAATGGCCAACCCCGATCCGGAAATCACGCCCGAGGACGTCAAGGCCGTGCGACAAGACGCGATCATGGCGACGGGACGCTCGGACTATCCGAACCAGGTCAACAACGTGTTGGGTTTTCCCTATATCTTCCGGGGTGCGCTCGACGTCCGGGCATCAACGATCAATGATGAGATGAAGATTGCCGCGGCCCGGGCTCTGGCCGAACTGGCCCGCGAAGACGTACCCGACGAGGTGTTAGCCGCCTATCCGGGCGAGCGCCTTCACTACGGCCGCGACTACATCATCCCGGTGCCGTTCGATCCGCGCCTGATCTCACGAATCCCGATCGCCGTCGCGAACGCGGCCATGGAATCAGGCGTGGCGCGGCGGCCGATCGTCGACATGGAAACCTACCGCAACCAGTTGCGCGCGCGCCTCGACCCGATGATGGGGACGTTGCAGCGCATCTTCGAACAGGTCATGGCGGAGCCCAAACGCGTGGCCTATGCAGAAGGTGAAGATGAACGCGTCATTCGTGCGGCGCTGGCCTATCGCAATGCCGGATTCGGAACGCCTATTCTTATCGGCCGGGAGCCGCGCATCCGAGCCGCAATGGAATCCATGGGCATCGACGATACACTGGCCGACGTCGAGATCATCAACGCGGCCATCAATCCGCGAAACCAGGAATATTACGATTACCTGTACGGCCGGCTGCAGCGGCGCGGAGCCCTGTATCGCGATTGCCGCCGGATGGTGAACGTCTTTGGCACCGTGTTCGGTGCCTGCATGGTTGCGTTGGGTGATGCGGATGCTCTGGTCGCCGGACTGGCCCGCAGCCACGCGGAGGTTTACGAGGATATCCTGAAGGCGCTCGGCCCCAAGGAAGGTGCCCGGGTAATCGGCGTTACCATCGTCGTCGCGCGGGGCGGCCGCACAGTGCTGATCGCCGACACCATGGTGCACGCCTCCCCGCGCCCGGACGAACTTGCGGATATCGCCCAACAAGCCGCAGCCTTCGCGCGCGAGATGGGCCATGAACCTAGGGTCGCCTTGCTATCCTTCTCGAACTTCGGCAATCCGCCTCACGAACGCTCAAACCGCGTTCGTGAGGCCGTCGATGTGCTCGCGAGCCGGGAACCGGATTTCGAGTTCGACGGCGAGATGTCCGCCGACGTGGCGCTCAACAGTCAATTGCTGGCCCACTATCCGTTCTCGCGGCTCTCTGCCCCCGCCAATGTCCTGATCATGCCGGGACTGCATTCCGCGGATATTGCCTCAAACCTGCTGCATGAATTGGGTGGCGGGACCGTCATCGGGCCACTGTTGGTGGGTCTGGCCAAACCGGCGCAAATCGTGCCTATGGGTGCGACGGTGACCGAGGTCGTCAACCTGTCTGCTCTCGCCGCGCACGAGGCCGTCCGTTAGAGCAAATTCACGCGCCTAAATGGGATCACATCGTGATTCCATTTAAACCCAATCTGCTCTAGCGCAGACCCCATCAACCGGCGGAGAGGGCGTTGTTGACGACGAGTGAGATGCCCGAGGCAAGCAGCAGAATAAGAACGATCTTGCAAAAGCCGTTTTCATCAACACGTTTATAGGCCATCAGACCGAGCTGCACCCCGATGAGAGACACCGGGGCACATATCAAAGTCAGCACACCGACTTCGCGGGTTAGAAATCCCTGCGACGCGTAGGCGGCCACCGCTAGCGTGAGGATGATGAGGTTGTAGGGCTGGTAGGTTGCCCGCTGCTGATCCTTCGTCCATCCGCGCAACCCACACCAGATAGTTGCCAAGGGTCCTGATAGTCCGGCGATCCCGCCAAGTATGCCGCCGCCGGTTCCGATGCTGCCGTCGCCCAACCAGCCCGCACGCGCAAACACCGGCCCAAGCTTCACTGTAAGACCGAAGATACTGTAGGCGACGAGAAAAGTGCCGAGCGCGAGCTTAAGGTCCTGTCCCGAAATGTGACTGAGCAGATAGACACCCATTGGGAGTCCGATAACGCCGCCAACGACGAATGGCGCAACTCGTGAGATTGAGACTTCCCGGCGCACGTGAACGATCGAGCGAAGCTGTCCGATGACAGAACAGATGGCTACAAGCGGGCCCGCCACGATCGGCTCCATGACGTGGAGCCAAAAGCCCAGCGCCGTGAGTCCTACCCCGAACCCCGCCAGACCGGTGACAAAACCAGACAAAAATGCACCGGCCACGACCAATAAGATTGCAACATCCACGAGACCACCGCGCCAACTGGAAGGCGGCACCGATCATGCGCCGGTCGCGTCAGCGGAACAAGCAGCGGGGCCTTAACGGTTCTGACCGGAGCCGTACTCTAGTGCGTGCGCCGGTCAAAGCGATTGAAGTACCGCTCGGCGATACGGTCAACGGGCAACAGAATGAATACGTCGGTCGTTCCGAAGACATTGTCGACCACCGCACCATCGCCGACAAAGGCGCCAAGGCGGAGGTACGCCTTGATGAGCGGTGGGAGCTCCCTCAAGGCTTCACGCCGTGAGTAAGTCTCCGCCGGAATCATGTCCATTGCGATGAACCGGTCCGGCTGTGCGCGGACCTGGCAGTGGGCCGGTGCGAGATGATTGCCATGGAGGTAGCTCAGGGCGACTTGGTGCTCTTCAGGGCGCGTACCCTTAAAACTGGCGCACCCGAACATGACCTCTATCCCGTGGACGTCGAGGTAACGGGTGATGCCCCGCCAGAGAAGCTGGATCGTCGCATTCGTCCGGTAGGCAGGATGCACGCAGCTACGGCCCAGTTCCAGGAAACCCTGCACCCTCCAAGACCCGCCTGAGAGTGGCGCGAGGTCGTATTCGGCCGCCGAGTAGAAGCCCCCGTAACGGTTTGCGACGTCCTGCCGCAGCAGGCGGTAAGTCCCGACGACGGCCTCCGCTGGCGGCAGGTCATGATTTACGACCAGCAAATGGTCGCATATATCATCGAAAGGATCGGTATCCCGCCGCGTCATTTGCGCGATCACATCGGGATTGGCCTGCATCTCTTCGTAAAAGACACGAAACCGTAGCGCCTGAGCGGCGGCGATTTCGTCGCTGTCCCGGGCGAATCGAACTTCGAGGCTGCCGGACGTCGCTGGAGGAAATTGCTGGAGTGCCCGGAGTGAAGACTCTGGGGGCGTTTGTTCCAGTGCTGTTAGAACGTCAGCCACACAGGCAATGAATCAGAAATTTACGTCGGTCGTGTTACGAATGAATGACAAGTCTAAGCAATTTTGCCAATTATTTCACACCAATGTGGGATTTCACGGCTAACCGGCGCCATCTTACCGGCGAATCAGTTCGCCCGGTCGCGGTCAACCCACGCCGGGCCATGACTTATTTCGTCGCGGCACTCGCGCCGCGAACCAATCTTTAAAGATTGCTGATGGATCAGCTCTTCTTATCGGTGCTGGCCTGCAGCGCCTTTTTGGCCTCTGCCTTGGCTTCTTTGGTCGGAGCCGTCGACTTCACGGAGTGCACACCGTCCTGAATCTTGACTGATTGGGTTTGGGTGTAGCCAAAGGCACAGCCGCCCAGACCTTCTGCAAATGCCGGCGCTGAGAGAGCAAGTGCGCCCACTGCTACCGCGATAATGGCGAAATTCTTCATCTTCCCACCTCCAAGAGTAGGGGTCACTGACGCAAAGTGTACTTGAGAACGAGGCCGCCGGTCAATTCAAGGAAAGGTCAATCGCCGATGATCTCATCGATCACGGCTGCGTACATGTCCCGGGCTTTCGCGCCGAAGCAGGCGAAGACAATTCTGGCGAATCCACCGCCGCCCTGCAGATAGTCACTGGCCTGAGTAATCGCGATCCGGGTGGCCTGGTCCAAGGGTTAGCCGTAGACGCCGGCGCTAATCGCAGGAAACGCGATCGACCTGAGCGCATTTTCATCCGCGACCTGCAGGCAACGTCGATAGCAACTCGCCAATAAATCCGCCTCACTCTGGCCACCGCCATGCCAAACCGGTCCAACAGTGTGGATCACATGCTTGGCCGGCAGGTCATAACCTCCGGTGATCTTCGCATCTCCGGTTTCACAGCCTTCCAGGGTGCGGCATTCCACGAGAAGCTCGGGACCCGCCGCACGATGAATCGCACCATCAACGCCACCGCCGCCGAGCAACGCGTTGTTCGCCGCGTTAACGATTGCATCGACCGAGAGGGTGGTGATGTCGCCCTCGAAAACCTCGATTCGTTCGCGCATGACAGCCACCTCATCCTCAACAAATTGATGTAGCCTAGAGCGTGTTAGGCCGGATTCGAAAGCCTACCGGCCTAACTGTCTGGGATGAAGACTTGGTTGGCGAGAACGCTGATAGAGCGGCCTTGACCCACCGAGTCATTGGTCCCAAGGTTCCGCCCGCCCGGCCCTTTCCAGGAGTTCTCTACACTCTGATGACCGACCACTCACCTTGCCCGGTTTGCGGCACCAATGACCGCGACCCCTTCATTCAAACGAAAGGGATGGACCTCTATCGATGCCGGAACTGCGCCGTCGTGTTCATGGATCCGATGCCCGATCCGGCCGCGGTCGAGGATCTCTATTCCGATGCGTATGACGGAGCCACGAAGGGTTACTTCGCGAAAGTGGAAAGCAAATTGCACCGCTCACGCGGACGGGTCCGGCAGCTTCAGCGCTACGTGAAGTCCGGGCGGTTCCTGGATGTCGGCACGAACGGCGGCTTCATGGCCAAAGCCGCGACTGAGGCCGGATACGACGCCTGGGGTATTGAGCCTGACCCCATATCGGTAGCCTATGCCCGGGAGCACTATCCTGAAATTCACGTCTTCCAGGGTTTCATTGAGGAATTCGTCGAGACCGCCGACGGCGCAGAACTGTTCGACGCGGTCTATTGTTCCGAAGTGCTCGAACACGTCCCGGACGTAAACAGCTTCGTCGGCGCCATCGCCCGGGCAACCAAACCTGGCGGCGTGCTCTACCTCACGACACCCGACATCGCACATTGGCGGGTGCCTGCGAACGTGCTCGACTGGGATTCCTTTTTCCCACCGTCACACTGCATCTATTTCACGCCGGGCAGTCTCACGCAGCTCCTGTCCCGTCACGGCTTCTCGATCTTCCGCAAACGGCTGGCCTTCAAGCCTGGAATCAAGGTGTTCGCACGCCGCATTTAGATTTCGGACTGCGGCGCCTCGGCCCGCCGACCGGGACGCACGGCCATCCCGGCCCGCCCCAGCCACCACAGCAGAATCAGGCCAGGTACCGCAGCACCCGTGGTCAGCAGGAAGAAGCCGACCCAGTCGAGCCACTCGGCCATCGCACCACCCGACGCCGATAGCCACGTCCGCGCCACCACCATGAAGGAAGATAACAGGGCATATTGCGTTGCCGTATAGGCGACATTGCACAAGGAGGAGAGGTAGGCGACGAACACTGCGGTGCCCATCCCGCCGGCCAAATTCTCGAGACCGATGGTCAGCGCCAGGAGCGTGATGTCCGCTCCCGCCATGGCCTGCACCGCGAACATCAGGTTCGAAACCAGTTGCAGCGCACCGCAGATCCATAGGCTCCTGTAGAGACCCAAGCCAGCCATGAGCGCACCACCAAGGGCCAGGCCGGCGAGTGTCGCAGCAAAGCCGAACACCTTGGCGACGTTGGCAATGTCGATCTTGGTAAAGCCGATATCGTCGAGGAACGGGAAGGTCATCACCCCGGCGAGGGAATCGCCGAACTTGTAGAAGATGACGAACAGCAGGATGGCGACCCAGGCCGGCCGTGCCATGAATTCGGCAAACGGGCAGACGACGGCAATATAGAGCCAGGCCATCGCCGCACCGATTGGGCCGGACAGGTGCGGCCTTGCGGCAAGCCACACGCGCACCTCATCTTCTCGCGCGATCGAGTCCGGTGTCTCTCCCCGTTCAGGCTCGGGATTGAGCAACACCGTCGCCACCCCGACCAGGACCAGCACGGCCATCGCCGCGTAGACCATCGGCCAGGCGAAAGCGCTCGCGAGATAGAGCGCGCCCGCGCCGGAGACCAGCATTCCGACACGGTAACCGAAGACGATTGCCGCCGCGCCCGCGGCAAACTGGTGTTCCTCGAGAATCTCGACCCGGTATGCATCGACGACGATATCCTGACTGGCGGAGGCAAAGGCCACGGCCACGGCCAGCATCGCCGTCACGCCGATGTTTGCGGCCGGGCCACTGAACCCGAGTGCCAATGTCGTGGCGATGAGCGCGACCTGGGTGACGATCAGCCACGACCGGCGGCGGCCGAGAAGGTTCGTGAGGCCAGGAATGCGCGCCTTGTCCATAATCGGCGCCCACAGGAACTTGAGCGCATACGGCGTGCCCACGGCTGCAAAGAGACCGATAGCCGTGAGCGAAAGGCCCTCGTCCTTGAGCCAAAGAGACAAGGTTTGGCCGGTCAGGGCCAAGGGGAGGCCACTCGAGAATCCGAGGAACAGGATCGCGATGACACGCGGGTTCCGGTAGACAGCAGCAGCAGCAAGCCAAGACTTCATCACACTTGAGTATACCGGGCGCGACGGCGATGACCCAGCGAGATCGACAGTGTTTGTGATCGCAAGAATCTGGTTGTATTCCGTCAAACGAAGGCGAAGCGAAACGGGGCGGCCATCCGGTGACGACTCCGCCAGTCGGTGTGCATTGGACCGTCAAACACGATTTTTGAATCGTATTGCCGGTACCTTTCGCTGACCCGTCAGACTCCCCCGCGACAAATCACCCGGGCCGCCGAGACTGTCCGTCTGGCGGCCCGGAACTTACTCAGCCGAATCGTGCACCGGGCCTGTTTTTTTGGCCGAGAACCACTGGTATGACCTGATCACGGGTGATCCCCAGATCACGCAGTTGATGGTCACTGAGTGAACGCAGGTGTTCCACCGCCCGGCGCTCGGACCGCCATCTTGCGACGGCCCTGAAGCCGGCCTTTGTGGTCGCGATCACCATGTCGACGACCGACGGCCCCGTAGAGCCGGCTCCACGCCGCCGATGGCGGTGCCACAGGTGCGCTGCGGTCACCCCCGACCCGAACATGATCAAAATGACCATTTTCAAAATGATATGTGGTGCAACTCATGATGCCAATCCTTTCCATCAAAATCTCGTTGTCCGTTGACCTAAATTGCCGGCCCCCTGCCGGTATGCGAGGTAGATGGACACACGGCGTTTGAAACACCGTTTGAAGAGGCGTGGTAATTTCCGGTGAGATCGTGGAATATGCGTTGAATTCTGCGGTTTTCCGGTCCGTCCACCCAAGATCGAGGGAATCTTGTGACGCCGGTCACACGGGGGGCCGTTGACGATGCCGATGGGGGATAGGGTGCTCGCACTCAACGTTTTGGGTGAGGTGGAGGTGACTCGCGACGGCGTGCCGGTCGCGTTGCCGCCCTCACGCAAGACGCGCGCGCTTCTTGCCTATCTGGCGATAACCGGGCGGCGTCTACGCCGTGACCATCTGTGCACAATATTTTGGGACATCCCCAACGATCCACGAGGAGCCTTGCGGCGGAGTCTCAGCAAGCTCAGGCCGCTGCTCGACGAGCCTGGGCATACGCGCATCGTTGCGGATCGTGACACCGTGGCCCTGGATCTGTCGCGATCGATTATCGATGTTGTCGCGGTGCGCAAACGCATCGGACTCTCGATCACCGACGCACCAACCGAAGCATTGCAAGAGGCGGCCGCGGCGTTCCGGGGGGAGTTCTTTCAGGGGTTGGACCTACCTGACTGCGGTGATTTCCAGGCCTGGTGCGCAGGGGAACGGCAGGCGGCACGCACCCTTCAGACCGATATTCTTCGCGCCCTCGTCGCCCGCCTGACGGATGACCCGATAGCAGCGATCTCGCATGCACAAACCCTCGTCGGGCTGGCACCCATGGACGAAATCGCCCGCGCAACTCTGATCCAGTTGCTCGCCGCCGCCGGCAGAAAAGCCGAAGCCGAGCAGCATTACGTCACCGGCATCCGCATTCTCGAACGCCCCGGCGCACGTTCGTCCGGCGAGCTCGTCGAGACTTGGCGCAAGGTCGCGGAGACCGACTCCGAACCGAGGCTCGCCAAGCAACAACTTTAGAAGACCGGCGCGGCATCGCCTAAGGAAGCAGGGTCTCGACGCACCTCGATCGCCGTTTTGCCGTTCGACAACCTCAGCAGCGACCCCGATCAGGACTACTTCGTCGATGGTATCGTCGAGGACGTGATCACCAACTTGGCCCGCAATCGGTGGCTCACCGTCATCGCCCGCAATTCCACCTTTGCCTACAAAGGGAAGGCAACGGGCGTGCGGCAAATCGCCCGCGAGATTGGCGTCCGCTACATCGTCGAAGGAAGCGTGCGCAAGTTCGGCAACCGCGTCCGTATCACGGCGCAGCTCATACACGCGCCCGACGGGGACCACGTCTGGGCCGAGCGATACGATCGGGATCTCGAAGACATCTTTCAATTGCAGGACGAGATTGCCAACCAAATCGCGGCCACCATCGAGCCCCAGCTCGTCGTCGCCGAATCGCTCCGGGCCCGTGGCGCTGAGCCCGAGGACCTCGATGCCTGGGACCTTTACCTTCGCGGCACTTGGCACCTCTACACATTCACCGAAGCGGGTCTCAAAGAAGCCAAGGGCTACTTCGAACGTGCCATCGAGCGCGACGCGGATCTCGCAGCTGCCTACGGCCGTCTCGCGTACGTCCATGTGCAGAGATATTGGTACGGACCGCTCGCCAATCGGGATTCAGAGATCGACCGGGCATTCGAGGCCGCACGACGGGCGATCACCCTCGACGAGCGCGACGCCCTCGGCCATTTCGCGCTGGGCCGCGCCTATGCGTTGCGGCACGAATTCGAAAATGCCGCCTCGGAGCTCCGGCGGACGATCGATCTCAACCCCAATTTCGCGCAAGCCCACTTTGCCCTCGGTCAGAATCACTACTATTGCGATCGACTCGAGGCGGCGCTTGATCAAATCAACACGGCAATCACCCTCAGTCCGCACGATCAACACATCTGGACGTTCTACCTGGTGCGGGCGTTCGCATTCTGCAAACTGGGAGACTTGGAAGCAGCGGAGCGGAGCGCGTGGGCCGGGGTGCGTCAGGCCAACGCCACCTACTGGGCGTTCGCAGGCCTCGCATCAATTCTCGGTCAAGCCGGCAAAAAGGATGACGCCGGCGCGGTCATCGGAGAGTTGTTCACCCTCAAGCCCGAATATTCATGTGCCTACGCCGAGGCGGACCTTGGGAATCTTCCAGGCGAAAAATTTACCGCGAACTTTATCCGGGGCTTGCGTGAAGTGGGAGTTCCGGAATCTTCCGCACTTTGAAAGCGCTGAACGTTTCCGCGCATCAGCCCTCCGGCTCGAGCGGGTCCCGCTGGACCGTCGTCATGTCCTGCCCCTCGACGCGCACGAGCCGCGTCAAGCCCTCCCACTGAGGAGAATGAATATCGCCCTCGTTGTAGACGTGGACATCGCCGGGCTGGAGCGAATAGGTCCGCTCGGCGGCGACTTTACCTGCGGCGCCATCCTCTGGCGCGCGGGTGAGCCGCCAGTCCGTCATTTCGGTCGTGCCCTCTGCCTGGCCGTAAATCGCCCAGGCCGGCCCGTGATGGTGCGGACTTGCCGCAATACTTTCGGTGTAAGTGTGCGCGACGATGCAGAATCCGAGATCGGGGTCCCGGTAGAGGACATTGCGGTCTGAGTCGTCTGCAGTGCCGAAGTTGGTGCTCAAAAACTGTTCGTCGGCGAGAACACGTTCCAGCAACCCGCGAATTTTTTCCCGGCCCTCAAGACCGGGCTCCGCAACCAGCGTGGATTTACAGTCGGCGGCAAAGGCTTCGAGTGTATAGGGCATCTCAGGCTCCCCGGTGATGTCGTGCGAACGCGCATCGGCGCCCTCAATTGTCGCACACCGCATTTCCCAACAGAAGCCGCTGAATGACACCAGATAGATTAGTGTTTCTGAGGGGGCAATCGTTCGAACCGTTTGAGCCCCCCGGTGCGCATCGTCCGACTGCCGGGCGGTGAATCGTCGCGGAACGATAAAACAGACAGGAGATCACCATGGCGACCGAGAATGCCTATCGAATTCATACGCAGCCTCCGCAATGGGAGGGATACAAGCTGAGCGGAGCATTCCGGGTTGGGAACCTGGTCTTCACCTCCGGCCGCGCCGCGATCGATTCGGAAGGGAACAACGTGGGTGTCGGGGACTTCGATGCCCAGGCCGACCATGTTTTTAACACGCTCAAACAGATCCTGGAGGCTGCCGGCTCGGGCCTCGACAAGGTGATCAAGGTGGTGATCTTCGTCACCGACATAGGCTGTCTTCCAAAGATCGTGGAGCTCCGGGAGAAATACTTCACCAAGCCCTATCCAGCAGATTCACTCGTCGAGGTTAGCGCCCTAGGCCGCCCCGAACTGCTGATCGAAATCGAGGCCATCGGCCTGATCGACGGCGAAACCATCGACTGAGACTAAGGCGGGTGCGCAGGCTTAGGGCCAACGCCTGACTTGCTTGCGAACAGCATCACCGCCACGGACACATGCTTGGGTGCACAATTCGCACACTGTTTGGGATCAGCGCAGCCGCCTTCGAATTCGCACAGTTCATACGCAGTCGAGGCTTTCGCGTATATATTGCCGATTTCGCTCAAGTTGCACACAGTATGAGGGGCGCAAACTCAGGCAAATCCGGAGATTCTCCGGTAACTGAGTGCCTCGGCGATGTGTAGGCCCCTACACATTCCATGCCGTCGAGGTCGGCCAGGGTACGGGCGACGCGAAGCACCCGGTGATAGCCACGGGCGGTCAGCCGCATCCGCTCCGCCGCGTCCACGAGGAGACGGGCCCCAGGCGCGTCGGGTGCTGCGACGCGTCCCAACAGTTCCCCGTCGGCGGTGGCATTCGACCGGATTGGCGGCGGTGTCAATGCCGATGTCGTCGAGATTCCGGTTGGGCTGCCCGAACATCCGGCGTAGCGATCGAGCTGGATGGCACGGGCGGCGGCAACCCTGGCGGCCACCTCGGCAGAGCCTTCCGCGGGAGGCGGCAAGGACAGGTCGCCTGCCTCCACCGCCGGGACTTCAATCTGCAAGTCAATTCGGTCCAGCAACGGGCCCGAGAGGCGCGCTTGATAATCCCGCGCGCAACCTGGAACACGCGAACAGCCCTGCACCGGGTCACCAAAGTGACCGCACTTGCAGGGGTTCATGGCGGCCACAAGCTGAACCCGTGCGGGATAGGTCACGTGCCCGTTGGCTCGTGCGACAGTGACGTGTCCGACTTCGAGCGGCTGGCGGAGCGAGTCGAGCACGGTGCGCGGAAACTCCGGCAGTTCATCGAGAAAGAGAACCCCGTTATGAGCCAGCGATACTTCGCCCGGCTTGGCACGGGTGCTTCCGCCCACCATGGCGGCCAGAGATGCGGAATGATGAGGATCGCGGAACGGTCGGCGGCTGGTGAGGCCCCGTCCTGCGAGCAAGCCGGCAACCGAACGAATCACGCTGACTTCGAGCATCTCGCGCGCATCCATCGTCGGCAGCAGTCCCGGCAGCCGTGC